>OBJA01001873.1_pt1 | contig 13235 bp, 13 predicted proteins | sample 1519751 | NCBI WGS metagenome assembly OBJA01 (sample SAMEA3881238, study PRJEB22517) | soil metagenome | biome: lake sediment; feature: soda lake sediment; material: sediment, water from around vicinity | place: India | collected 2013-12-23 | depth 3 m | reverse complement strand
GCGCGGCACACCCTTCGCGGCCAGAGGCCGCTCCTACCGGCGGCGCGGCATACCTCCGGGTAGGAGCGGGCCCTGCCCGCGAACCGGCCTGGTAGCGCGGCACACCCTTCGCGGCCAGAGGCCGCTCCTACAGGTGGCGCGGCATACCTCCGGGTAGGAGCGGGCTCTGCCCGCGAATCACCCGGGGCGGGGCGGCAGGCTCAGCTCGCGAAGCGATAGCCCTTGGGCACCACCACCACGCCCTTGTCCGATACCGTGAAGCGCGCCCGGTCCTGCTCAAGGTCATAGCCGATGCGTGCGCCGGCCGGGACCCGCACGTTCTTGTCGACGATGCAGTGGCGCAGGGCGGCGCCGTCACCCACCTGTACGCCATCGAACAGCAGGCTGTCCTCCACCCGCGCCTCGTCGCCCACGTAGACCCTGGAGAACAGCACCGAGTGCTGCACACTGCCGCCGGCGATCACCGTGCCGCCGGCGATGATGGAATTGATGAAGATGCCCTCGTCACCGGAGGTGCCCGGCACGGTGCGCGCTGGTGGCCGCTGCGGCGCATAGGTGCGGATCGCCCAGTCGTCCTGGTACAGGTCCAGCGGCGGGATCGACAGCAACAGGTCCATGTTGGCGTCATAGAAGGCATCGACCGTGCCCACGTCGCGCCAGTAGCGGTCGGGGGTCACGCGCCCTTCCTCGCCACCGAAGGGGTAGGCGTACACGTCCCGGTCCTGGATCAGCCGGGGCAGGATGTCCTTGCCGAAGTCGTGGCTGGAGTCCGGGTCCTCGTGGTCGCGGCGCAGGGTATCCAGCAGCAGTTCGAGGTTGAAGACATAGATGCCCATGGAGGCCAGGGCCTGGTCGGGCTGCTCCGGCAGGCCGGCCGGCGACATGGGTTTTTCCTGGAACTCGCGGATGCGCTGCCCCGGGTCCACCTGCATGATGCCGAAGGCGCTGGCCTCGGCGACGGGCACCTGCATGCCGGCCACGGTGACGTCGGCGCCGTGCTCGACATGGAATTTCAGCATGGGCGCGTAGTCCATGCGGTAGATGTGGTCGCCGGACAGGATGGCCACGTACCGGGCGCCGCTGCGTTCCAGCAGGTACAGGTTCTGGTGGATGGCGTCGGCGGTGCCGGCATACCACTGCTCGCCCTGGCGCATCTGCGGCGGCACCGTGGTGATGTACTCGCCCAGTTCCGGGTTGAAGATGGACCAGCCGTCGCGCAGGTGCTTCTGCAGGGAATGGGATTTGTACTGGGTCAGCACCAGCACCCGGCGCAGGCCCGAGTGCAGGCAGTTGCTCAGGGTGAAGTCGATAATGCGGTACTTGCCGCCGAAGGGCACGGCGGGCTTGGCGCGATCGCGGGTCAGGGGGTGCAGGCGCGAGCCGACGCCGCCGGCGAGGATGATGGTCAGGGTCTGGTCCAGCATGGTGCGCTCTCGGGCCGATACCGGGACAGGGCCGGGTCGGCTGGGTCAGGTTCAGTATCAGTATGGCGCAGGGGTCAAGCAGGCTGCGCAATGGAAGTGCTTGCAAGCACCATGCCGGTGCAAGACTGACGCGCCCTGGCGAGGAAAAACCACGTGGGTCAGCGTCCCCACGGGCGCAGGATCCCTTCTCCGCTCACCCCGGGCCGCACCGGGAAGGGGCGTGACGGGTCGCCTGGCGCACCTGTCCGGTGCAATGGACAGGGGGCTTCACCTGTATCCGGAGTGATTTACTAATTTATTTAAAAACAATCGCTAATGGATGATCTACCGGAATCGACCAATAATGCGATTGACAATCAATCTCATTTGCATTTGAATGGTGCCAAGGAGGGTTTTGCCATGTATGTGTGTCTTTGCAAAGGTGTTACCTGTGGTGCCATACGCACTGCCGTAACGGAACAGGGCGCCGCCAACCTGCGCGATCTGAGCCGTAATCTCGGTGTTGCCACCCAGTGTGGCAAATGCGCCCATTCGGCACGCCAGGTGCTCGACGATGCCCTCGCCACCTGCTCCGGCTGCTGCTCCTCCTCCGCCGAGGTAGCCGCCTGAGTCCCTGCTACACTTTTCCTGCCGCATGCGGCGTTCGCGCCCAGACCCTAGATGGCGTAAAAACCCAGGAGGATCCTGATGAAAGGCGAAGCCAAGGTGATCGAGTTTCTCAACAAGTCCTTGCGCAATGAGTTGACCGCCATCAACCAGTATTTCCTGCATGCCCGCATGTATGAAAACTGGGGCCTGAAGGAACTCAACGAACACGAATACCACGAGTCCATCGACGAGATGAAGCATGCCGATGCGCTCATCAAGCGCATCCTGTTCCTCGAGGGTCTGCCCAACCTGCAGGACACGGGTAAACTGAAGATCGGCGAAAACGTGAAGGAGATGCTCCGCTGCGACCTGGACCTGGAGCTCGAGGCCGTGCCCTTGCTGCGCGATGCCATCGCCTACTGTGAATCGGTGCAGGATTATGTTTCGCGGGAGCTGTTCGAAAGCATTCTCGCCAGTGAGGAAGAGCATATCGACTGGTTGGAAACCCAGCTGGAACTGGTCGACAAGCTGGGCCTGCAGAACTACCTGCAATCCAAACTCTGATACCGGTCGCGCGCTCGACCGGCCGCACCATAATAACCCAATGAACCCACGGCATGCACAGGTCTTGTGCATGTAACCCGTGCTATTGCCGGACCGCCCACGGGTTTCCCGGCTAATCCCTTGATCGTCCGGAAAGTGGTATCTGTGTGACGGCATTGGCATGGCATTTGCCCGGTATTTTGGGTGAGTGCCTGGGTCACGAAAAGATGCCAATGAAGCTACGGGTCATGCTGGTCGACGAGCGGGACGACCGGGCAGAGCTGCTGGGTGCCCCACTGGTCCTGGCCGGCCATGAGGTCATTGCCTGTGTGCATCCCGACGAGGATATCGCGTCCCGGGTGCGGGACCTGGCGCCCGATGTGATCATCATCGACATGGATTCGCCCAGTCGTGACACACTGGAACAGATGCGGTGTATCCACCGGGATCAGCCGCGGCCCATTGTCATGTTCGCCGAGAACCATGATCGTGAGCTCATCCAGGAGGCGGTGCGGGCCGGGGTGAGCGCCTACATCGTCGATGGCCTGGATGCCGGTCGGGTCATGCCCATTCTCGAGGTGGCCATCGCCCGCTTCAATGAATTCCAGAACCTGCGCCGTGAACTGGAGGAAACCCGTCTCGGTCTGGCCGAGCGCAAGCAGGTCGACCGGGCCAAGGCGCTGCTCATGGAACAACGCGGGTGGACGGAAAAGCAGGCCTACCAGGCACTGCGCAAGATGGCCATGGATCGGAACCTCCGTATGGGCCAGGTGGCCGAGCAGTTGCTGGCCATGTTCGAGCTCATGGGGCTGAATCCGCGCGTGTAGGAGCGGGCTTTGCCCGCGAATATTCCCGGACGAGGCCGCGCCTGCACGCGAAGTTACGCAATGACCGGGTTCGATTACAGCTGATACGTGACCTGGAAGGCCAGCACCGGGCTGAATTGCAGCACCTCGCGCTGGGTCACCACCGCGCCGGCCACGCCCGTCTGGGTGGTGTTGAGGCCTACGCGCAGATCGCCATAGGTGGCGAGGGCGGTTCCGCGCAGGCACAGTAGGTTGATGGCAAGGGCGAGCGAGCGGCAGCGTTGGGCATGGCGCATGTATCATCCTTTGGGCCGCCCGCCCGGTGGCGAGCGGTAAACGGCAGTTTACACAGCACGGAAAATCCGGATTACATGGCAATCAGGAATATTGGCCGCCTTCATGCCCGCGAGGGTTTTCAGACATGGCAGGAGTCCGAAAATTGAACAGGAGTACGCGTACAAGCCTCGATCTCCATCCGGCCACCCTGTTGCTCGCCATGCTCGTGACAGCATTCCCGCTACAGGCCGCCGCCAATGGTGATGCGTCACAGCAGGATGATCCCCGCTACCGGGAGATGATCGACCTGGCCTGGAAGAGTCGTTGCTTCAATTGTCACGATGTCCATGAAGAAGTGCGCGGCCCCGCCTGGGTGGAAGTGGCGCGCCGCTACCGGGGCGATGACGCGGCCTTCGAACGGCTGGTGGTGACGGTGCGCGAGGGTGGCAGCGGAAACTGGGGTGATGACCGCATGTCATCCAATCGCCGGGTGCCGGAAGAAGACATCCGTACCCTGGTGGCATGGCTCCTGACCCTGGAGTGATGCCGCCTCCCCACCAGTGTCTCGATGCAGAAATGGTGCGTCACAGCGTATGGGTGCCCGTGCCTGGTGCGTATCGCATGGTGCCGGCGCCCATCATCCGGCGGAATCGAACGGACAAGCAAGGAAAATCAGCCATATGAAAATTTGGCACGAATGATGCTGTAACCAAGACAAGGCACACACCGCAACGATGCGACGTGCCGGTCGGTGATTCCGCGCTGCAAGCGGCGCAATGAATCACCAATTGAACTGCAAGCGCCGGCTGCTGTTGGCCGGTATGGGACAAAGGCGTCCATTGCCGTGGGTCGAGTGATCACCCGCCGGCGGTGGGCGCCTTTTTCGTTTACGGGAGGACCGATGTCGGCAAGTGCCGCACAGCATATGATGGCCAGGGTCTCGGTGCAGGCAGACGAGCACCCCATAGTGATCGTCGGCACCGGTCCGGTCGGCATCCGCACCGCCCAGGAGTTGCTGCGCCGCAATCCACGACAATCCATCGTGCTGTATGGCGGCGAACCCTGGGAACCCTATAACCGGGTCCGCCTGTCCTCGGTGCTCACCGGCGAGGCGCGCCTGGAGGGCATCGCCAACCCTCTGCGCCACGAGGCGTCGGCACGGGTGGCGCAACACCACAATTGCCCGGTGGTGCGCATTGATCGCGAACGGCAACTGGTGGTCGATGCCCTCGGATACGAGCAGCCCTACCGCGCGCTGGTGCTGGCGACGGGCTCATCGCCGCACATCCCCGCCCTGCCGGGCCTGCGCCGCCAGGGGGTGTTCACCTTCCGCGACCTTTCCGATGCCCAGCGCCTGCTGGCGCGGCGCAGCCGCAGTCGCCGCACCGTCGTGCTGGGTGGCGGTTTGCTGGGGCTGGAAGCGGCACGTGGTCTGCAACTGGCCCATACCGAGGTCACGGTGGTGGACCATGCCTCCCATCTCATGCCCAGGCAGCTCGACGCGGTGGCGGCGGAATTCCTGCGCGAGCGGATCATGGCGCTCGGCATCCGGGTGCTGCTGCAGGATGGCATCGGCGAGGTGCTGGGCGATGAGCAGATCGAGGGTATCCGCCTGCGCAGCGGCCGCACCCTGCACTGCGACACCCTGGTCATCGCCACCGGTGTCGTGCCGAACATCCAGCTGGCCCTGGAGGCGGGCATCGCCGTGGGCCGTGGCATCCGCGTCGACGATAGGCTCCGTACCAGCGATCCCCGGGTCTATGCCGTGGGAGAGTGCGCCGAGCATCGCGGCCAGGTCTATGGCCTGGTGGCGCCGGGGCTGGAGCAGGCCGCCGTCGCGGTCCATCACCTGCTCGGCGGCAGCAGCCGGTACCAGGGTTCGCTGGCCGCCACCCGCCTCAAGATCGCCGGTATCCCCGTATTCAGCATGGGCCGTACCGGCCTCGATGAACCGCCCGGGCAGCTGCGCATGGAGGTGCACGAGGACCTGTCCGGCGCGCACTATCGCAAGCTGATTCTGGATCGCGGCCGCCTGGTGGGCGCCATGGCCATCGGCGACTGGTCCGAGCTCGGCCGCGTGCAGGAGCTGATCGGTCGTGGCGGGCGCCTGTGGCCCTGGCAGCGGGTGCGCTTCCGGCATGGCGGGCGGCTCTGGCCCGAGGAAGAGGCCGGGCAGGTGGGCCAGTGGCCGGCCACTGCCACGGTCTGCAACTGCACCGGGGTCACGCGCGGCCGCCTGAGCCAGGCGCTGGCGGAAGGCTGCGCCAGCCTGGAAGGCCTGGCGCAGTGTACCGGGGCATCCACCGTCTGCGGCAGCTGCAGGCCCTTGCTGTTGGACCTGCTCGGCAGCGAGGAACGGCAGCCGGTGACGGGCAGTCGCGCGCTGGTGTGGGCCGCGTGCCTGGGCCTGCTGGCGGCGCTGGCCTTCCTGCTGCTGCCGGCGATCCCCTACCCCGACTCGGTGCAGGCATCACCGCGCTGGGACCTGTTGTGGCGCGAGGGGCTGTACAAGCAAGTGAGTGGCTACTCCCTGCTGGGGCTCGGTCTGTTGATCAGCCTCATCAGCCTGCGCAAGCGCCTGTCCGCCTTTACCCTGGGTGGCTATGACGGCTGGCGCATCCTGCATATGGCGCTCGGTGTGCTGGTTGCCGCGGTCCTGGTCGCCCATACCGGGCTGCGCCTCGGCTTCAATCTCAACCTGCTGCTCATGCTCTGTTTCGTCACCCTGCTGCTGGCCGGGTCGGTGGCCGGTGGCGTGACCGGGCTCGCGCATGCACTGCCGCGCCGCCTGGCGCGCCGTATGCACGCGCTTTCCCTGTGGGTGCACATCCTGCTGCTCTGGCCCCTGCCGGCGCTGCTGGGTTTCCACGTACTCAAGACCTACTGGTTCTGACGGGCATGGAGGGCAAGGCCGATGGCAGGCGCAAATGGCTGTGGTTCCTGTGGCTGGTGTCGGCGCTGCTGCTGTGCGCGGGGCTCGCGTACAACATGCTGAAGGGCGGCGACAAGACCCTGTTCATGCCCGGGCCCATGACGTCCGGGCATCACCAGCTGGCGCTGGCCTGCCATGCCTGCCACACCAGCCCCCTGGGGGATGGCGAGGTGTTGCAGCAGGCCTGCGTGGAGTGCCATGGCGCGGAGCGCAGAAAGCCCTTCGACTCGCACCCCGCGGCGAAATTCACCGACCCGCGCAATGCCGATCGACTCGCAAAAATCGACGCAACACGCTGCGTATCCTGCCATACCGAGCACCGGCCCGGAATCACGGCGCGGAACGGCCTGACCCAGCCGCTCGACCTGTGCGTGCATTGCCACGAAGACATCGCCGAGGATCGACCGAGCCATGCCGGGATGCCGTTCGACAGCTGCGCGGATGCGGGCTGCCACAACTACCATGACAACCGCGCCCTCTATACCGATTTCCTCTACAAGCATGGGCAGGCTCCGGACCTTCTGGAGCAGCCCCGGCTGCCGGCGCGTGAATTCGCCACCACGCTCGGCGAGAGCATGGACTATCCCCACGACCGCTATCCCGTGGCGCCGCTGGGTCGCGAGCAGGCGGATGCGCCACGGGCCGTGGACGACGCCCTGCAGCGGGACTGGCTGGAGACGGCGCACGCCGCCGCGGGCGTGAACTGCAGCGCCTGCCATGTGGTGGCGGACACGGAGGAGGCGCCCCCGCGCTGGACGGATCATCCCGGGCAGCAGGGCTGCGCCCAGTGTCATGGCCTGGAGGTCGATCGCTTCCGGAAGGGCAAGCATGGCATGCGCCTGGCGGTGGGGCTGGGACCCATGACCCCGCACGAGGCACGCCTGCCCATGCGGCCGGAAGCAGCCCACGAGCAGCTGACCTGCAACAGCTGCCATGCCGCGCACCGTTTCGACACACGCACCGCGGCCGTGGAGGGCTGCCTGGACTGCCACGCCGACCCGCACAGCCTGGCCTATACCGGTTCGCCCCATCACCTGCTCTGGCAACAGGAATTGGCGGGCGAGCTGCCCGCTGGCAGCGGCGTGTCCTGTGCCAGCTGCCACATGCCGCGCATCGACTTCGATGTGAACGACTGGTTCAGTCGCGTCATGGTGGATCACAACCAGAGCGCCAACCTGTCACCGAATTCGAAAATGATCCGCTCGAGCTGCATGAGCTGCCACGGTCTGGGTTTCACCCTCGATGCCCTGGCGGACGAGGCCCTGGTGGCGGGCAATTTCCGCGGCCGGCCCGCAGTCCGGGTGCCGAGTATCGGCATGGCCGTCGCGGATCATGAAAAGGACCGTGAGGAACTCGTCGAGATCCCGTGAATTTCCCGGACACCCGTCCGTCAACCAAAGGAGTAAAGCGCATGAAAACCCTGTACACCTCGATCCTGGCCCTGAGCGTCACGGCGGCAATCGGCGGCGTATCCGCCCGCATCGCCCTGGCCGATGCAGGCAGCACCCCTTCGATCACACCCAGGGTCATGGCGGATGCCCTGCACCTGGTGATGGATTCGGACCGTACCGTCTACACCCAGAAGGTCGTCAACCGCCTGGCCGCGAAGGAGAAGGTGATCAAGGCCAGCGAGCATTTCGAGGACGACAAGGCGCTGGTGCTGCCGGCACAGATGTTCCGCTTCGGTTCGGAACTGGTGGCCAAGCGCGCCGCCGAGCTGGACGACGTGAATTTCTCCTATTCACTGCAGTCCCTGTGGCCGGTGAACCGGCAGAACGCCCCTAGGACCGAGGTGGAGAAGACCGGCCTCAAGTTCATCGCCGACAACAAGGGCAAGAACTACTACGCCGAGGAGGTGCTGGGCGGCAAGAAGTACTTCACGGCCGTGTACCCTGACATAGGCGTGGCCCCGGTCTGCGTCTCCTGCCACAACGAACACAAGGACTCACCACGCAAGGATTTCAAGCTTGGTGATGTGATGGGGGGCGTGGTGATCCGCATCCCGCTGGACAGCTGAGATGAAACTTCGGGCCGGCATTCTGTTCCTTTTGCTGCCGTTCGCCATGGCGGTAGCAGCCGAACCGGGCCGTTACGTCGAGTTCGATGCGGCGGGCCTGGGCCAGGGCCGACAGGTCTGGCTCCAGAACTGCGAGACCTGTCATGGCTACGGCGTGGCGGGTGCCCCCGTTCCCATGCGGCCGGGCGACTGGGCGGCGCGGGTGGGCAAACCCAAGGCGCTGCTCTACGAGCATGCCATCGAGGGGTTCTTCGGTCCCGAGGACACCCTGATGCCGGCGCGTGGCGGCAACGACGAATTGAGTGACGAGGAAGTGATGCGCGCCGTGGATTACATGGTCGAACTGGCAAAACATTATCTTGGACAACAGAGAGGAAACATGAAATGACTCCATATAAGGCAAATCTGGTCAAGCAAAGCTGGGCAGCGGTGCTGCCGATCTCCGACAAGGCGGCCGAGTTGTTCTACTGCAGGTTGTTCGAGCTGGACCCCAGCCTGAAACCCCTGTTCAGTGGGGACATGAAGGAGCAGGGCGCCAAGCTGATGAAGATGATCAACACCGCCGTGAGCGGACTGGATCGCCTGGAGGCGATCGTGCCGGCGGTGCGGCAGCTCGGCAAGCGTCACGTGGCGTACGGCGTGACCGACGAACATTACGACACCGTGGGCGCCGCATTGCTCTGGACCCTGGAGGCCGGCCTCGGCGACGCCTTCACCGCGGAGGTCAAGGACGCCTGGGCGACCACCTATGGCGTGCTGGCTACCACCATGAAGGAAGCGGCTTCCGAAGAGGCGCTCGCCTGATATGCAGGCGGAAGGATGCCCCGTTGCGGTGCGTAGCGCCCCACTGTGTGCTCATGCCTGGTGCGCGAGGTCGCCCCAAACCGGGTCGATCGTCGTGCCTGGTGCGAAGTGGATCGATAATAAGGAAGACCTGATTATTCGTCATTCCCGCGAAGGCGGGAATCCATGCTTTTGAAATACCTGGATTCCCGCCTTCGCGGGAATGACGGACAGGACATTAATCAGAGATCTCATAGGCATCAGGTTAGAGAACTGGCACGGATGATGCTGTAGTAGAAACAGGAGAAGCGGATCGCAACGGGGTGATCCACTACGACAGGGCCGGTCCTGCTACCGGGATCGGCCTGGTACAAGTCCAACCAGAGACGGGTTGGCACACGGACAACGGCGTCCATGCGCACGGGAATACTCCCGACCGCGCATGGACGTTTTTTTTTGGATCGAAGCATGAGTCCAGGAGTAACGAGATGAACAAGGCAATGACACACGAAGGCAAGTTGAACAGGGGATCGCTGGCGCAGCGCATGACCGCGCTGCTTTCCGGGGCGCTGCTGCTGGGCATGAGCCAGGCCCATGCCGCAGGTGCGCTGGAGAAGGAAGACCTGAAGTTCGGCTTCATCAAGCTGACCGACATGGTGCCCCTGGCCATCGCCCAGGAGAAGGGCTACTTCGAGGACGAGGGCCTGTACGTGACCCTGGAGGCGCAGGCCAATTGGAAGGTGCTGCTCGATCGGGTGATTGACGGCGCGCTGGACGGCGCGCACATGCTGGCCGGCCAGCCGCTGGGCGCCGCCGTGGGTTTCGGCACCGAGGCGAACATCATCACCGCCTTCGTAATGGACCTCAATGGCAATGCCTGTACGGTCTCCAACGAGGTGTGGTCGCAGCTCAAGCCGAACCTGTCCATGGAGGGGGGGAAGCCGGTGCATCCCATCGCGGCCAGCGCCCTCAAGCCGGTGGTGGAGCAGCAGCGCGGCACGGGCAAGCCCTTCCGCATGGGCATGGTGTTCCCGGTCTCCACCCATAACTACGAGCTGCGCTACTGGCTGGCCGGCGGCGGCATCCACCCCGGCTACTACGCCCCGCACAAGGGCGATACCTCCGGGACACTCGAGGCCGACGTGCTCATCTCCGTGACCCCGCCGCCGCAGATGCCCGCCACCCTGGAGGCGCGCACCATCGACGGCTATTGCGTCGGCGAACCCTGGAACCAGCAGGCCGTGTTCCGCGGCATCGGCGTGCCGGTGGTCACCGACTACGACATCCGTCCCAACATGGCGGAGAAGGTGTTTGGTGTCAGCCAGGCATGGGTCGACCGGCATCCCAATACCCATCGCGCCGTGGTCAAGGCCCTGATCCGCGCCGGCAAGTGGCTGGACGAGGAGGACAACCGCAACCGCAAGGAGGCGGCCCGCATCATCTCCCAGTCCCACTTCGTCGGCGCCGACTACGAGGTCATCGCCAACAGCATGACGGGTGTTTTCGAGTTCGAGAAGGGCGACAAGCGTGCGGCGCCGGACTACAACGTGTTCTTCCGCTACCACGCCACCTATCCCTACTACAGCGATGCCATCTGGTACCTGAGCCAGATGCGGCGCTGGGGGCAGATCGCAGAGCCGAAACCGGACAGCTGGTACCTGGACATGGCACGCCAGGTGTTCCGCCCGGACATCTATGCGGAAGCGGCCCGGGAACTCATCGCCGAAGGAAAGATGCAGGCCGGGGACTTCCCCGACCTCGATGCCGAGACGGGCTTCCGCCCGCCGATGACCAGGGCCATCGACGGCGTCATCTACGACGGCACCCGTCCCAATGCCTACCTGCAGTCCTTCGCCATCGGGCTCAAGGGTGACGAGGTTCTGAAGTAAGACGGTGGCCGGAGCGTAACAGTGGAGACAGGCATGACCGGATCACATGGCTGGACTTCACGGCCGGTGCGTTCCAGGGGATTGCCTGTAGGAGCGGCCTTCGGCCGCGAACATTCGCGGCCGGAGGTCGCTCCTACATCGCCACATTGATCAATGATTGGGCAGACATGAGCAGAGGTTTCATATGCTGGTACAGATGATGACACGTATCGAGGAAAGCCCCTGGCTGTCCCCCCTGGTGAAACTGGCGCGCGGCGAAAATCCCGGCCGGCAGCTGCAGATCATCCACCGCGCCTTCATCGTGCCGCTGCTGGCCTTCGCCCTGTTCCTGGCCCTGTGGAGCGGTGCCGCGTCGCGCATCGAGACCTCCCTGGGCCAGGTGCCGGGCCCGTCCCAGGTCTGGCAGCAGGCCCAGGGCCTGCTGGAGGAGCACCGCCAGGAACGGGACAAGGCGCAGGCCTTCTACGCACGCCAGCAGGAGCGCAACGCGGCACGGCTGGAACGTGACCCCACGGCCGAGGTGACCGTGCGCAGCTACACCGGCCGGCCCACCTTCGTCGACCAGGTGCTGACCAGCCTGTACACCGTGGCCATCGGTTTCCTGCTCGCCTCGGTGCTCGCCATTCCCGTCGGCATCGCCTGCGGCCTCAGCCCCGTGCTCTACAATGCCCTCAATCCGCTGATCCAGATCTTCAAGCCGGTGTCGCCGCTCGCCTGGCTGCCCATCGTGACCCTCATCGTCAGTGCCCTCTACGTGAGCGACGACCCGCTGTTCCCGCGCTCCTTCGTCACCTCGGCCGTGACCGTTACCCTGTGCTGTATCTGGCCCACCATCATCAACACCACCGTGGGCGTGGCCACCATCGACAAGGACCTGCTCAACGTCAGCCGCGTGCTGCGCCTGGGCTGGCTGACCAAGGTGAGGAAGATCGTAATCCCGTCCGCCATCCCCATGATGTTCGCCGGCCTGCGCGTATCGCTGGGCATCGGCTGGATGGTGCTCATCGCCGCGGAGATGCTGGCGCAGAACCCGGGGCTCGGTAAGTTCGTCTGGGACGAGTTCCAGAACGGCAGCTCCAATTCCCCGGGGCGCATCATGGTGGCGGTGTTCGCCATCGGACTGATCGGCTTCCTGCTCGATCGCCTCATGCTGGGGCTGCAGCGCGGGCTGAGCTGGGACCGCAATGCCGTGCTGCGGTGAAAGAATGGTATTGGCGCAGGCATCGTCATCCTCGCGAATACGGAGATCCATTGCCTCCGGGTGCGGCCAGGTACTGGATTCCCGCATTCGCGGGAATGACGAGGTCACGGGAATTCGGGTTCGGTAGGCAATATCCTTGAAGGAGATTCAGTCATGAGCAACGAACATCTGGAGATCTCGCGGGTCACCATCGACTTTCCGACGGACAAGGGCGCGTTCCGGGCGCTGGAGGACGTCAGCCTGAAGATCGCCAGGGGCGAGTTCGTGTCCCTCATCGGCCATTCCGGCTGCGGCAAGTCCACGGTACTCAACATCGTCGCCGGCCTGCACCAGGCCACCAGCGGTGGCGTGATCCTCGATGGCAGGGAAGTGAACGAGCCCGGTCCAGACCGCGCCGTGGTGTTCCAGAACCACTCCCTGCTGCCCTGGCTCACCGCCTACGAGAACGTGGAACTGGCCGTGAAACAGGTGTTCCGGGGGCGCAAGACCCGCCGCGAGATGGACGAGTGGATCCGCCACAACCTGGCGCTGGTGCACATGGACCATGCCCTGCACAAGCGCCCCGACGAGATCTCCGGCGGCATGAAGCAGCGGGTGGGCATCGCCCGCGCCCTGGCCATGGAACCCAAGGTGCTGCTGCTGGACGAACCCTTCGGTGCCCTGGACGCCCTTACGCGCACCCACATGCAGGACTCCCTGATGGAGATCCACCAGGCCCTGGGCAACACGGTGATCATGATCACCCACGACGTGGACGAGGCGGTGCTGCTCTCCGA
>OBJA01001872.1_pt1 | contig 13243 bp, 9 predicted proteins | sample 1519751 | NCBI WGS metagenome assembly OBJA01 (sample SAMEA3881238, study PRJEB22517) | soil metagenome | biome: lake sediment; feature: soda lake sediment; material: sediment, water from around vicinity | place: India | collected 2013-12-23 | depth 3 m | reverse complement strand
TACCACCAATTCTTCGGGGGCGGTTTGTTTGCTGATACCCTTTAATTTTTCAACGGCCCCGGCATTGGTGGCATCACAGCCTATGCCCCATAATGTATCGGAAGGATACAACAGAATCCCGCCTCCTTTTAGCACTTCAACTGCTTTTTTAAGATCGTTTTGCATTGTTCTCGCTTATGATTTTTGCATATAATGAATGCGCTTTTCAGCATAAATTTCAGGATGAAATTGTTTAGCCCGTTGATGCCCTTTTTTAATAAGGCGGTTCCTTAATTCATCATCGTCAAGCAGCACCGAAATTTTCTTGCCAATATCATTGTGATCCGATGGGTTACATAGCAATGCGGCGTCTCCGGCAGTCTCGGGCAACACCGAAACGGTTGAAGTTATTACAGGGCATCCGCATGCCATGGCTTCGATAACCGGCAGGCCAAACCCTTCAAAAACCGATATATAAACCGACAGTGCCGCACGTTGGTACAATCCTGCCAGATCCTTCTCCGGAATATTGCTCAAAAATATTGCCTGTTCTTCCATATTGTTTTCAGAAAGAAACCGGGTAAGCCTTGAAACATATGAAGTTTTATTGCCGACAAATACAACAGGCACCTTTATCGCTGCCATTTGCATGGCTTTTAGAACCGACAGCTGGTTTTTGCGGGGTTCCAGTGTCCCCACTATAAGGATAAATTTTTGGGGTAAATTGTACTTTTCGATAAGCAAATCGGTAACCTGTTTTTCGAAAAAAACAGGGGCAACAGGTTGATAGATCAACTCGGTTTTTTCAGGGGGCACATGGAAAAAAGTATATAAATCGTTTTTGGTTTGCTTACTTATAACAATTACTTTACTTGCTGATTTACAGGCATGTTTTACCTTCTTGAAGTAAATGGTCCGATCCACCTGCTTATAAAATTCGGGGTATCGCATAAATACTACATCGTGAATGGTAACTACAGAAGGGATGCCGCTTTTCCGGATTCCTTTTGGCAGTTCATTGCTGAGGCCATGATACAAGTCCACATTGTGTCGTTTGGCAAGGTTGACAAGGAAAAAGCTTCTCCAAAACGAGTTTAATTTTTTTACAACAAAGTTCTGGGGAGAAACCACCTGAAAATGTTTATATCCATGGAACAGCTCCTCTTTTATTTCAGGTGTAAACAGGATATAGTCGTTTCCCGGAAAATAATTGCGCAGCGCATGAAGGGTATTGCGGCTGTAGTTTCCCAGTCCGGAGGCATTTAAAAAAGCACGTTTTGCATCGAAACCAATTATCATTGATATTGTATTGCCGTTATTCAGTAATTTAAGAAAACCGTTTAATATACCGAAATTACAAAAAAGGCCGGGTACAATTGCCCGGCCTGTTACATTTTATTTATGTTTCTTAAATTTAAAAGTTTTTAAGATCATTAAAATCAAGTGTTGCGAAATAATCTTCAATGGTTTCGGCCCTTCTGATCTGCACAACCTCACCATTTTCACGCAGCAGCAATTCGGCTGATTTTAGTTTGCCGTTGTAGTTGAATCCCATGGCATGGCCATGAGCGCCGGCATCGTGAATCACAACCAGGTCGCCGGGGTTAACTTCGGGCAGCATGCGGTCGATTGCAAACTTATCGTTGTTTTCACAAAGCGATCCGGTTACGTCGTATTTTTGTGTTTTCGGCTGGTTTTCTTTACCCAAAACCGTGATGTGGTGGTAAGCCCCATACATTCCAGGGCGCATCAGATTGGCCATCGAAGCATCGAGCCCGGCAAACTGTTTGTATGTATTTTTGATGTGCAGGACCTTTGCCACCAAATATCCGTAAGGTCCGGTGATGGCACGTCCCAGTTCAAAAAATATTTTCAGGGGGGCCAATCCTTTATCTTCGATTTTTTCTTTGTAAACTTTTCTTATACCTGCACTCACGTATTCCAGGTCAACAGCTTTCTCACCCGGTTTATAAGGAATGCCAACACCACCGCCCAGGTTGGCAAAGCTGATCTTCACACCTGCCTTCTGATTTACTTCAGCAATCAAATTAAACAGCACCTCAGCCGTTTCAACGAAGTAACCGGGGTCCAGTTCATTGGAGGCAACCATTGTATGAACGCCAAAATTCTTTACGCCCTTGCTTTTCAGAATCCGGTAACCTTCGATGATCTGCTCGTGGGTAAACCCGTATTTTGCTTCCTCGGGATGGCCGATAATCAGGTTGCCCTGTTTCAGGTCGCCCGGATTGTAACGCATGCAAATTGTATCGGGCAGGCCCACATTTTTTTCAAGGTACTCAATATGTGAAATATCATCGAGGTTGATGATGGCACCCAAATCCCTGGCAGCTCTGAATTCACTGGCCGGGGTATCGTTCGAGGTGAGCATTATCTCCTCACCGCGCATTCCCACCCGTTTTGCCAGTTCAAGTTCAGCCTCTGAGCTGCAGTCGATGCCAAACCCTTCTTCTCTTAAGATCTTCATCAGGTAAGGATTTGGAGCTGCTTTTATGGCATAATACTCCTTAAATCCAGAGTTCCATTCAAATGCTTTTTTAAAACGGCGGGCATTTTCACGGATGGCCTTCTCATCGTAAATATGGAAAGGAGTGGGATATTTCTCAATTATTTTCTCAATTTCATCCTTCGAAAACGGTAAACTTCTCTCTGACATATTGCTTTTTTGATTTAAAACCTTGCAAAGTTACTATATGGGCAAGATATTATGGAACAATTCTAAATAAAGAGTGGGTATATTATCGGAGAATTAAAATTCAACCCTGTTCAGATCAGTTCTGCTACGAGCTCACGGCTCAGGTAACCGCTTGCAATTTCCTTCACATCGCCGGTCATCCTCATGTTCCAGTCGGCGCCGGTTTCAATTTTCAGTTCACCGCCAGGCATCTTAACAGTGATATGGCGCTGGGTCAACCCTTTTTTTACAAGAACTGCAGCCACTGCACAGGAAGAGCTGCCCGATGCGAGTGTCCAGCCGGCGCCCCGTTCCCAGATCATTACTTCCACTTCGGATGCAGAGATTACTTTGGCAAACTGAACATTGATGCGATTTGGGAACATCGGGTTGTTTTCAATCTGGGGGCCAAAAACTTTTACTTCCTTTTCATCAAGGTCATCTGTAAGGATCACACAGTGCGGGTTACCCACCGATACGCAGCTGATCTGATAATCCTTGTATTCGAGATGCAGTACCTCATCGATGCACTCCTGGTTCTGACACTTCACCGGAATGAGGTCGGAATCAAAAACAGCTTTGCCCATATCTACCTTTATCGATTTTGCCTTGCCGTTTCTTTCCTGGATTATCTCTGCCTGCACCAATCCTCCCAGGGTTTCAATAGTGAAGCGCCTCGATTTGGCAAACTGGTAATCGTACAGGTATTTGGCAAATATGCGCAGGCCATTCCCGCTTTTCTCGGCCTCCGACCCGTCAGGGTTTAAAATACGCAAACCGAAATTGGCATTAAAACTTGGTACTTTTAAAAGTATCCCATCGGACCCAATGCCGAAATGTACGTCGCATATTCTACGGATGGCTCGTTCATTGAGTTCAAATCCGATGTCCGCTTTATTTAAAACAATATAGTCGTTACCCAGGCCATGGGACTTCACAAAGAAATTTTGCATGACAAATTTTTTAATTTTACAAAAGTATTAAACATAGCACAAAATCCTTCAGCTTAAGCAATCGAATTCTTTGCCTCCCAATTTATTTTTAACTTTGTCTTTTGGAATTCAAACCTGTTGGGCCGCACTACCTGGATTAAATCTGATTAAAGATTGGAAATTAAAATAAAGAATATGGCAAAAATTAATGAAAACTACCTGAAACTTCAAGCTGGATATTTATTTCCTGAAATCGGGAGACGAGTGACAGAATTTGTAAATGAGAACCCCGGCAAAAAAGTAATCAGAATGGGCATTGGCGATGTTACCCAACCTTTGCCGCCCAGCATAGTAAGAGCTTTCCACGAGGGGGTGGAAGAGATGTCGAAGGCTGAAACCTTTAAAGGATACGGGCCGGAACAGGGTTATGCGTTTTTAAGGGAGGCAATAGCCAAAAATGCCTATCAGGATAAGGGCATTGATATTCCGGCAGGCGACATTTTCATATCCGACGGCTCGAAATGCGACACAGGAAACATCCAGGAAATCTTCGGGCACAGCAACAAAATTGCAATCTGTGACCCCGTATACCCGGTATATGCCGACACCACCGTAATGTCGGGCAAAACAGGTGAATTCGATGCGGGATACTATGATGGCATTATATATATGCCTTGTACAAAAGAAAACGGATTTACCCCCGATTTACCTTCCGAAACACCCGATCTTATATTCCTTTGCTTCCCCAACAACCCTACAGGCACTGTTGCAACCAGGGAAGAACTGAAAAAATGGGTGGAGTACGCCACAAAAAACAACAGCATAATTTTATACGATGCCGCCTACGAGGCGTTTATAACCGAAGAAGGTATCCCCCACTCGATATACGAAATTGAAGGGGCCAAAAAGGTAGCGATCGAATTCCGCAGCTTCTCAAAAACAGCCGGCTTTACGGGTACACGTTGTGCATTTACAGTAGTACCTGAGGAGCTGATGGCCTGGGATGGCGAAGGCCGGCAGCACTCGGTCAAACGGCTCTGGAACCGCCGCCAGTCGACAAAGTTTAACGGGGTTTCATATCCGGTTCAGAAAGCTGCTGCTGCTGTTTATTCCGAAGAAGGAAAAAAGGAAGTGGCCGAAATAATTTCCTATTACCTTGAGAATGCCCGCATCATGAAGGAAAGTCTTGCCGATGCAGGCTACGAGGTATTTGGGGGAATAAACGCCCCCTATATATGGGTAAAGACCAAAAACAACATGAGTTCATGGGATTTTTTCGACAAGGTGTTGAATGAAGCCAATGTGGTGGGTACACCCGGTTCAGGATTTGGCCCCGCAGGCGAAGGATATTTCCGCTTTTCAGCCTTTGCTGATCGTGAAAATACGATCGAAGCTATGGAACGAATAAAAAAACTGAAGTAAAATAATTAACAGACATGCCCTTTGTATTGAAGGGCATGTCATTGCCCGGGCTTCCGGTTTTGGATTTTTGTTCACAGTGTCTTCCATTGGTTTTCATGCAAGTATCAGGGAGTTGCCAACATCCAGGATGATGATTTTCAACTTTGGCCTGACATTACCAACCCCTATTAGCTACGAAAATTCCCAAATTTGACCGTATAAAATTTTTAATGTATATTTTTGCCCTTCTTATTGATGGAAAAACATTTAATGATGGCAAAAACACATAGTTTCCGTAAGGTTCTTACCGATTTGGGCATAATCATTTTTTTTGTACTCCTGGCCCTTGTGTACATGTACCCCTTGCTGGAGGGAAAAATCATTGAAATGCACGATATCCAGCATTTTAAAGGCATGTCGAAAGAATTGGCCGATTACAGGGAACAAACCGGCGAAGAAGCCATCTGGACCAACAGCATGTTCGGTGGAATGCCGGGATATCTGATATCGGTTGTATATCCCGGAAATTTAACACGGTTTATTCACGGTCAGTTACGAAAACATTTTGATGGAGCTGCTTTCCTGATGCAGTACATGATTGGCTTCTATATATTACTTTTAAGCATGAAATTTAACAGGTGGCTCAGTGTGGCAGGGGCCATTGCCTTTGGGTTTTCATCTTATTTTTTAATCATTATAGGGGCAGGTCATACATCAAAAGCTTATGCCATTGCTTATATGGCCCCGGTACTTGCCGGAGTTCTGATGGCCTACCGCGGAAAGTACCTGGCAGGAAGCCTGTTGTTTGCGCTTGCTTTTTCACTGGAACTTCTTTCGGGACACCTTCAGATAACCTACTATGGTTTTCTGATAATAGCCCTGTATGGAATTGCTGAACTTATACAATCGGTTAGAAATAAAACCCTCCCCTCGTTTTTTAAAGCCTTCCTGTTTCTGCTTGCAGGGGCTGTAATAGCTATTGGGATGAATTTTTCGAGGTTGTACACCACGTATCAATATTCAAAGCATTCGATTCGTGGCCCCTCCGAGCTTTCAGCCACGGGAGAAAACCGAACCACAGGTCTCGATAAAGATTATGTAGTTCAGTGGAGTTATGGCATCGATGAAACCCTTACCCTGTTGATCCCAAACTTTAAGGGAGGGGGAAGTCAAATTAGCCCCGGCCTTGATTCGCAAACCTTTGAGGCTTTAAGTGCCAACCGGGTTCAAAATCCCCGCCAGATCGTACAGGCAGTAAGCATGTATCATGGCGACCAACCCGGTACGTCAGGGCCCGTATATGTAGGTGCCATTGTTGTTTTTCTCTTTGTATTAGGCCTCTTTGTAGTTACGGGGGTCTATAAATGGTGGCTGCTTGCTGCAACAATTGTTTCGGTAGTGCTCTCCTGGGGTGGAAACATCATGTGGCTGACCAGCTTTTTACTCGATTACCTTCCCTTCTACAATAAATTCAGGGCTCCAAGTATGACGTTGGTAATTGCCCAGTTTACAATGCCTTTGCTTGGATTTTTGGCCCTTAATGATATCCTTTCAGGAAAAGTGGATAAGAAAATTTGGCTGAACGGAATGAAATGGGCTGTAATTATAACAGGAGGTCTGTCGCTCCTATTCGCCTTATTGCCGGGAATATCAGGAAGTTTTACAAATGCCAGCGATGCCCTGCGCTACCCCGATTGGCTGCTTGAGAGTGTTATTGCCGATCGCAAAAGCATGCTTCGCAGCGATGCCTTCCGTTCGTTTTTGTTCATTGCCTTTACCTCTCTGGCCCTCTATCTGTGGCACATCAGAAAACTTAAAACCACTCCCTTCATTGTAGTTCTTGGGTTGTTGATTTTGATTGATTTATGGGCAGTAGATAAAAGATACCTGAACAATGATAATTTTTTACCCAGAAGGCAAGTTGAAACTCCTTTCAACCTGACCCCGGCAGACGAGGCCATTCAGCAGGATGATGATTTGTATTTCAGGGTGTTGCCCTTACCCAATCCGTTTCAGGATGCCCGGGCTTCCTATTTCCATAAAAATGTAGGGGGATATCATGCTGCTAAACTGCGGCGTTACCAGGATATGATTGACAATCATCTTCATCCCGAATTACAGCAAATGATTAATGGGCTTCAGGCAGGCACATCCCTTGATTCAATCTTTATGCAGTTGCCCGTTATGAATATGCTTAACACCAGGTATGTAATTTACGATCTGAACCAGGCTCCCATTCGAAATCCGGCCCCCCTTGGCAATGCCTGGTTTGTATCACAATTTAAGGTTGTGGACTCCGCCGATGACGAAATTGCAGCCATTGAAGGGTTCGATCCATCGGAAACTGCAATTGTCGATGCATCATTTGCCCAACATGTTCAGGGTAAAGCCTTCAAAAAAGACAGTATTGGCTTCATCAGGCTTACCGAATACCAGCCGAATTACCTGAAATATGAAATGCAGGCGGTCAACGAACAGTTAACTGTATTTTCTGATATTTACTATCAGGATGGCTGGAACGCATACCTGAATGGTAACTTGGTTCCCCATTTCAGGGTAAATTATATTCTTAGGGCTATGGTTATACCAGCAGGTGATCACACGATTGAATTCCGGTTCCATCCCACATCGTATTACAATGGCAATAAAGTATCACTGGCCAGCTCAATCCTGCTGATTTTGGCAATTGCTGGTTATTTTGCAATGGAAGCAAAAAAAAGAAGAACTGAAAAAGAAGAAAAACACGGAGTATGAATCAGAGGTTGCCTGCTGAATTTTTCATGCGTGATGTTTTGTCAGTAGCCCCCGATTTGCTGGGAAAAATTCTTGTGCGAACGTTCGATGACGGAACCAGTGAAAGGTTTATTATTTCGGAAGTGGAAGCCTACAGCGCACCACACGATTTGGCCTGTCATGCCAGCAAAGGTAAAACCACGCGTACAGAAGTTATGTTTCGTGAAGGAGGACGAATTTACGTCTATCTCATATATGGAATCTACTGGATGCTGAATTTTGTTACGGGGAAAGAAAATGAAGCTTCAGCAGTATTAATCAGGGGAGTAAAGGGCATATCGGGTCCAGGGCGTGTGGGTAAAGCTCTGAAGCTGGATAAATCGTTCTATGGGGAACAACTGAATGCATCGGATCGGCTATGGGTTGAAGATTCAGCAATTAAGCCGGCTTACGAGTCGTTGCCCCGTGTAGGCATTCAGTATGCTGGTGAGCCCTGGATCAGTAAACCCTGGCGTTATGTAGCCAATACCGGTATCTAATCAAGAATAAAGCGGTTGTATAACCACAATAAAACCACGGCCAGCACAGCAATACCCGAATAAAGTATCCAGATGTCGGATGGGTTATAGGTCACCCACAGGTAATCTGTAAGTTCCCGTACAGACATTCCCATTCTTTCAGCAGCCAAGGCGATGTAATCGTTCTTTGTAACCTCCTCCGATACTTCAGGGAGCGCAATTCCCCGGCGGGTAACTTCTTGTTGCAGCAAATAAATATTATCGGCAATTCGTTCATACACTCCCCCTGAAAGCCATCCTGCCAGCTGGTGACCGGCTGCTATTGGCAAAAAGGAAGTTCCCATATACAACGCTTTTTTATCTTCGGGGGCAATGCGGCCTACATATTCGGTGAATTTCGGGGAACTGGCCATTTCACCAAGTGCAAAAACCAGAAGACCAAGCAATATGAGCCAGCTGTTTTGGTTTGAAAACATCAAAGCCAATCCACCAGCCAGTACCAGTATTCCACCCATCATAGCTGCCAGCGGACGAAAGCGCATTACAAAGGCCGAAACCATCAATTGAAATACTATAATAAAAAAAGCATCCATGCTTCCAAGGGTAACCGCTGTTATTGTCCCCTGGGGAGTACCTATCGCCTCAGCAAGCCAGGGCCAAACCGAATGAATGCCCTCATACAAAGGCGAAGTATCGACCCACTGTTCAACAAATACAGGAAATGAATAGTACAGTTGATTAAATGCGGTCCAGAACAGGATCATTATTATCAGGAAAAGCACATATTTCCAGTTCTGCAATGTGATCCCGATATTGACAAAGGCCTGGATTATGCTCCTGCCCAACGATGAACCTTTTTCCTTTACAACGGGTTCTTTGAAGAAAAAGCCCGTTATCAGGTAATTGATTCCCATGGTAACCATCGACATATAAAAAACAAAATCCCACGATTTCTGCATCAGAACTCCTGCAATAAAAGGCCCGATAAAACCTCCTATATTAATCATCATATAAAAGATCCCAAACCCAATAGAAGAAGTTTCGGAAGTTGTATTTCGGGCAATCATGGCAGAAATAATAGGTTTGAATAATGCACCTCCTATGCATGTCCAGATAAAGGCAAAGAACATCAGCCCGAAGGATTCAAAGCTGCCAATCATGTAAAATCCTGTAATATAAACGGTAAATGATAGGTATAATATTCGTTTATATCCCACCTTATCGGCTATTGCCCCTGTAATTACGGGAAGAAAATAAAGCAACATGGAGCCGGTTCCCATAATAATTCCCTTTTGTGCCTGGGTAAGACCTATTGCCCCTGTATCTTTGGAATTTACCAGGTAAAGGGCAAAAGCCATATAGAACCCGTACCATGCCCAGCGTTCAAATAATTCGATAACATTCGATGCCCAAAAGGTAGTGTTGTACCTTCTTAAAACAGATATAAACTCCATTACGTGTCAATTAATTTATGAAGCGCGAAAGGTAATAAATCACGATATTAGCCCAAAGTTTTTTATCCGGTTCAGCAAGAAATCTTAGTGATTTAATCAATGAAACTACGACATGCTGAAATCTTCCAGGAAAATTGTCATAAGGATGATTATCATTATTATTAAAAACAACATAATAAAAAATCCTACGACTCCTATCTGGAAACCTTTTTTCACCTTTTCTGCCTTGTTTGTAGAAATGAGATATTCAATCGATCGGATCAGGGTTTGCGGAGCCTGTGCGTTTTTATAAATATAATCTGCAGCACCCATTTTCATAATGTTAACGGCCACTTCCACACTGTTTTGTCCGCTCAGAAAAACAAAATCAATTTCAGGATGATCTGCTTTGATCCGTTTCATTAGCTCCAGCCCTGATATACCTTCAAATGTGTAATCCAATACAATAATATCGGGTTTCTTGTGAATGGCCTTCAGACATTCTTCTGCGGTATTAAAGGTTTTCAGGTTATTAAACTTTCTTTGCTGCAGGTACCCGACAATCAGGTCCTTGTATATTACATTGTTTTGAACGATAAAAATAAGCGGATCTTTAGTTCTTTGCATAATAGCCTGATTAATATTGATAAGCTAAAAGTACCACAATTTTTTTTTCAACAATAATGAACCTGCATTATTTTTTTTATCACTTGTGCACAGGTTATTAACGTAAAGAGCGATTGCAGTGCTTTGGATCTATCATCTTATTGGTTGTATCGAGCCGGGGGCCGCGCCTCCCGGCTGAAATATGCCATTTTGCTGTTGTTGCATATCCATGTTATCCTGATTTTGCTCATCGGCTGCCTTTTCTTCAGCTTCTTTTCTCATCTGCTCCTCCAGCTCACGGTCCCTGATATTTTTGACAAATTCCGGATCTGGTGTAAGATCCCATTTGAGGTTACTATCCCAGTTAGACCGTACTTTAACAATTTCATTGATGTACATCACCCGCTCGGGCTGGTACTTGTCCTGGTAACTGCCGGTATCCCACCGGCCATTCCCATTGCTGTCGTAGATAGCCTTGACCCTATATTTTTCGGGAGGCAGGTAATTAAATGAAACTGTTTGATTTTCGGTCACAATTCTCTCCTGAACAACATCTTCCTGGGTATTATTCTTAAGCAACTGTATTATTATCTGACCAGTAACTCCTGTAGCCTCTATGTTTACAGTTCCATAGTAATCCTGTGACTGGGTTTTAAAAGCAGAATTGAGTTCCTTGCTTGTAATGTTGTAAATGTTTACACTGGCAGCAGAATCGATCTGCAGAACATAATTGGTCGCCTCCTCCCACGGATAAGAAATCCGGTAAGTTCGCCAGGCTGTTGTATCTTTAAAAAACTGGAATGCTAATGATGTCTTTAATGTATCGTCAGCATGATAAAGCGAGATGGCATCTGCATTAATTTCACGTAATGGCTGGGGAGCAGTAATACGAATATCTTTATTTAAATCGAAACCACTCGAACTGAGATTGGTGGTCCAGCTAAACTGGGTAACCTGATTTAGCAACTCTTCTTCCTCCTCGCGACCTCTTCTTCTTTTCCTTACATCTTCCTTTTCAACAAACTGCATCTCTACTGTATCCTTTAAAACGAACAGTTCACCCTGGGGATCAATCTGGAGGTATGAAAGTTCCATTAAGATTGTTTCCTTTGCAGCCAGGGTGGTATCCGATATCCAAAAAGTGATGGAATCGTTTTCCGCATCAGGCTCTGCCAGGTACCAGTCTGCGATATTTTCGTCAACCAGATTGATATCAAATTCATCGGAAACCGGTTCATTAAAAACCAATGTAAACTGGTACCGCGAATTTCTCCTGGCTGTTTTCAGGTATTGATTAAATATATCCTCTGTAAAATGTCTGAGGAATACAGGCTCAGGCAAAAAATGTATATGTCCGGTTACCAGAAGGGAATCGACACCTGAAGCCAGGGTATCTGCTTCAGCATGGTATTCAGCAGAGGGTACAATGATACTGTCATGAAATGCAATTTCTTCAACACCCTCATCGTACCGCAGGTTGTTGTTTAAATCGTTTAAAGAAAACAGGTGATATTTTCCCTCAGCAAGGTTGTCAAACAGGAATGTACCGTTCTCATCTGTTCTGGAAATGTAATCGGGTGACAATGCATAAACAGCCGAATCATGAAGGTTCTTATGCAACAAAACAAGAACATTTTCAAGAGGTTCCATATTAAAAGCATTCGTTACATTACCAGCCACCCTTAATGTATCAAGTTGATCGTAGGTACTAAAAATAAACCTCAGGTTTTCAATGGGATTGCGCTCGTTATTATCAACAACTGAGTTTTTAAAATCAAGTGAATAGGTTACACTGTCGCGCAGACTTTCTGTAAACCGCACAATCAGGGTCTTTGATTTAGTCAGAATGGTTGGCCTTTTCTCGAGTGGGGGTGAAATCACAAGTTGTTCGGAAACCTGGTCCGGAATAATAAATTCATTAAATGTTAACCGCACTTCGTTGCCTCCAAAATTTATTGACTTATACCTTGGAAAGGTTCCCACCAACACAGGAGGAATGGTATCGCGTGGCCCACCTGTGGGCATACCCTGATTTGCACAGGATGAAACTATGACAATCCATGCAAATGAAGCCACCAGAATATAAGGTATTTTATCCAGAAATTTCACTTGAAAAAAACTCAGTTAATAATTTGTTTTCAATCGACTACGCTGATAAAAATTACTTTGTTATGCAGTTTTTATTATCTCTGAATTGGTAATCCAATTTTAATTGCCAAATACATAAAAGTTGTAGTGTAATTTACAGAAATCCTTCATTGCCATCCAAACCAGGCCCAATTCAGTCATTAAAAACATCGCACAAACATACAAATTCCTGCAAACAATGAATGTTAGCTGTTGTTAAATATCATATAATTAATATAACTTGCCAAAGATTTAAATCATTGTCACATGTCCAGGAAAAAAAACAAAAAACAAAAGAAAATTAAACAGTCCGCCATAATTAACAAAAAGAAACTTAAAAACCATATCCTTTCGGTATTGTACGACCAACCCGGCAAGGCAGTCAACTACAAACAAGTCGCTTCCTGGTTAGGGGTGAAGGATGATGAAGGCCGCCGACTTATCAATGTTGCCCTTCAGGAACTGAAGGAGGACGAATACCTCGAGCAGATTTCACGTGGAAGCTTTAAATTAAAAGCCCGTACAGGCACCATATGTGGAACAGTGGAACTTCAGCAACAGGGATTTGCCTATGTTAACAGCGAAGAGGCAGAGCGCCCGGTACTGGTATCGGCCCGAAACCTGAACCATGCCATGGACGGAGATAAAGTGCGGGTATTTTTATATGCCCGGCGTAAAAAACACGATCTGGAAGGAGAGGTGACAGAAATCGTGGAACGGGCCAAAACGCATTTTGTGGGAACCGTTGAAATGTCGCAAAATTTTGCATTCCTGCTGCCTGCCGGAAAGGTAGGATTCGATATTTTTATTTCGAAGGAAAAC
>OBJA01001871.1_pt1 | contig 13250 bp, 15 predicted proteins | sample 1519751 | NCBI WGS metagenome assembly OBJA01 (sample SAMEA3881238, study PRJEB22517) | soil metagenome | biome: lake sediment; feature: soda lake sediment; material: sediment, water from around vicinity | place: India | collected 2013-12-23 | depth 3 m | reverse complement strand
GAGCAGATTATTATGCCGTCGAAGATCCGATTGAGTATCAGTTGTCAGGAGTGGGGCAGATTCAGGTCAATCCGAAAATCAATCTGACCTTTGCGCAAGGGCTGCGCTCAATTCTGCGGCAGGATCCCGATGTTATCATGGTGGGTGAAATCCGCGACAGTGAAACGGCGAAGATTGCCGTTCAGGCCGCGTTGACAGGACATCTGGTCTTTTCAACTCTGCATACCAACGATTCCGCCGGTGCTTTGGCACGTCTTGTTGAAATGGGCGTGGAGCCGTTTCTGGCGGCGTCGGCGCTCCTTGGCGTTCTTGCACAACGATTGGTCAGAACAATCTGCCCTCATTGCCGTGTCAGCTATCGTCCCGACGAGCAAGTCCTGGGGATGTTGTTTGAAGGCCAGCCCATTCCCGCTACCGCCACTTTTTACCGTGGTCGTGGCTGCAGCCACTGTCTGCAGGTTGGCTATCTGGGGCGAACCGGTCTGTATGAGATGCTTGAAGTGACGGATGCTATTCGCGCACTGGTAACTACCAATGCCGATGCGGCAACAATTCGTAAACAGGCCCACAAAGAGGGAATGCGGTCATTACGTCTTGCAGGCCTGGACAAGGTACTGTCAGGCCAGACAACGGTTGAAGAGGTTTTGCGTGTAACCCAGGAAGAGGTGTAGTCGGTGGCTCTTTTCGAGTACAGTGCTCTCGATGCCAAGGGCAAGACAAAGCGTGGAGTTATTGAAGCTTTGAGTTCAAACGCAGCGAGCCGAAAACTGCGCGAGCAAGGGCTGTTTCCGACCAGGTTAAAGGCAGCTCGTGAGGCGACTTCAGGAGCCGCACGCAAGCATCTGTTCCGTCGCATCACTGTGCTGGAGCTAGGTGTTGCCACACGGCAGCTGTCCGTTATGTTGGCCGCTGGTATGCCGCTGGTCGACGCCCTTGCAGCTGTTGCCGAGCAGCAGTCTCGAGGAGATCTCGGATCGATTCTGTCGCGGGTGCGCGAAGATGTTCTGCAGGGCAGCGCCCTCTTCAAGGCTCTGGCAGTGCATCCCCAGGTTTTTCAGCCCCTCTATATCAGTATGGTGCAGGTTGGTGAAGCCAGTGGAACCCTTGACAAGGTACTGATGCAACTGGCCGATTTTATGGATGAGCAGTCACGTTTCAATGCTCAGATCAAGGCCGCCATGACCTATCCGTTGTTGATGCTTCTGGTCGGTGGTGGGGTTCTGGTGTTTCTGATGACCTTTGTTGTCCCGAAAATAACCCGGATGCTTGAAGATCTTGAACAGGCTTTGCCATTGCCGACACTGTTGTTGATGGGGGTGACCGATTTCTTGACTCAGTATTGGTGGATGCTGTTAGTCCTGATACTGTTGATGGCCTGGGTCATGCGCCGCTATTCTCTTACCGCACGCGGTCGTCTGTGGTTTGACCGCAAGAAATTCGACTGGCCGTTGATCGGACCCTTATCATTGCACAAAGCGACAGCGCGTTTTGCCCGTACAACGGCCACCTTGTTGCGTAGTGGCGTGCCGTTGTTGACTACTCTTGACATCGTGGAGCGACTGTTGGGAAACAATTTTCTTCAGCAGGCCGTTGCTGAGGTTCGTGAGAAGGTGACGGAAGGCGCTGGGTTGGCAAAGCCTCTTAAGGATACGGGTGCGTTTCCCCCAATGCTGGCACAAATGGCGGCAGTGGGTGAACGCAGCGGTGAGTTGGAGGGGCTGTTGTTTCGGGTTGCCGATATCTACGAGCATCAGGTTCAGACCAGATTGAATGGTCTGATGGCGTTGCTGGAACCATTGATGATCATGGTCATGGGGGGAATCGTCGGTTTTATTGTCCTGGCTGTATTGCTGCCGATTTTTCAGGCCAGCCAGGGAATGGGTTAGCAAGGAGAGATAAATGACAAAACACAGTAATAATCAACGGGGTTTTACCCTGATTGAAATCATGGTGGTGGTTGTGATTTTGGGTATTCTGGCGGCCATTGTTGTGCCCCGACTGCTGGATGAACCGGAACGGGCACGGCGGACGTCGGCGGCCACTCAGATTCGCAGTTTTGAAGAAGCATTAGGGATGTTCCGGTTGGATAATGGCTTCTATCCATCTACGGAACAGGGTTTAGAGGCTCTGGTGACCAAACCAACCATCGGTCGAATCCCTGCGCGCTACAAAGAGGGTGGCTATATTCGCCGGATCCCAAATGATCCATGGGGAAATCCGTACGTCTACCTCTCTCCTGGAGTTCACGGTGACTATGATCTGCTTTCCTATGGCGCTGATGGCCAGCCGGGGGGAGAGGGTGATAATGCCGATATCACCAATTGGAATCTTGACTGACCGAAAGGGATTTACCCTGATTGAACTGGTCGTTGTGATTGTCATTCTGTCACTAATCGGCCTGATCAGTCTCCCCCTTCTGGTTCATCGTATTGATGGCGACGACCGCACCAAGTTGCGCCGTATTGCCGGTACGGTAAAGGAACTATATAACGAAGCGACCCTGACTCGCGACGTTCATGAGCTGGTTTTTGATCTGGATCGTAACAGTCTGCAAGCATTTCGTTTGCGCTCTGTTTCAGATCAGGTGGTTGAAAGGGAACCCTTTCGTCGAACCCTGGAACTGGAGCCGCTAATACTGCAGCAGATCGAGGTTGAAGGACAGGGAAGTTTTCGCTCCGGCCAGATTACCGTGCGGGTCTACCCCCTGGGTTGGATGGAACAGACCCGTTTGCTGGTGCGTGCAGCCAAGGGGAGCGAAATGGAACTGATTTTTTCGCCATTAACGGGAACGACAAGGATTGATGAGGTTCAAAACAGAGTGTTCTAAAGGATTCTCGCTTCTTGAGGTGATGATTGCCCTGGCTATTGTAGCCATCGCTCTGGTGACTCTGCTCGGGTTGTCAAACCGGACAGTTCTGGTGCACGATCGTATTCAGAACCTGACACGCGCGACCTTGCTGGCCCAGCAGTTGATGAGCGAGCAGGAAGTTCAGGTTGCCAATGCCGTTGCGATGGGCGAGACTCGTGAAGGAGTTTTTGACGAGCCTTTTTCCGGCTTTCGCTGGCGTATCTATTTTGAAGACACGATGATTCCACAGGTTCTTCAGATGCACGTTCAGGTGTCCTGGGGGCGAGCTCAACACAATGAGCAGGTCGAGTTGATTTCTTTTGTCACGGCCGGGGGGCACTGATGCATCGACGCTCTCCGGGTTTTACCCTTATCGAAGTGATGCTTGCCGTATTAATCGGCGGGATGCTGATCGGCAGTATTTATGGCGTTTTTACGGCAGTAAGTGCCGCCCGTGAGCGTCTTGAGCACGAGGGAATCTTTTATCATCAGGCACGCATTTTTTTTGATCGGATTGGCGGTGAACTCAGCAGCATGAGGTTGACCCCACTGGGAAATCGTCCGGTATTATCCGGGGGAAACAGCGATTCAGGGACGCCGTTTCTCGAGTTCAATACCGAATTGGTATCTCCTTTACAGCGTCAGCGTGGTGGCCTGTCACGAGTACGTTACGAACTGCGTGAAGAAAATGAAGGCCTTGTTCTGTATCGGAGTGAGGAAATGCTGCTGGCTAGTCTGGCGGCGTCGGAACCCTTGCCCTTTATCAGCGGAATGCGCTCATTTGCTGTCCGGTATTTTTCAGCCGGGCAGTGGCATTCCAGTTGGGTAGGACAGCAACCCCCGCAGATGATCGAGTTTGTGTTTGAAATCGACCGCGGCGATGGTGTCGGCATTCCCTTTCGTAGCAGTTTTGTGCTGTCAGGAGGGCGTGGATGACGTCGCTGCGAAGCGAAAAAGGAATGGCCCTGCTGATTGTTCTGGCTGTAGTGGCCTTATTGAGCGCTTTACTGATTGAGTTTGCCTTTTCGACGTTGGTTGATCTGCGTGCTGTTGAAACATTTCGTGACCGGTCCAAAGCATATTACATTGCTCGCGGAGGTGTCGAGGCGGCGCGTATTATTTTGCAGGAAGATACAAACAACTTTGATCATCCTTCCGAGTTTTGGGGTGAGACTCTGGCAGGCATTCCTGTCGGTGACGGAAATGTCAGCTTACGGATTGAAGATTTAAGCGGTCGAATGAACGTCAATTTTATAGGTGATGAGCGCGGCAATCCCTTGCCGGGATATCATCGTTTTGTTGCTCTTTGTGAAGAAGTGCTGCAGCAAGAAACCGGGGAGTGCCGGTCTCTTGCTGATGCCCTGGTCAACTGGTTTAATGCGGATCTGTCGATCGTCACCGCAGATGATGCTTATTACAACCGCCAGAGCCCGGCATACAGTCGCCGTGGTGCCAGACTTACAGCACTGGATGAGCTGTACCTGGTCAGAGGGTTCAGCGCAGAAAGGGTTACGGCCCTGCGTCCCTATCTACGGGTTGTTGGCGATGAGCCGATCAATATCAACACTGCTCCGGCCGCAGTTCTTTATGCTTGGCAATATGCGGCGGCTCCAGGCAATGTTGCTATCATTTTTGACCAGATGGATATCGATGTTCTGGTACAATATCGTCAAACAACGCCCTTTCGGCAGTTGTCGGATCTGGCTTTGGTAGAAGGTATCGGTCCTCGTTGGACAACGGCCTGGATGCAAGGCTCTGTTCAGGTTAGCGGGCAGGTTTTTGAGGTTGAAAGTGTTGGACGAATGAATTACGGCAGTCGTCGTGCCCAGGCAATTATCGCCAAGCAAGGGAATGTTCTTCTGAGCTTGAAAGTGGAATAGACTATGTCGAAACGTTTTATAGGCGTTGATCTCGAAGGGGCAGAGGTTCGGGTTGCCCTGCTGCAGATGGTTGCCGGCAAGATCAAGGTTGAGTTCAGGCGTCAGGAGTACGAGACCGTCGAAGAATCCCGTGCGGCCCTGCAGGAAATCCTTGCCGGAAGGACGGCCCTGACCGACCGGATGGTAACGGCCCTGCCGGCACGTGTCGGGTTGTTTCGGCGTTTGAATTTTCCGTTTCGGGAAAAACGTAAAATTGAGGCAGCACTGCCCTTGTCCCTGTCGGCACAACTGCCTGTTTCTTTGGAAGACAAGCTGGTTTCTTTCTTGCCGCCGCGTCCTTGTGACAATGATTATGAAGTTGATACTGTTGTTGTCAATAAACTTGAAGTAGCAGATCTTCTTGAGCATTTTCCCGACGCAGATCAGAATCCCGGTCGTATTGATATTTTTCCATTCGCTTTGTTGCCGGCACTTGGCGACCAGGATGGGATGCTGATTTATTGCCGTCGGGTTGAGGTTGTTGTCGCCCTGATTATCCAGGGACGCATTGAGGATTATCGATTGTTGCCCGGCACCAGCGAAATGAAAGATGAGGAACTGTTCGATTTTATCAGTCAGCAGGTCAGTCAACTGGAGTACGCAGCCGAGCAAAAGGAAATGCCTTTGTGGGTGATGGGAGCCGGAGTGACCGAGCCCCTTTATGACTACCTTCAGCAGGCCGGCAGAACAATGCTTGCTCTTGCACCGGAGGTGTTTGAACCTGAACTCTCGCGTGAGATGGCCCCGGCCGCTTTGCTGGCTCTGGCTGAACTGCGCAGCAGTAAGGCCGGGCAGTTGAACTTTCGCCGTGAGGAATTTGCCGCTCGTGGCGAGCTTGAGATGGTGCGTCCCAAACTGATAGTTGCCGGGATCTTGCTGCTTCTGATTCTATTTGGTGGTGCCGCATCCATGCACATGAACTATCTGCAGAAGGCAGCAGAACAGGAGAGAATGGCTGCGCAGATAAACCGCATATTCAGAGAAGTGGTTCCAACTGGCGCGGTAGTCGACATTCCCCTGCAAATGGAAAGCCTGCGGCAGCAGCTGCGAACAGACGTGCAAATGCTGGGTCTTGATGGACGTGGAGCCGTCGCTGTACTGCGTGAATTGTCTGCAGCAATCAGTACCGATCTGCGCGTAGAAATGCAGGACTTTAACTATACCGCAGATGAAACACGAATTGCCGGTTCCGCCGAATCTTTTGATGCCGTCAACCAGATTGCCGAAGTCCTGGCTGCTCGTCAGCTTTTTCGCGAGGTGACAATTACCAATGCGCGTCTGGCTGCAGATAACGTTCGGGTCGATTTTGAAATGCGATTGACCGTGGCGACAGGGAGGTCATCATGATCAGCAGGCTGGAACCTCGTGAGCGGACCTTTGTTTTTGTCGGCATTCTCATGCTGACCGGGTTTTTTTTCTGGCTGGTATTGATCAACCCCTACATGTCCAGAATGCAGAGTCTTGATCGCCAGATAGAAGGTCAACGACGTAATCTTGAGCGTGTGGAATCATTGCGGCAGGAAATCGAACAGTTGCGCCTGCAGTTGGCTGGAGTCGAGGCGACAACGCGTTCCGGGCGGGCACTTTTTTCTCAAGTTGAAAACCTGACCAAGCAGATAGGGGTGCGTGATCAGTTGTTGTCCATGCGTCCGCAACCCGACTCGGTACAGGGAGGCTTTCGGCAACAACTGGTGGAAATTCGCCTTGAGAGGGTGACATTGAGTCAGTTGGTTGGATTTCTGTACGCTGCCGAGTATCGCAGTAACGGTATTCAGGTGCGGTCACTGCGGGTACGCCCACGATTTGATGATCGTTCACGGTTGGATGTTAATCTGGTGCTGATGTCACTGGAGCGGGCATGAGAAAATATCCCGGTACTGTTTTTTCCTGGCGTGGTTTGAGCGATAACCGCAGTCTGTTTTTTCTGTGTTTACTGTTGTTTTGCGTCAGCGGCCTTGTCTCATTCTGGGTTTTTTTCCCGGCAGAAGTGTTGCAGCAGCGATTGGTTCAGGAAGTTTCCCGCGAAACGGGGGTCAAAATGCGTGCTGAACGCGCAACCATGCTGGTGCCGCCGGGAGTCAAAATGGATCTGACCCTCTATCCGGCCCAGGCCGGGATCGCTCCTCTTTCCCTCAGGAATGTGCATCTGAACCCGGTATGGACATCCTTACTGTCTGGAAACCAGGCAGTTAATCTCAAGGGGTCGCTGGCACAAGGAGAGGTTGCGGCCCGTCTGTGGCGTAACGGGAGCCTGCAGCTTAACCTGCAGGATATAGAGCTATCCTTGTTGCAGGAAGCAGATCTCGATTATCGGTTTGGCGGCTTGTTGACTGCGCAATTTCAGGGCGAGGAACTGTTGGTGGATGCACGACGCGGTCAGGGACGATTTGCTATCGACATTCGTGCTGCGCAAATTTTCGGTCTTGAAAAGGTCGGCCTGCCCCCGGAATTGCCTCTTGGATTAATTCAGGTCAATGGGCGGTTCAGTGAGAACAGGGTCAGCGTTGAGCAACTGGTAGTAACCGGCGGCGTTCTGGAGTTGAGTGGTGGCGGAACCCTGCTCATTGGTACAACGCCGGAGCAGACCAGGCTTAACTTAAATGTGCGTATTCATCCTACCCGGCAGACGCCGGACACTGTTCGAGACCTGCTCATGCTAACCGGTGTACGTCCAGGTCCGGATGGCAGTTATATCCTGCAGATAGGTGGGAGCCTGGGACGTCCGTTGTTGCGTTAAGGCAGGAGCTTCTGTTGAGTCAGCGTGGGTTTTTTATAAAGCGATAACCCCGTCCGCGCACGGTTTTAAAATAACGTGGTTTGGATGGATCCACTTCAAAATATTTGCGCAGCCGGACAATGAAGTTGTCAAGTGTCCGTGTTTCTGTTTTAGGCGAAACTCCCCACACCTGTTTGAGCAACTGCGCTCTGGACAACACTTTTCCCTCATTAGTCAGAAAAAGTATCAGCATTTTCAGCTCCAGTTCGGTCAATTGGAGACTTCCCTGTGCTGTTGTGACCTGGCCTGAGGTTTCATCAATGATATTGTCACCAAACTGGTAGTCTGGTGGTGGAGAATCGACAGGTGGCCACTGTCCTCGACGCAGCAGGCTGGCAACACGCAGAAGGAATTCCTTGAGGTTGAAAGGTTTGGTCAGGTAGTCGTCGGCCCCGGTGCTCAGTCCGATAATGCGATCCTGTTGGGAATCGCGCGCAGTCAGCATGAGAATCGGCATCTGGTTGCCTGCTTCTCGCAGGCGGTCGCACACCTTCAGCCCATCCATCCCCGGCAGGGTCAGATCCAGAATCAGTAAGGCGTAAGGTTGTTTTTGCAGAATATCGAGGGCTTCTTCCCCGGTGGTGACATGTTTTACCAGATACCCTTCTGCTTCGAGATTATAGATCAGTCCATGGGCAAGATGTGGTTCGTCCTCAACCAGAAGCAGGGGAATGGCATCAGTCATGGTGAGGGCCTTGTGTTGATAAGCGGGAGGAGCAGGTGGAATGAATTGCCTTTCATACCTTTAGGGGTGTCCAGCCATATCCTGCCGTTATGCATTTTAATAATGTTTTTAACAATGAAAAGACCAAGCCCACTACCTCGTACACTCTGTCCATGATGTCTGACCCGATAAAACATGTTGAATATTTTTTTTCGTAATTTGTACGGGATTTCACGACCGAAATCACTGAAAACGATGTGCGCCATGGAAGCATTTCGTCTCATCTCAACGCGAATTCGCGGAGGACCATCCGTGTAGAGTACGGCATTTTCAAACAGGTTACGTAATACGGTTTCGATCCCATCGGCATCGAAACTGGCGACAAGGCCGGGCTCAATTGTCCAGTCTAGATCAGTACCGGCAGGCAGTGATGAGTGTCTGGTGCGCAGATAGGATTCCATTAATTCAGAAAGGTTGCCCCGTTGCAGATTCAGGAATGAATCGTTGTGCTGGATGTGCCCGGCGTGGAGTAAATTGCTGATCATGCTATCAAGGCGACTGCAATCCTTCTGCATCAGGTTGACGAAGTAATTGAGTTGTTCATTCGTTGGTGGGCGCATCTGAATGGTGTCGAGATGAAGCCGCAGTGATGCCAGGGGTGATTTGAGTTCGTGAGTTACCTGGCTGATAAAGCGCTGTTGGGCCTTGTAGAGGGAGCTTTGGCGGCGCCAGTAGATAAAAATGACATAAACACCAACGAGAATCGCCACCAGAAGCACGATACCTTCCGCCAGAATCAACCAGTCGGTTTTTTGCGGAAGCCAATCCGCCTGATACTGAATTGCGAGTTCTTTGAATTGCCGGTGGCGACCGAGGAACCAGTAAATCCAGGAAACAAGTATCAATATCCAGATAATCTGAATAGCGATAAAGGTGATCATGGGATGAAACAGACGTCGAAACAGCTTCATCATGCGGGGCCTTTGCTTGTGTCAGTGCAGTAACTCTATCCACCAGATTTTACACAAGTATTACATTTCTTTGCGAGTGATTGCGATATTATTCTCAACCTCGGGCTGATAATCATTTTTCAAACAAGAGACGAGAGAGTACGCAGATATGCACAAGAAATTGACAATTGGGCAATACACGGTACCTTATCCCTTGATTCAGGGTGGGATGGGGGTTCGCGTTTCCGGCCACCGACTTGCCGGCCATGTCGCCCTGAACGGTGGAATTGGAATTGTGGCCACACCCGGCCTTGCGTTGGGAAGCGACAGCGCCACCGGAGATAATTACTTTGCCGATGATCGCCAGGCGCTCCTTGACGAGTTGCGTAAGGCCTATGAGATTGCCCCGCAAGGTGTTATCGGGGTCAATTGTATGGTTGCAGTCAGCAATTATGATGAAGTGGTCAGGACCTCCTGTGAAGGGGGGGCCAAACTGATCATCAGTGGTGCCGGCCTGCCCTTGGGGCTGCCGGGCTTGACCGCAGATTATCCCGATGTGGCATTGGTTCCCATCGTGTCATCCCTTAAGGCCGCACAATTGATAGCGCGCAAATGGCACAAGAGTTTCAAGCGCCTGCCGGATGCCATTGTTGTAGAAGATCCAGATACCGCAGGCGGGCATCTTGGAGAAAAGCCGGAACGTATCGGATCTGGAGAATATGATCAGTACGCGACAGTGCGCGCGGTCAAAGAGTATTTTTCTGTGGAATGGGATCTGCAGATTCCAGTCATCGCCGCCGGCGGTATTTGGGATCGTGGAGATCTTGAACATGCTCTTGCTGAAGGAGCTGATGGTGTGCAGATGGGAACCCGCTTTGTCGTCACCGAAGAATGTGATGTCGCAGACGAGTTCAAACAGGCATACCTCGATTGTACACCTTCTGACATCGGCTTGATGATGAGTCCGGCCGGTTTGCCGGGTCGAGCGTTGATCGGTAATGTCGCGGCTATCCGTCAGCGTGATCTTGATGTTGATCTCTTTTGCCCGGCGGGTTGTCTGAAAAAATGTGCTTACAAGGAAAATCGTGAGCGATTCTGTATTGTTCAGGCATTGGATCGAGCTCAAAAGGGCGATCGTGATACCGGACTGATATTTTGTGGAAGCAACGCCTGGAAAGCGGATCGAATTTCAACGGTCAAAGAGGTTTTCGAAGAGTTGTTCGGCGACAAATGATTTTTGTTTAAAATGCCGTGTTGAAAAAAGGTCAGCTAACCGTTTGGATAGCTGACCTTTTTTGTGACGAGGATGTTCCGTCATTCGTCAGAAAAGTTCTCTCACTTCACGAATAAAAGAAGCCTTCTCTGCATCATCATCAATTTCAGGCAGGAGAAGTTCAGCCAGGTCGACCAGTCTTCCCGCTTCAGGGTCCCCCTTTTCCAGCCAGGTGGCAATAGCGCTTTCGAGGGTCAGCCCGGCAACCGGGCCAATACTTCGGGCCAGAGATTTTTTCATCATCGACAGTTTGTCCCCAAGTGGGCCTCCAAGTACTTCTGTCACTGTCGGTTTGTTCTTTTGTGGTGCCGCTTGCCGGCTTTGCTGTTGTTCTGCTGCGTCCTCATGGGCGGCAATAGCTTCCAGCAGTTCAGCCGTTTGCATGCCACAGGCCATTGACACCAGGGGTATGTTAACATCGGGTGTGCATACCACGACCAGGGTTGCTTCCTTGTCCAGGCGTCTGGCCATCAGCAAGGCTTCATCGTATTGAATCTCAAAGGCGTTGACATCAAGTCTGGCGGAATCATTCAACCGAAAAACCCGATGAAGGATACTGGTAATACGTTGCTGCTGTTCCAGATTGAAGGTGGCAGGCAAGTTGGAGCCGACGATCCCTTTTCGGGTTGAAAAAACACAGGCACCCAGAACTCCGGGGGATGTTTTGATTTCTTCCAGCAGGTTTTTCATCAGTGCCTCATTTTGTAAGTTTTAGTTCATTGATTGCCGAAGCATACTTGTCGATGATATCCAGGTATTCTGTGTCTTGCTGAAGGAGAATTCCGGCAGTAAGCTCTTCACCGAAGAGAATCACGAGGGTTTGGCCATCCGACAAGGTGATCCTGGCATTATGCGGCAAGCTGATACTTAAATAATTGCGTACTTGCGCCGACGTAACAGAAATGAATGAAATATAATCTGCCAGCTTCTTCTCGTTATCTTCACCGGCCTGACCGCGAATAAAGCCTCGGGTGTCCAGCAGGACAACCCTGATAACTCCCGGTGTAGAGTAGATCGTGTCCAGAATGTGAGAAAAATCCGGCATTTTATTGCCTTTCCAGGGTCATTCAGGGTAACGAAAATTCTTGCCCATGATACCGTTTTCGGAAATCTTTTCAACAACACAACAACGTGGAGGTCATCTGAGTCTTCTAAACTCCACCCGGCGGTTGATCGAACGATTCTGCGCGGTGTCGTTTGGTACCGCCGGACGGGTGTCACCGTAATAGACGACAGTAAGTCGTTCCGGTGCGATACCGTATCGATCAACAAGATGCTGCTTGACCTGTTCTGCGCGTGATCTCGACAGGGGTAGGTTCACCTCGGGAGAGCCGGTGCTGTCAGTGTGCCCGGCAATTTCAAAGCGTTGATCGGCCAGGGCAGGGGTGGCCAATGCCGTTCCTGCAGTTTCGAGTTGTTCAACGGCGCCGGCGGTCAATTGGGCAGAATTGATTTCAAACAGAATCTGCATTCGCAGAACCGGGCCGTCCTGTGCCCCTTCCGTGGTGCTTTGGTCGCGACTTTCCTGCATGACGCGGACGAATTCATCTGATGTGATACGCTCACCCATTTCCGAGCGATACTTAATGCGTGCCAGTTCCAGGGATGACACCGCGCGCTGGTTGTCTGGCTCCAGTGCCAGGCCGGACTGATAGGCCCAAATAGCCGGTTCCAGATTGCCCAGAACAACAAAGATATCGGCCAGGCCGAAATAGGCCCGGGCAAAGTTTTCGTCAAGCTCGGTAGCTCTCAGATAGTAGGTAAGGGCCTGATCATAACGGCGCAAACGCTCTTGGGCAAAACCCTTGTCATAATGCAACTGGGCATGACCTGGACAGGCCTGGAGCGCCTCGTCCAGCAATTGTTGTTTTCTGATCAGACTGCGCTCCTGTGCCACGTTTTTCCTGAGTTGGTCGCAGTCAACAGCTAACGTCGGGTCTGGATTCAGGATGATCATCACAATCCAGAGCCCGGTCACCCACAAAGAGTGCTTGCTCATGGAAGTCTCCTAGCGATTACGTTGCATCAGTTTATTCAAGCTGATCCGCAAACGTTCGATCGACTGGGCCAGAACTCCAACTTCACCGGTTGCGTTCTTATCAATAGGCTCGTCGAGGTTTTCACCAAGGCTGAAGTCTTCTGTGCGCTCGGCCAGGCGGACAATGGGAGTAACGACATCACGGTTGAGGAACCAGCCGATAATGATCAGCATGATAACAATACCGCCGGCACCATAAAGAACCAGGGTCAGGGACATTTCTCGGGCAGAAGCAATGGCGTCGGCAACCGGAACATAGACAATAAAGGCGGCAACCATTTCGTCCATTTTCCACCCATAGCCACCGGAATCGGCCCCGTAGATTTCAATCTGATCCTTTGGTGCATCGGCGGGGTCGCCATGACAGACCAGGCAATTCTGGCTCTGGACAGAAAAGGGTGTGGCGGTGAAAAACACTTCTACTCCGTCACGGACCAGTATGCCTTTTTGATTTCGCAGGTCACGATTCTCGTCAAATCTGCGGATAATTTCCAGTTCCTGAGCGTCAGCCTTGTTGACTGGATGGATCGGATCAATGGTGGCCTGCCTGAAAATGTAACCGGGATAGAGCTTTTCAAACTCTTCGTAAATACCACGGGCAGTGGCAAAACCTGACATGATTTCCGGGTAGAATCGATCCGATTCCACCAGTTGCCGTACCAGGGGTTGCTGGGCAATACGAGTAAACTCACGCGATGCCATGGCGTAGTTCATGACCAGATTACTTTTTATTTCGGCCTCGGCAAGGGCATTGTTCATGCTCAGGCGATAACTGGTAAAAC
>OBJA01001870.1_pt1 | contig 13251 bp, 13 predicted proteins | sample 1519751 | NCBI WGS metagenome assembly OBJA01 (sample SAMEA3881238, study PRJEB22517) | soil metagenome | biome: lake sediment; feature: soda lake sediment; material: sediment, water from around vicinity | place: India | collected 2013-12-23 | depth 3 m | reverse complement strand
CTGGTATCGTCGCTTACTGTTTGTCCGATAACAAACCAACTTTGAATCTGACCAGGGTCAACAGCCTGGCTAAAGCTTAAGGGGCTTATCCCGAACTCAGGTAATTAGGCCTTTTTCCATTGCGCCGAGTATGCGAGTCGATGTCGTGAATGAAGGAATTTTTGCTATCGATGTAGTTTCTGATGTCCTCGGGGAACATTGCTGCAAGCTGATGCTTGGCATGTCGTACTCACAAGCAACGGCAGGATGCGCAATAAGGTAGTCGCGGAATGCCAAGAAGCGAGTAATGTGGGGGGAGTCGACTTGAAAGGCATGGATCTGGTGTGTGTGTTTTCCGGCGCAGTTGTTTTTGCGAAAATAGCGGCGCTCGGGAATGCCGAATTCACCAAGTGCCTCGTATCCGAGAGCGGTGACTAAGGTTGTATTTTCATCGAGAAATGAGAGGTCATCAGTGACAGTGAGCATGTCGATGATAGGTTTGATCAGATGCCGAGAATGACTGTGTTGCCGATGTGGTGAATAGCGAAAACTACTGGCTCAGCGTGAGGCTCAAGTAAGACATCGTGTGTCGCCACGGGGGTGTTCTGTTCCGGTTTGCAAAACAGAGTTAAAAGTATCGTAAGCCAAATAATAAAGAAGAGCACCACCAGTCCATAAACACAATACGACGCTGCAGGACCTGGGGGCCTGCGAAGCTCACTGAAACTACTCTTCCTCCAATTCCAAAACGGTGACTTGGATGTTGCTGTCTGTTCATGAAAACCTAACGCAAAATTGTAAACATCTTTCAATGCTGGCGTGCGTTCTGCGATTCTTCTCGCATCTACCAACCACATATTATTGTAATACCGAGATATCCGAGTCATTTGCCACCAAACTACACAGGTAAAAGCACCTACTCCACAAAGTAATTCTGCAATCTGAGTCGCAATAGTCACGTTACTAGCAAGCAAAGTCGAAACTCCAGCCACAGACGCCGCTTCTACCACAAGCATTGTATTTGTTCGTTGCCAAAAAAGTTGCGCTTCTGCGATTGCCATTTTTATTAGGAAGCGGATGTCTTCCTCATCACTTTGATCCCGGCTAGTACAATATCCGATAATCTGGTTTATTTGTCGCATAATCTCTTTTAAGTAGTTCTAACAAACTGATTATTAATAAATAAATTTCTTGAATATTCCCATGCTTACTGGAAAATACGATATTTGTACCGATCGGAAGCGCTGCTGGGCCGGTATTATTTTTCCAGAAGTTGTGCAGCTTCCCTAACGGCTGGCATAAAGCTGGTCGATTTCACTTTGGTAGTGCTCATAAATCTTTTTCCGCTTCAGCTTGAGGGTTGGGGTGAGCATTTCATTCTCTACTGTCCAAGGTTCGGAAATCAGTAATGCACGATGAACCTTGGCATAGCCGGGGAATCCGCTGATCTGGCGTGCAATTTTCTCCAGAATGATTTCTTCTGCATACTCGTCGCATGCCAGTGCATGGGGATCATTTTTTGCATTACAGTGGGTGGCGACAACTTCCCATCCGCGCTTGCTCAGCACTGCCAGCGCGCTCAGATAGGAGCGGCCTTCACCGACGATCATGATCTGTTCAAAGATCGGGTCACGCAGAATGGCTGTCTCCATATCGGCTGGCGGGATTTTTTCACCGGTAGAAGTAACGATGATGTCTTTCAGCCGGCCGGTGATGGTGACTCTGCCTTGTGCATCGATACTGGCGGTATCTCCGGAATTGAGCCATCCATCTTCGGATAGAATGGCATGAGTGGCTTCCGGATTGTTCCAGTAGCCGAGCATGACGTTAGGTCCTCGAATCAGCAGGGCATTTAGTTCCCCCAGTCTGACTTCCACATCGGGAGCGGGGCGGCCGACGCTTGACGGAAGATTGTTGTCCAGCCGGTTGGCACAGACGACCGGACTCGTTTCAGTCAGGCCGTAGCCCTGCAGGATGGGCAATCCCAAACCGATGAAGACACGTGATATTTCCGGTGATAGCGCCGCGCCACCGCTCATGACCTGCCACAAACGGCCTCCCAGCTTTTCCATGACCTTGCGCGCAATCAGTTTATCGAGCAGTGGCCACAGCAAGTGTGAAACCCGCCAGCCGGCTCGCTTCTGTTGTCGTTCAAACCGGCTGTATCCTATATCGACCGCCAGTTTGAACAGCAGTCTGGAAAGCGCAGGGCCTTCCGCCAGTTTGGACTGTATTCCGGCATAGACTCTCTCATAGATTCTGGGAACCGAGATCAGGATAGTCGGCCGGATGATCTGCAGATCTTCCTGCAATTGGCGGATGGATCGGGCATAGACTACCGTAGCGCCGCACAGCATGGGCACGTAATAGCCGGCAGTGCGTTCGAACGTATGTGACAACGGCAGGAAAGACAGCAGTACATCATCCGGTCTGACAGTGACAATCTGTGCGCTGCTGTAGGCATTGGACAGAATATTATTGTGGCTCAGCATGACCCCTTTCGGGCGGCCGGTCGTCCCTGACGTGTAAATGATGGTGGCCAGTGCATGAGGGTCGTTTTGCACGGAAGGGATATTGCCCGGTGTTTCCGGCAGCCAATCTTGCAATGCGATGGCGCGCTTGTCACCTGTTTGGCGTACATCTTCCGGGGAAGCATCCAGAATGACGATACGTTTCAGTTGCTGAAGTTCCGGCATGGCCTCGTTCATGGCTTCCCATCGCGTCATATTTTCCAGCAGCAGCAACGTGGTCCCCGCATTGTCCAGACACCAGGCGGCATTTTCTGCCCGATCTTCGGTATAAAGCGGGACAACCACCAGCCCCAATCCCAGTGCAGCCTGTTCGAATATCACCCACTGCGGGCAGTTGCGTGCCATGACTGCTACCCGGTCACCGGGAGAGAGATTTTCCTGTGAGAGTGCCGTCTGCCAGCGTTTGACGGCATTCGCTATGTCGTCCCATGTGTAATCTCGCCAGATTTCTTCGCTGACATCGTAATCGCGATAGGCTGTAGCACGAGGGGAACGTCTGGCACGTTCTCTGAACAGACCATCAAGTGTCCGGGCCGTTTCGACCGGAATCATGTCCAGATTGTGAGGAGGCTGGGTGTGGGTCATCGGGTTCATAGCGGAGCTTCTCCGTGTGGATTTTCTATCTGGCGGAGATCAGCAGAAAAATCATCTACCATGATGACCCAGCGCCGCAGGGTTTTCATCTGCTCAAGCGAGGCAGCTTCTTTACTGGTAATGATACCTTGCGTCAGCGCCTGGTTGATTTGCTCGTGTTCGTGGGTGGTGATCGCTTTATCTTTGACGGCCTGCCGCAATCTGGCCTCGATGGGTTCGCAGTCGATAGTACAGGCCAGGGCTTTTTTAAGCAGAGCCAGTGGTTCATTATCCTGCTCAGGCAGGTAGATGCCTGCCGTCAGGCGATCACGTGCTTCTCCGGGGGCCAGAATGAGCCGTGCGACTTCATGAGAGAGTGAATCGGCAGGGGGCAGGCAGCGCATCCCTCGCGGAAAAACGATGAACCGCAGCAGTCCTCGCGTGATTTTGCTCACGGGGAAATTGAGCAGAAACTCATGGAACGCCTGCTGGGTACGATAAAGCGCATCCTGTACCGACCAGTGCAACAGAGGCAGATCTGCCGCGGGGCGGCCATCATCCTCAAAACGCTTGAGGGTGGCCGAGCACAGGTACATCATGCTGAGAATGTCACCAAGGCGTGCAGAAAGACGTTCACGCCGTTTGAGTGCGCCACCCAGCTTCAGCATGGCGATATCGGTCAACAGTGCGAATGCCGCGGAGAAGCGTGTCAATTGTCGGTAGTAATTCACTGTTTCGTGCGTTACGTTTTGCGGTATATCTCTGACCAGTCGTATACTGAGTCCATAGATCAGACTGTGGAACGTATTCCTGAAGGTGAAGACGATATGCCCGGTCAGCGCCTCGTCAAATACCCGTAATCCTCGTTTTTTATCCGGATCCCAGGCAGCATTGATTTCCCGCAGTGTGAAAGGATGAGCACGGATGGCGCCTTGGCCGAAGATGATCAGATTGCGCGTCAGGATGTTCGCGCCTTCCACCGTGATACCCACGGGTGTCTGTTGGTAGGTTCTCGCCAGGTAATTGGAAGGGCCCAGGCAGATACCCTTACCACCGTGAATATCCATGGCGTCATTGATGATCTGCCGGCTGCGCTCGGTCAGATGATATTTGACGATTGCAGAAATGACGGAAGGTTCTTCGCCCAGATCGACTGCGCCAGCAGTCATGACACGTGCTGCATCCATCATGTAGGTGTTGCCGGCGATCCGGGCAAGTGCTTCTTCCACACCTTCGAAATAGCCGATCGGTAATTTGAACTGTACACGCACTCGGCCATAGGCCCCGCTGCTCCAGGCTGACAGCTTGGCTGCACCGACACTGGTGGCCGGCAGCGAAATCGACCGGCCGACGGAGAGGCTGTTCATCAGCATGCGCCAGCCTTGTCCCACTTTATCCTGCCCGCCGATGACCCAGTCCATGGGGATGAAGACATCCTTGCCGGAATTGGGCCCGTTCTGGAAAACGCCATTCAGGGGATAATGCCTGCGGCCGATCTGGATACCCAATGTGCTGGTTGGAATCAATGCGAGCGTGATGCCGATTTCTTTTTTGTTTCCGAGTAACCCATCCGGGTCGTACAGCCTGAAAGCAAGCCCCAGTAGTGTGGCAACTGGTCCCAGCGTAATGTAGCGCTTCTCCCAGTTGATGCGAATACCCAGTACATCGGGCTGACCATCGAATACTCCCCGGCATACGATACCAGTATCAGGAATCGACCCCGCATCTGAACCGGCATCCGGCCCGGTCAGCGCAAAACAGGGGATTTCGGTGCCATTTGCCAGTCGCGGCAGATAGTGATCTTTTTGTTCTTCCGTTCCGTAATGCAGTAATAGTTCGGCCGGGCCGAGTGAATTGGGCACCATTACAGTTACTGCCGCCGTATTGCTGCGCGAACTGATTTTCATGACCACTTCCGAATGTGCCAGCGCAGAAAAACCCAGTCCGCCGTATTCCTTGGGGATGATCAGCGAGAAGAAGCGGTTTTCCCGGATGAACTGCCAGACATGGGGAGGCAGATCATGGCGCTCATGGGTGATATGCCATTCATCGAGCATGGCGCATAATTGTTCAACCGGCCCGTTGAGAAAGGCTTTCTCTTCCGGCGTCAGCTCTGGTTTTGGGTAGGCTAGCAGCTGATTCCAGTCGGGTTTACCACTGAACAGCGCTCCTTCCCACCATACCGTGCCGGCATCGAGTGCTTCCTGTTCCGTTTGTGAAATCTGGGGCAGCAGCTTGCGAAAGATTTTTAAAACAAGGCTGGAAACGATGTTAATGCGCAGGAACGGCACTGTGAATAGCGCCACACCCGCCACGATCAACAGGATAAGTACAACAAGAAATTCAAACATGATTCCTCCCCGAGTTTTTTGAGTGGTGGTTCAGGAACCTCTGATCAGATCCCACATGACCGCACACTGGATTTTGCGGATGGAACGTAAGGCGAGTGAGGCAGTGAATGGTTGGCCTTCACAACGAGCTCAACGTTGCAGTCCGTCTGCAAAACCAGCGTCCCAAGGGGTTGCGGCTCATGGAGGATTTAATCAGAGGTTCCTTTATTGCTACACTACCGGAGAATGAACGGCTGTCAAGCTTTGCTTTGTTTACATCCTGAATTACAAGCAATCATCCATTCGTGAAAAATCCGGTTGCATGCAACCGGGTTAATAATCGTCACGGATAATCCGTGATTTCATCAAGGCCGGGCGCAGCGATTACCCAGGCTGTAGCCATCTGCACCATGCACGGCCAGCAGAATGAAACCGCCTGCAATGGCAATATTTTTCATGAACATAATCATTTGTGTCTGATCGGCAAGATTGTTGTGAAAAATTGCCGCAGCTGCCAGCGTAAATATCGCCAGCGCGATGGATGCCAGCCGGGTTTGCCATCCGGCAATGATTGCCAGACCCCCACCGATCTCAAGTGCTATCACCAGTGGTAATAGCATGCCCGGTACGCCTATCGCATCCATATAACCTTGCGTGCCAGCGTAGCTGCTGATTGGAGATGCCTGCGAGCAGGAATATTTGTCCCAGAAAGAGCCGTGCTACAAATTGACTGATTTTTTCCATTCTTGTTCTCCTTGAAATAAATGATCGTTTTTATTGATTCCGTTTGACCCACGCCCGGTCACGCACAAATTGATTGGACTGAAAATCTTTCAATGCCTGATCGATCTGTTCGCGGGTATTCATGACAAAAGGACCATGCTGCGCGACCGGTTCATGCAGTGGTTTACCGCTGACCACGATAAAACGTGCACCTTCTTTTCCTGCGATAAAGTCGAAAGTGACGCTATCAGTGCCAGTTGCAATCAGAGAATGGAGCCCGACGTCCTGACCGTTAAACTGCCCGTTTCCTTCGAATAGGTAGATGAAACTTGTGTTCTGCGCTGGCAGCCGGTGTTGAAAATGCCGCCCGGGCTGTAACTGCACATCTAAATAAGTCACTTGCGTCAGATCATCCCGGATCGGCGCAACGGTATCGCCGAAACGGCCAATCAACACTTTCAGCCGGTAGTCCATGGTTTCCACCACCGGAAAAGCGGCTGCGGGAAATTCCTGGTACTCCGGGTGATCCATCTTGTTGATTGCCGGCAGGTTGATCCACAGTTGAAATCCACGTAACAAGCCATTTTCCTGTTTCGGCATTTCCGAATGAATCACGCCACTGGCTGCTTTCATCCATTGCGCCGAGCCCGGCCCGAGATCACCGGTATTGCCCATGCTGTCCTGATGCTGCATATGACCGTCCAGCATATAAGTGAAGGTGATGAACCCGCGGTGTGGATGCGGTGGAAAACCGGCGATGTAATCATTCGGATTATCGCTGCCGATGTGATCCAGTAACAGGAAAGGATCATAGTTGCGCAGCACCGGTGTGCCAATCGTGCGATGTACGATCACGCCGGCACCTTCGGGTACCGCCATTGCGGGAATGATTCGTACAGCATTCATTGATGTATTCATCGTTTTCTCCTTTTCTGTGAACATTGACAGGTTTTGCTTGCTGGAAGCATTATCATCGTTGCTTTAACAGGAATAAACATCGTTTTATGGAAATGATTGTTCTTGTATTGGCAATAATCAGGAGGTGCTGTGGATCGATTCGAAAATATGAATGCGTTTGTGCGTGTTGTGGAAGCGGGCAGCATCAGCGCGGCTGCAGATCGCATGGATGTAGCCAAATCCGTTGTCAGCCGGCGTTTGAAGGAGCTTGAGGAACATCTGGGTGTTGAATTGTTTCACCGCACCACGCGGCAAATGAATCTCACTGATAGCGGGCGCGCCTTTTATCAGCAATCCGTGCGCATCCTCGCTGATGTTCTCGAAGCCGAGCACGCCACGTCACAATTTCACGGCAGGCTGAAAGGTCATATGAAAGTGGCGGTTCCGCTCAGTTTTGGCTTGATGCATCTGGGAGCCGCCATTACCACCTTTCTGCAAACCCACCCGGATATCGAATTTGATCTGGATTTCAATGATCGGCAAGTCGATTTGCTGGCGGAAGGTTTTGATCTTGCCATCCGCATCGCAAACCTGCCCGATTCCAGCCTGATCGCACGTCGCCTTGCACCTATTCAGGCTGTCATGTGTGCCAGCCCGGCATACCTTGAGCGCATGGGCACGCCGCAAGCGCCGGAAGAACTCATCCGGCATCGCTGCCTGGTCTATAATCTGGTCAGTCACAGCGATAACTGGGATGTTTATGGCACCACGGGAGAGTTGATCAAAACCCGGATCATTCCCTATCTCAAGGCCAGTAACGGAGAATTTCTCCGTGATGCCGCCATCGATGGTCTGGGTATCGTATTGCTGCCAACTTTTATTGTTTACCGGGAAATTGAGCGCGGCGCATTGATCCCAATATTGACCGGATACCACTACGCTCAATTGGCTGCTTACGCCATTTACCCGCAAACCCGCCACCTCTCGCAGCGGGTTCGGGCATTTGTCGATTTTCTAAGCCAGCGGTTTGAAGGGATACCTTACTGGGATGCGTGTCTGAATCAATAAGGATTTCGTATGTTTCAGCTCGCTCTCCTCATCGTTTTCTTCGTTGAAGATCATGTACAGTGCGAATTCCTGATCGATATCACGCGGAATGGGGTTTTCACTCAAACATATCTTGCTGGCAGTAGTAACAATGATAGTTCCGATCAATCCCAGGTTGATTTCGTCTTCGGCCATGATATGCGAGTGATAAAACCAGACGATGGATGAAGGCTCACCCGAGCCGGGCCCCAGCACCCCGGCCGGCGATGCAGGTAAAAGTGTAGCGCTCACCCGGCGGAATACTGCCCCCTTTACTGCCATCTGCACCTTCGTTGTTCTTGTCATACATTATGCTGCGAGGATGCATGGAAAGTGGCATATCGATTTTGTTCAGAAAATGGATGATGGTATTGCCTACTGCTGCACGGATCGTGGAGCCCAAAATTCTCATCCATTTCGGGTGAGGCAGGGGGTAGGCTTACACCAGAGAAGATGACAGGAGCAGGGAAATCAGGATAAACAGAGTCGGGCACGAATATAAAAATGGTTACCGTCTCTCGTGCGTATGGATTGGTTCTCTAAATCGAATTTTTGATAATCATAATCAGAATACGAGCGATTCAACTATGATTAAAGAATCTGTCTGCCAAAGGCGGGCCCAGTCTGCGATGATCAGGCTGCAGACTGGTTGAGAAAGTCAGTTTGGGAGTTGTGGCAATTACCCCGGGCAAGAGTTTCCACTGCCTTGCCGAAAGTGATCAGATCAGAACGCTCCAGCATGACGCAGTTTTTGCCGGTACGCTGACAATAGCGTCTGACAGTGAAAAAATCCTCATGATTGATGCAGTCAACCGGGCAAATGATGCTATCTACACAAGCGAGCAAGGCAAGCAGGCATTCGCTGTTGTCCTGCGTACCCCCGCGAAACACCATGAAATGTCCGCCAGCAGCTTCGATCAACTGATGATAATTCGGATAGAGTGCAGCACGCCCGCCAATACACAGGACAGACTGGCCCGCCAGATGATGATCATTTTTCAGGCGATTAATGGCCAGATAGGCATGATATTGATGTGGCAGGCCTGTTTTGATCCAGCGTAAATCCTCATCATCAGGGACTCCGGGAAGGTATGTGTCAGGACGACTGTCGATCTGAACTTCAGTATGAATAGAGTGTGCAGGTGAACGCCGGGTTGTATCCGTGGAAACATTACCAGGCAAGGCCATACGGATCAGGTGATAAAGGTGCTTCAGCCGCAATTCCAGTTCTCGCCCCAGTTTCAGTGTGCGTTGTTTGTAATGGTGGAAAAGTGTACTGCAGGTTGGTTCATCTTGATAGATTCCGGACAATTTACCGGGATGAAGTTGTGCTCCCTGATATGCCGGTTCCAATACCGTTCTTTGCAAGAATTTCATGATCGATTCCGTATCAGAAAAAAGGCTGGCTTGCCCGGGAGGAGGGGGCTGGCTTGCCGTCACAAATCACTGGAAGAGGAGAGAGAACTGCCAGTGATTTCCAGGAAAGTTGATGTTTATCAGCGTGGAAGATATAGCATGAAAATCTACGCGTTATTTTGTCAGTATCAGCTTGTCATTACGCGTTAGACGCAAGTGATACTGTTCTCCTCGATGCTGAATGAGTACTTCCTTGCCTGTTCCAAACAGATTTTCGCTGCTGATCAGTTTAATGGGAAACTGTGTAAATGGTGAAACCAACTCACTGTTTAGCCCAGGATCTGCGTGATATTTGATATCGACTGAGTTCATATTTCACTCCATCTAAACTATGAATGAGAATGATTATCATTATAGTGAGAAAAATAATTTATGCAAGCTTTTTATGAAAATATTTTTTGAGAAATATTCCATGACAACAGACCTTCGATCAGAACTGATATGAAACGGCAAGTTTGTAGTTGCGGCCCGGATCTCTCAATACGTTGAGGTGGCGCCGGTAATCCTTATCGGTCAGATTGTCGATGCCGAAATCCAGCCGTACCCCTTTTAATGAGCCATTCTGCGGCAACCAGCTCAGTGTAACGTCATGCAGCGTATAACCAGGAGTGGGGGTTCCACCTGTCGGTACACGATTCTGGGCTTCGACGATGCTGCTGCGCCAGCCGAGGGAAAGGTCGTAGGTCGGCCAGTTCAGACCGGCCATTACAATCCACTTATCCGGCTGGACATTGGACAATACTCCTCCATCTGTCCGGTTGTAGCCGCGCGTCTGGGAATAGGAGAAGCCGGTATAGCCGTATTTGGCTGCATAGTTGGCTTCTATTTCGAATCCTTCCAGTACGGCATCCCGCACATTGTCACTAGTCGTGACACCTCCTCTGCCGGGGTTACCGGGAACCGGGAAAAAAACGAAGTCGACCATTAGATCAACGAAATCTTTGACCTTGTTATGAAAATAGGCTCCCCGAATAGCCAGGCGATCATTCTCATACAGCAGGTTCGATTTTTGTATGCGTGCTCCCACTTCTTTGTTGAACGCTGTTTCCGGCTTAAGATTGGGGTTGGGTACGAACAGATTGGCGCAACCCGGGCCGCAAGTGAAGTGGGTACCAGTAGTAAACAGTTCACTCAATGTCGGAGCGCGGAATGCTTCACTGTAATTACCGATGAGTGAAAACCATTCGGTAACCTTGAACAGTCCGCCGATTTTGAAGTTAACACGGTCATTTTTGTTGGCATTGGTAGCCATGCCTTCGGCTTCACTGCGGAAATAGTCCCAGCGTACGCCGGGAATCAGCGATAATCGATCCCACAGCGTAATTTCATCCTGCAGGAATACACCTACCACATCTGCATTACCTTGAGGGAATTCCGGCCGTTTGGCACTGTTACGTCTACCCTTGGCCTCATTGTGGAAATAATCGACTCCGTAAGTAATCAATTGGGTGGCGAAGCTGCTCAGGTCGAGACGTGAGCTGTTGCGTGCGTTGATACCCGTGGTGGAAAAATCAGTCTCGTCACGTCTCCCGTCAAACAATCGTTTCTCAAGGCTGTAAGTCGTATTGTGGTAAACCAGCATTTCCGGATTCAACCAGGAATTGTCAGGATTCTCGTAGCGATAACGCAACGTGTAGTTGCGTTGTTCGGTATCCCGATCTACCAGGGTATCCGGAGTGGAAGCGGTTTGTGAATTGGAGGGGACCTTTCCGGCCTGGTCAAATGTTTGAGTAGAAAACATGAACTGGTGATGACCCGGTGTCCAGTTGAATTTGGCCAGACCGGCATAGGATTGAAACTGAGAGTTTTGCAGTTTGGAACCGTCACCGTGGCGGATATCATCGGCTGCATTGCGGTAAGAAAAATCCAGCAGATAGTCGAACTCTTCTCCAGCCAGACCGTAAACGCTGACTCCGGGAATATATTGTTCATTCATACTCTGGAATCCTCCCCTGACCTTGATCCCGGAGCGTTCCCCAGGACGCAGCAGGTCGGTTGCATCCAGCGTGGTGAAGGAAATAACACCACCGAGCGCACCACTTCCCCATACCGTTGAAGCTGGGCCGCGCATAACATCTACCCGCTTGAGCAGGCTAGGATCGGTGAAGATACGGGCGTTGTGTCCCCGGTTGAAGTCCTGTCTGGCGCCATCCAACAGGAACAGGATGCGTTCATCTCCCATGCCACGTATGACAGGACTCAAACCGAGATTCCGCGGTCCACCGCCCAGTTCTACATTAGGCAGATAGCGCATTATGTCTCCTATATCCGCAGCCTGACGGGTTCGTATCTGTTCGGTATCGACCACACTGACTGATTCCGGTATTTCACTGACTTTCCGGCTGGTACGGGTAGCAGTAACAGTGACTTCCTGCAGATTGGTAGCGGCAATGAGTTTATCGGCAGGCTCAGTATCGGCCGATGCGGTTTCTGCACGGACGGGATGGATAAACAGCAAAAAAGTGACGGTGGTGGCAAGATAAATCTTCCAGCCGGCCGGACAACGTTTGAACCTTAAAAACATAACATTCCCCCAGAAAATAAATTATTTCCGGCTGGCTGGCTCAATGCTGGCTGGCTGGTTAGTTAGAACAGGTCTTCAATCAACCTGGGTTTTTATTGGATTTCAGGTAAGGCTTAACGGGCAAGTGCATCTTCGTGCAGTTTGAGTCCCTGGTGAATCTGTTCATCTACCCATTGAGTAAATAAAGGGTGAGGTGCAAAACCTTCACCCAATTCAAACTTCAGTCCGGAAAGGAACCGCTTTTCCGGCCCGACGGAGGTGGTGCGGGCGGGGATGATGATGACTCTGTCACTCTGTTTACTTGCCTCGGTGACCATGGCTCTTACTTTTTTGACCCAGGGTGCTCGTTTGTCCGGCCAATCCTCGCGCCAGGTAGCTACCTTGAATTCCTTGAATTTCTGGCCTCCCTGATTACGCATCTGGTTGGCAATGCTGTTGAGTTTTTCCAGCCATTCATCATTTTTCCGATCATCCTGAGTACCGTGTGCGGTCAGAATGATCGTTTCTCTGGCGGGATCTTTGGAGAGTGCCAGAACGCGATCGAATAATGCACTGGCAAACAGGGGATTGTCTTCGTAACCACCTGTCCAGATAACCGGCAGAGATGTCAGGATTCTGGGAACTGGTGTGCTGGATTTTGCGTGTCCTCCATGGCCGCCGTGCCCGCTGTTGTTGTCGTGGGTGTGATCGTCTGGATTCTCGATATCCAGGCCAGTCAGGTAACCGATTTCATTGCGATAGGAACTGCGGCTGGCAAAGGCACTGACGACGATGGCTGCTTTTGCGCCGCGTTGTTCCAGTTTGCGCAAAGCACGTTCGATCGTGTATGGATCCGCCATGGAAAAGGCGAACTCGATTTTGTAGCGTTGCATCAATGGCTCTACTGCCAGGCGCAGGTTTTCATTCCAGTGAAAGTCGGAACCGTGGGCAAACAGAATGACACCGGTATCTTCTTCGGTCAGCGGCAGATTACGGTTAGCTTCGCGTTCCATCCACATAGCCAGGTGGTGTGGTTCGATCTCGAAGTGATTGAGCGCTGCATTGCCAGGCAAGAGTCGTGTCAGCCGAGATTCGAATGACATCATGCTGTCATATTTGGGACCGAGCGCGAATGCAATTACCTGATTTTTACTGTTTTTGGCGACCGGGCCCAAAGCTGTCAGTGCAGTGGCAAGCTGCTGTTTAGACTTGT
>OBJA01001869.1_pt1 | contig 13254 bp, 10 predicted proteins | sample 1519751 | NCBI WGS metagenome assembly OBJA01 (sample SAMEA3881238, study PRJEB22517) | soil metagenome | biome: lake sediment; feature: soda lake sediment; material: sediment, water from around vicinity | place: India | collected 2013-12-23 | depth 3 m | reverse complement strand
CGAATAAGTATTGTAGTTCGCCCAGAGGTCGCGTTACTTCCCAATCCAATGCGTAGATCGTTACCAGTTCCCAAGTCGTTCAAAAGAGTCCCGACAATGATCCCGTCAACCGTCACATCACTTCCAGCCGTTGTACCCGCCAGCGTAACGATATCTGTGGTATCAATCCCCAATGTATCTTCAGTCTCCACCTTACCGCTAACAACGGCTACCAGCAGTTCGCCTCCGTTAAAGTTAGCAGAATCGGCATCGGTAACGGTCGCGTTACTGTCAGCATCAATCAAAATCGGCGCATCATCTTCCGTGTAGTTTACTGTATCGCCATTTAAGTTGCTGATCACCGGTGGGTTTGGCGTGACCCGAATAGTAAAAGCGGTACTCACGTCTTGAACGCCCCCATTAGCAATCCCATCCCCGTCATTGATGGTAAGGTTAAATTGACGATCGCCCAAGCTACTCGGGGCACTATAGCAAATACTCCGCAACAATGCGGTGAGCCGTGACGATGTCGCATTTGCACTGTTAAAACTGATAGTCAGTGTGTTTCCACTCTGGCCATCATTGGCAGCATGAACGGTGCCGATTGCAACACCGCCGACGGCAATTGTTTCGCCTGCGGAGATCGTTCCATCGCCCCCAGAAGTCGCCGTCGTTCCGTCCACTGAAAAAGAACCGTTGGTAGTACCTAACGATTGGTGAATGTATAGGCTACCGCCGTTATAATCCACCGAGTCCACATTCGTAACGGTCGCATTCCTAAATGCATCAAGAATGCATGCACCGTTCCCAGCGATAACACTTGAAACACCCTCAATATTACTGATAACCGGAGGGTCATTTACTGGTATTAAAGAAATCGTCGAGATCACATTAAGTATTGTCGTATCATTCCCACCGTTTGCGGTACCACCGTTGTCTTTGATTTGGGTAATTGTCACGACGCGGTTAAAAGTGACACTCGGGTTATCACTGAGGTTTTGGTATGCCAGTCCATCGACCAACATTTCACCGCTTGCGGCGCTAATACCCCCAGTCTTACTGATAGTTACGGTAGCGATCGACCCACTGACGCTAACACTAACATTAGCCCCTAAAATTGCAGTCGTTACCGAGTTGCCGTTAGTTAAAGCAACGTCTACTCCATCGATGTTGAGGATTTCGCTTGTGCCGTCCACAACATTTGTAATAGTCAAATTTATTTGGGCAATCGCTTGTCCCAACTCAACTGTTGAAATCGCAACTCCGGAAAAGAGATCAGCGCCGGGACTGGAGTCACCTTCGGTAAATGTTGGATCCTGTCCGGTTGCCGTTAGTGTCGGAGGGTCATTAATTCCTGTTACAGTTATACTCGCCATTGCCGTACCCGCAGAGAAAGAAGTGGTGCCTCCATAGGTCGTGGCATCGGCGTTTTGCGGCGTACCGGCGGCGGATGCGCTACCGCTGGTCTGATCCCATGCACGGAAAGTGAACGAAGCGGTCTCGCTGTCTATTCCATCCGGTACGTAACGCACCTGTGAACCGCTGGACAACAGCAAAGCGGAACCACCCGAAACCGCACCGAAGTCTGTCCAATTTGTCCCATCCGTTGAGTATTGCCATGATCCATAACCAGTGACCGCGGTTACCGCGATTCCAGAAAGATCTCCGGGGTCTGGGTCACTATAGGAGATTGCATCATCTCCCAATATAGTTGAAACAAAAGTTCCGGTCGAAGGAGTTTCCTCATCAGTCTCACTTAAGTTGTATGAACCAGAGAGAGAGGGTGCGTCGTTTACTGCAATGATCGCCAGATTAACGCTTCCCGAACCGCTAAGTGCACCGCCGCTGCCCGTGTTGCCATTGTCATTGATGGTAATGTTCAGTGTGACATTGCCGTTGGCGTTGAGGGAAGTTATATATTGAACATTGTTATTGTCCATAAAACTATTGAGATCGGCTAATGAACCATTTAATTCCAAGCTATCCGTACCGCTGCCGCTGACGATCACGCCTCCGCCAGTCGTAGCGGTTAGAGTCCCGGAACCAACACTAAACGTTGCTGTTAATACACCCGAGCCGCAATCAATATCAACAAAGCTAATACCGGTAACAAGGGAAGCTTCATCTTCTATCACAGATATATTTGCCGGCGCACTAACTTGAGGCGCGTCGTTAACCGCAGTAACCGACAAATTCACCATTGCCGTACCCGCGGAGAAAGCAGTCGAACCTCCGTTGATCGTGGTGTCCGCGGTTTGCCGGACGCCATTGGCGGATGCACTACCGCTGGTTTGATCCCATGCCCGGAAAGTGAAAGATGCGGTCTCGCTGTCGGTTCCATCAGGTACATAACGCACCTGTGAACCGCCGGACAACAGCAAAGCGTAACTACTAGAGACAGCGCCGAAGTTTGTCCAATTTGAGCCGTCCGTTGAATATTGCCATGTCCCAGTGCCAATGACTGCTGTCACCGCGATCCCGGAAATCGCTCCGCTATCCGGGTCACTATAGGAGATAGCTGCCCCTCCCAATATGGTCAATACCGAAGTTACGGTTGAAGGAGTTTCCTCGTCTGTCGAGCTTAAAGTGTATGAACCCGAAAGAAACGGTGCGTCATTGACCGAGGTGACAATGATTACTGCTTGCGCAGTCCCCACTGAAAATGCAGTTTCACCACCATTTACGCTTGTATCGGCAAAACTCGGACTGCCCACAGATGAATTAAAACCACAGGTCTGATCCCAGGCGCGGAAAGTTAACATAGCTGTCTCACCATTTTGTCCATCAGGTACATAACGTAATTGCATTGCACTCGAGAGTAGTAGAGCCGAACTGTCAGCAACCGAACCAATATAAGTCCATGTCGATCCATCGCCAGAAAACTCCCATGTTCCATTCCCGGTTGCGGCAGTAATGGCTATGCCCTGCAATGCTCCAGTGTCCGGATCGCTATATGTCAGACCTGCAATAATATCCGATACCAAAGTTGCTCCCGATACATTATCCTCGATCGTACCCACTAGTGTAAATGAACCGCCTGAGATAGATGGTGCGTCGTTAATTGCATTAATGGTTATAGCAAATATACCGCTTGTGCTGCCTTCAGGAGAGGATACGGTAAAATCAAAGCTGTCCGCACCAGTTGCATCCAAGTTCGGCATATAAGAGATGCTTCCACCATCAATATCAGCCTGAGTGAACGTATCTCCTACCGTTAACATAGACGATTCTTTCTTAAGACTTCCATTTGCCGGTGTTATATTAATTGTATATGTAATCTCTAACGCTGTATAACTTTGCGCGCTTGTTTGCAACATGGTATTACTTACAATGGCATAGGAATCCTCATCAGTAGTCAATCCAGTATTTATATCGATAGATGGTGGGTTTGAAATCTGATATTCAATGGCCAGAACCGGTTGATTGGCGTCTGCTTCAGTGGAATTAAACTTGAACCAAACGTCATCCGTCGTATTACCATCCATAAATATGGATATGTTTTGATCTGTTGAGTTTTGAACAAAGCTCAGCATTGTTGGAGACCCAAAAGTATTCCAACCTGTTGTAGAGACTGTCGTGTTGGAGATCACTTGGTTGCTGACGTCTAACTCCGAATAATCAATTTGGTTCCATGATGTATCTTCCGAACAGGAAACATTAACAAAGGGGGTACCGGATATCCCTCCCTCTGGAATATAAACCCGCAATTCCGCTCCGAGGATGGCAGATATATCTAAAAAGGAGTAATCAAACTTAAGAGCACTTTGGTATACAGAATCAGCCAGTTCGCTCCCCACCCAGTTATAGGTCTCTCCATACCAATCTCCCAGCCCCATTGCATATCCCCATGTCAAATCCATCGAAACATCCTCTGTCGGCGCAAGGAGTATTTTATTATCCACCGTCAGCCGATAAGTATTAACAATATACTTATTCATCAAAACTCCACGGTACGAGATGACTTCAATCTTGCTCTTATTTACACCTACCTCAAGGTTAAGGGGATCTGAGGGGTTCCCACTGGTAGTCTCAACGCCGTTGAGCAAAACGGTTGCATTAGCATCTTTCAGTGTCGACGTTAAACTAATGTTGGATACACTATTCTCGACTAAAGCATTATACTGCTTAATACTACTCTGATAACTAGGGTTTAATGTTCCATCGCTTATCCCCAGTGAACTCAAATAAACAGCATCCGATGAGACGGTAAAGTCTGGGTCGTATTTTTTAACATAGACTTTACTATCTTCACACCACATTAGATACAGCTCTGTATTATACAGCCCAATCCTAGAATTATAGACCCCGTTTTCGAAAGGATAGAAATTTAGCCCAGTCGGCGCTCCGCTCCCTCCGGTAAGACCGTTGTCATCAAAAAAGATCCAACTACTATCTATATCATTAAACTCCTTGATCCTTAATTGACCTTTCCCGTTATAATCCTCATACCAGTTAACATAGAGTTTATTTTGCCAAATGGCTACCGATTTAATAAAAGCGCTCTGGTTAGTATCATAGTTCAACCCGTTTTCAGTACCGCCATCGATAAAGGACCAACCTCCTCCTGAGTATTTTTTTACGCGAAGCTGATAGATATCATTCGCATCCTTCTCCTGCCAAGACGCATAGATGCAGTTGTTTTCCTGCGATACGCATAACTTCACTTGATGATCGCCACTAATAGCCGTATTATAATCCAATGGAGTATTGTTATCCGCCGAACTCCAACTGCCATTGTACTTTTTGACACGTATATTCGTCTGATAAGCCGCGTTTCGTTCATCCCAAACCACAAATAAATCACTGCCCAAAACGGTCATTGCCGGATTTGAAGCTTCATTCTCCGAGTAATTTAGTGATTCTCCAATTATACTCCAACTCGATCCGTTATATAATCCGACGGTAATATATTGATTGCTTTGACCATAAATCGCATCTGCCCAAGCCGCAACCAGCTGATCATTATAATCGGCAATAACTAGGTTGTTGGCGCGACAGTTCGTGTCATCCATGTTTTTTCTCAATCCATATATCGTCCCGCCATCAATAAAAGACCAACTTCCAGGTGTACCATTATACTTTTTCACATGGTAGAAAAACCCATTCGGATTTGTCGAATGAAACTCGGCCCATGCTACATAGAGAACTCCATTCGATACAACGATAGATAATTGGCTAGCATCATCACTCTCTGTATAGTTTAGTCCATTGGTACCTCCGCCATCGATAAAACTCCATACTCCGTCAACATACTGTTTAACTCGAACCTGATTAGCAGTACCATTATTCTCTGTCCACGCCGCATAAAAAACTCCATTACCTTCGGCAAATACAGGATAAGAAACGTATTTATTTTCGTCATAGTTAAGTATGTTTAGTTCATTATTGTTATTGTTGTCGATGTCTGAAACCCAAGCGCCAGCAAAGGCAGGGAAGACCAAGACAACCAAAAGTATCATCGTCAAAATTAGAATATAAACTAAATTAGTTAGTTTAGAAAATGCTTTCTCCATAACACTAAACCCCTCTCGTACATGTATTTATCTTTCTATAAATTATGTTTACATATTTATATCGGCATTTGTTCTTGTCTCTTTATTTGATGTATTATTTTAACTAATAACTGATATCCCACATATTAGGTCCATTTCACAATTCCTTGATTTCTTATTTGAATACAATATATAGATATTCCTAATACAGGTGAACCATTATAAGATGTATCAAAATCTTGCTGAACGTTGAAATTCGCTTACATATTAGAACCAAATCATCTCACTTGTTCTAAATACTTAATTGAATCTCAGCTATACATATCAATCTTATGTAAGCAATAATGAATAGCGCTCTTGGCGACTATTTCATTCATATTAAGAAACTCTGGCTCTCCGTTCTTACAAAACAAATACAAGCCCGCCTATGAGACGGACTTATCTTATTCACAATTCAAACTTAAAAACCATACCCGATTATTTACCATACGGTCAATAAAGGCAATTTCTATCATATTCCCATCCAGGTCTTTTACTGCGCTTTCAAATCTCATAACATCTCCTCCAAACCTCACTCAACCGGAATTTTTAACCTCTGGCCAGGATGGAGCGTATCATTAATTTCTATACCATTCTCCTTGGCAAGTTTATTCATGAATTGACCAGTCTTATTCAAATCCCTACTGATCTTCCATAAGGAGTCGCCTTTACGTACAATAATATAATACAATGTCGACTCCTCCTCATAATCAACAGTATAAACAGTTTCATCATTCATTCCAATAACATTATTGATCGGACTCGAAACAGCCCGTGGCGGATTTGGAGTGATCTTAGCGATCTGATGATACTGACTGATCACAGTTCCCGTTAATCCTGTAATTATTAGACCTAAAACTAAAACAACACCCCTCAATAAATAATGCGCACAAATATGCGAGACTCTTTGCCATACCGTAGGTCCTTTCTTTATTAGTTCATCGATTTTTCCAACGTCTCCATCCAATAAACGTACCACTTCCACTTTCGCACGGGCGTTTTCGTCATAAAAATCGTCCCTAAGCTCATCTCCTGCTTCCATTAACAGTTCTTCTTTTGTTTTCGATATAATACTTGCCATGGACAGATCCACATGACAATTGGGACATTGTTCTACAAAACTCACCAAATCACTTCGGCAGATTGGGCAATTCATAATCTCACCCTATTTCTTTACTTTTTATCTTTATCTTTCGGCATAACCTTGCGCTTCTTGGCACCTTTTTTATCAAAAACGTCCTGAGCCAGAATAATATTCTCTATCCCACGATCAAGTAAATACTTCTCCAACACCAAAGCCATTGAAGTTGTTTTCTCGATGATCTTTTTGTCAGCTCCTGCCTCAAACGAAGCCTCCAATAACTCCACAGTATCTGTATGCAACCGACAAAAAATATTCATAAGTTCCTTATGTTCCTGCATTAATAGATTTACCTTCTCCTCCATACGCCGAAACCTGTGCTCGACCATTTCTTCCATTTGTGCTAAGAAATCCTTTTGCTGCTCTTTTAATTCTTCGGCCAAACTGTTTATGCGCGGCTCTAAACTTTTTATGGTAAGATCATGTTTTGGAACAATCTCCTCAATCCTTCGTAAAACTTCACAAGTCGTCGCCAATAAAGACTCGTTAATGTTCGTAGATTGTTTAGTCAACCTTAAAACCCTCCTTCATCCCTGGACACTCAAATATCCCTTGACATAATACCATACTCTTTTCTCTTCATTAATCGGCTACTAACCGTAATACCTTTAAAAATAGAAACTCGTCGCTCGTGTTGAAAGCTTATCCGTTTGATAGAATCGCTTATTTATGAATAGCGCCGCAGGCGTCTATTTCATACCTATTAAAGTTCTCAGGCTCGCCGCTCTTGTTTTATGAATAGCGCCGCAGGCGTCTATTATCAAATTGCAAACAGACAACTTCAAATCCGGTAGATTCCGATTCCCTCCTATAGTAACCATTCTCAATCCTTTCCTCGTCCCAGCCTTTGCTGGGATAGGCAAACAGAAAAAGGCCATCTTCATTCTGTAGAAGATGGCCTTTTAAGCCCAGTTTTTCTTTTACCTTCTGCGACCCATAAACCTTAATAAATATAGGAACAGATTGATAAAATCCAAATAAAGATGGAGTGCTCCAATAATAGCTGTTTTGCGCACCTGGCTATCACTGGTAAACTCTCCTTCATTAAGCCTCCTAATCCTTTGGGTATCGTATGCCGTTAATCCAGTGAAGATTATTACCCCGGCAAAGCTTGTGATCCAATATAGGGCGCTGGAAGCAACAAACATATTGACTACTGAAGCGATAATCAAACCAATCAGACCCATAAATAAGAAATGGCGCATGCCTGTTAAATCTCGTTTGGTTACATACCCGTAGAAAGATACGGAACCGAACATCCCAGCCGTAATTAAAAAGGTCGATGCGATTGAGCTGGAAGTATAGATTAAAAATATCAACGATAAGGTCAGTCCATTTAAGACCGAATACACAACAAAACCTAAAGTTGCCACCCCGGCTGATATGCGATTGATACCCCATGACAGGCCAAGAACCACAGCAAATTCAGCGATAATAAAAGCAAGAAGGTTTCCGTAGACCAGCTCTAATAGGTTCGGTGATGAGACAACCACCCAAGCTGTAGCCGCAGTAACTATTAGAGCGAAGGCCATCCAAGCATAAACCTGAGTAAGAAAAGTCTGTTCACGAGTCTCGGTTCTAGTCATTACCGACTCATAACTCATCTTGTATTCCCTCCTAGCGGTTATTTCTTAGGTACATACATAATTATCTTTATTCTGCAACAAATACATAAATCCTTTCTGCTATTGGGCTCCCGCACGCCCCTTTGAGTTCAATAATGAATAACGCCTAAGACGTCTATTTCATATATCTCCTCCCACTATTGATTGATATAGCTTTTTTCACACATTATCACTATTCTACCCCAATACTCGGCAGCATTAAATTCCGTGATTTATTAATATTACAAATCCTATTTCTAACCAACGTGTTATAATGAAAAGTAAGTCTGTAATAGACAACCCCAAGAACTCCGAATCTTCAAGATAGGGGCGTTATTCCATGAATATTGCAGTCATTGGCATCGGTGGTGTTGGGGGTTATTTCGGTGGCAAACTCGCATCCCTCATCGATCACGAAAACGACATTAAAGTCTATTTTATCGCTAGGAATAGTCATTTAGACGAGATTAAATCCAATGGGTTAATTCTGGATACGGATGAAGGACAGATAGTCTGTAGACCTACACTGGCAACCGACGACATCTCTGAACTACCTCCACTTGATCTCTGCCTAATCTGTGTCAAAGGCTATGACCTTGAAAACGCATTAGTCCAATTACAACCAAAAGTTTCGGACAAGACCATGATATTACCCTTACTCAATGGGGTCGATATCTATGAAAGGATTCGGTCAATCATTCAGCATGGAGTCATATTTCCCGCTTGCGTCTATGTGGGAACACATATTGAAAGACCGGGTAAGGTTACCCAACGAGGCGGCACTTGTACGATTCACTTCGGTGGCGACCCAAAAAACGATTATGTAGACCCTCGGCTGTTTGATTTACTCAAAAAAGCGAACATTAAGTACTCCTGGACGGAGAATCCATATCTCGAAATCTGGAGTAAGTTTATTTTCATCGCTTCATTTGGACTAGTTACAGCAAACTTCGACAAGACCATCGGCGAAGTAATGCAATCCGAGGAATTAAGCGGATATGTAAAACACATAATGGTAGAAATAGTGGATATAGCAAAGGCAAAACAGATAGGACTACCACCAACAATTGTTGAGGATTCGTACGCAAAGGGAAACAAGTTTCCTTTCGCAACCAAAACATCTTTTCAGAGGGATTATAAACAAAAAGATAAAGATGATGAACGGGATTTATTCGGAGGTACAATTGTACGGATGGGGAAACAATTTGGGGTCAAAACTAATACGACAAGTTCAATTTACGACTTGCTCCAACGAAATACGAGCATTTCCAGTTAGGTGTAGGGCTCTAAAAAAATGCGCAGCCGGTTCAGATATGCTAAAAACGGGTATCTGTGGGTTTCCCACTAACTAACTATACGAGGGGTGTATAAGATGAAGACTCTGGTCACCTACAAGTCGAAGACTGGTTTTACGAAAAACTACGCCCAATGGCTTGCCCAGGAATTATCCGCTGATCTTATTGAAATACCGAAGGTCTCACCCGATATGCTGATGGCTTATGATACGATAATACTGGGCGGCGGCTTATATGCTGGCGGAATTAACGGTGTAAAACTAATCAAAAGTAACCTTGACAAACTCAAAGATAAAAAACTTATCGTCTTTGCCACCGGCGCATCTCCTGTCCGAGACGAAGTTATCCGTGAAATCCGAGATAAGAACTTCACTCCTGAGCAACAAACACAGATTAAACTATTTTACCTCCGGGGCGGTTTCGATTTCAGCAAACTAAACCCCTTTGAAAAATTTGTCATGTCGCTCATGAAAATGATGCTAAAGAGGAAAAAAGACCTAACTCAAGAAGAGAAAAGTTTTCTCTCCGCCTATGACGAACCGGTGGATTTTACAAACAAGGAGAATATCGAACCGATTATTTCCTATGTTAATTCCTAAGCATAAGGAGAGAGTGGTCATGAATATGCAGACAAACCCAATTATCGTAGACTTTCCATTACGCGGAGAGTGGATGGTTCCTAATACTCCGGGGAAAAAAATCCCTAGCCATGAGACGGATCAATTTGGACAACGTTATGCTTATGACTTCTTACAAGTGAACTGGGATAAAAAAAACAAGCCATTTTATAGTAACCATGGTTTTATATATCTTATCTTCGGTGTCCCATTGAATAAGTGCTTCAGCTGGGGTCAAGAAATATATTCTCCTTGCGATGGAAAAGTTATAAAAGCAAGTGATGGTTATAAAGAAAGGCCCATCGCCCATTTAATCTCAGATCTGTTTGTGGTATTTAAGAACGCTTTGATGTTTAATCCCGAAAAAGATAATATCCAATCTGTAATCGGTAACTATATTATTCTAGAAATAAGTGAGAATGTCTATGCGCTTTTTGCCCATCTCCAAAGAGACTCAATTGTAGTTACAATCGGTGAAACTATAAAAACAGGTCAGGTTTTAGGAAAAGTGGGCCACTCTGGAAATTCGACCGCACCCCATCTCCACTTTCAACTTATGGACAGTAGTGATCTATCACGGCGAACGGTATTCCCTGTGCATTTAGAGAGTACGAATTATTTCAAGCTGGCGAATGGAAATCGGTGAAGAAAGGAATCCCCTTTGATACGGATAGAATAAAATTCACTGGTTAACAGACTTTTTTTATGCTCTATAGCCTTTACTCCCAACCAACGCTTCGTGAACCTTCTCTTCTCCCTCTAGAAAAGGATTAACTACTTTGACGCCACGTATAACCTGTCCACGATTTAGATCTTCAGTCCATAACACTTCGCATTTTGCTTTTTCAGCGCTGACAATGATTAACGCATCCCAAAATGAAAGGCGGTTTAAAACCGAACAATCGATCGCTTCCTCGATCAATGCCACATCAACAGTCACAGTTTCGAAGTTACGCAAGCCATGAACAATACTCTTGGCATTAATTGGATCGAGTCCGAGTTTTTTAACTCCTGTGACATAAAACTCTTGGAGAACTTGTGTGGAGACTACTCCGTTTCTGTTCAAACTTAAATCCCTAATTTTTCCCCGGCTTTTGGCTTGCTTGCTCGGTTCCGATGTATCGGCAGCATAAACCAGGATATTTGTATCAATAAAAACTTTATACATCGTAAAGCTCCTCACGGGTCCATTTCTGCCCATAGGAGTTCCCATTGGCTTGGTCCATCAATTCAAAGAGTTCATCAGCCCAATTCTCAGTTGATGGTATCACTGTTTGTGCCAGCAATTTACGAATAAGTGAATTTAACGACATATGATGGGCTTTGGCATATTCCCGCCCTGCCTCAATAACCTTTTCATCCAAAGATATCGTAATATTCTTCATCTTCATCCCCTCACTTACATTATATGTGCACACATATTATGTGTCAATTGCAACTTATTTCACCAGTTCCCGAATCACTTCTCCCCCTAAAATCAATCCGGCAATCGGTGGTACATACGACATACTTCCCGGGATCTGTCGACGCGTTGTGCAATTGAATTCATTTTCATCCTTATGTGGACAGATACAGCCGCCGTGACATGTAGGAACCTCACTTCTTGGTTCAATCGGCTTCTCTGTGGAGTAAACCACTTTGACCCCGTTGGTAACCCCTCGTTCTCGTAGAATCTTACGCACGGCTTTCGCCAACGGGCACGTATGGGTTTTACTAATATCGTCGATGCGGAAAGCCAACGGATCCATCTTGTTTCCAGCGCCCATAGCAGAAATGATAGGAATACCCTGTTGTACACAGTGTTCGATCAGAGCTACTTTAGAAGTAACTGTATCGATGGCATCCACTACATAATCCACTCGTCCATGGAGTATGGCATCCAGATTCTCCGGGCCAACAAATTGTTTCCAACCAACGACCACTGCGTCAGGATTAATGGCCTTGACTCGCTCTTCCATTACTTCTACCTTAGCCCGTCCATAATTCCCTTCAACAGCATGGAGTTGGCGATTGGTATTCGTTAAACAGACCTCATCATAATCCACTAAGATCAACCATCCAACGCCAGCTCGGGCCAGAGCCTCCACTGTATAGGAACCGACTCCTCCCAGTCCGATTACGGCGACTCGCGCCTGATCCAGTTTTTTTATACCTTCTTGGCCGATTAACAACTCCTCACGACTGAATCGACCTAATTTTCCCTCATTCATAGCTTGACCTCCTGATCTTGTTACTCGTTGCTGGCCGCTCGTTGCTATTTCTAGGATCACATCACTAAATCCTTTAACTCCCATAGTATCTGAAAAACACGCAAACTCCAATCAAAGATATTGCACATTTCCAAACGGATTGATAAAGGCATGATTACCCCTTCATCAAAAAGAAAAGATCCTGGCGTTCACGATTCACCAAGATCTTTTATTGATTGAGGCCATCTCATAATTCTTTATTCTCTAGTGAGTTACCGCCACCTATAAAGGCGTCGGCTTCCCGGTTCCTTTAGTTATTCAGTCTTTAACCCATTAGCCTGAATGACTTCCCTGTAGAACTTGCCCGAATCTTTGATGATTCGTTTTTGTGTTTCGAAGTCTAGATGGATTAAGCCAAACCTAGACTGAAAACCCTCTGCCCATTCGAAGTTGTCCATCAAAGTCCAGATAAAATAAGCACGAACATCTACCCCTCGCTCAATAGCTTGGTGTAAAGCCAGTAAATAGCTTTGGAGATACTGAAGCCGTTTACTATCATGTACCTGACCATCCGACTCTACCACATCCGGGTAAGAAGCTCCGTTTTCCATAATGAAAATCGGGCGCTTGCCATAGCGTTCCGTCACAGTAAGCAGCATCTCACGGAAACCTTCAGGACAAATCGTCCAGCCCCGATCCGTCACAGGCAGTCCCATATCGACATCCCGTGGTTGGCCATCAGGGCCAGCAGCTACGTACGATGAAGAGTAGTGGTTGATCCCCAAAAAGTCGATGGGAACAGCAATTCGTTTAAGATCCTCTTCTAAACTATCTGTCATGCCGAATTGACCCGGATTTTGGAGCATAAAATCAGGATAACTGCCCTTTAATAGGGGAT
>OBJA01001868.1_pt1 | contig 13264 bp, 8 predicted proteins | sample 1519751 | NCBI WGS metagenome assembly OBJA01 (sample SAMEA3881238, study PRJEB22517) | soil metagenome | biome: lake sediment; feature: soda lake sediment; material: sediment, water from around vicinity | place: India | collected 2013-12-23 | depth 3 m | reverse complement strand
GTTATGGAGTTTACCGCCCGTTACGAAACGCAAACTTACCGCTCGCAACGGCCGATATCCTTCATCAACTGGCTCACCCTTGACCCTATGTTTCATAACAGAGAGATGGGTGTGGATGATCTTGAGTCTGTTGACATGGAGAAATTCAGCCACACAGAGTTGTTCAGGCCCGGCCTCTTCGCATCCTACCACGTCTATCCATACTACCCTGACTACATCTACCTCGAAGAGAAATACTCCAACACGCTCAACCATCATGGTGAACCCGACAACTTCCTCGCCTACCTCCTTGACCTGAAAAGACACCAGCAAGGCATGCCGCTTGTTATTGCCGAGTATGGCCTGCCAACCAGCAGAGGTAACAGCCACTACACCCCTTTCGGCTATTACCACGGTGGTTATTCTGAACAGGAACAAGCCGACGTCTCGGTGCTGATGACAGAGAATATACACCGGAGCGGTTGCGCCGGTGGAATATACTTCTCATGGATCGATGAGTGGTTCAAGAACAACTGGCTCGTCCAGGAGTTTGAAGAGCCACAGGAGCGACGCAAGAACTGGCATAATGTGGAGAACCCCGAGCAGAATTACGGCATCATTGCCATGGAAGCCAGAAAAAAAATCATCGACGGCAAACCCGACGACTGGGGCAGAAACAGTACCAGGCAATTCATCGCTGCAGATGCCGACCCCGCATACTTTTATCTGGCTGCCAACATCCCCATTGTGGATTTCTCCAGACACAACCTCTATATCGCCATCGACACCCACGACAAAAACCGCGGAAGCTTCAGGCTGCCCTTCAACGGACAGAGACTTAAACGTGGAGCAGAGTTCCTTGTGGAGATTAAAGACACCGGCAATGCTAGTGTGCTTGTTGACCACCACTACACACTCTTCTCAAACCGTTTCACCGGTGAAAGACCAGACTTTAAGTCGGTGAAAAACAATGATGGCAAATTCATTGCACAGTTCCTCCTCTCAAATCCATCACGCATCGATGTGCTTGGAGACACCTCAGAAGAGGTGAAGCATAACAGGGGTAAGCTTCAGTTTGGAAGCATCCTGAACCCCAGTACTTCAAACGCTGGGATATTCTGGAATGACAAAGGATTTCTCGAGCTCCGGATAAGCTGGCAGGTGCTTAATGTGGCTGATCCGTCCAGCCGGATGGTGATTGACGGGACAAATCCCGACGGCACCATAGCCATCTCTGAAACCAATGGTTTTCATCTTAGCTTCTTTGTCACTGATAAACAAAACATGCCTGTAAGAGACTTCCCCGACGGAAGAACACTCTGGTTTACCTGGGACAAATGGGATGATCCTGTATTCTCCACCAGAATAAAGCCTGTTTACTACGCTCTAGCAGATCTTTTCAAAAAGATCAGGCCTCTGCCAATAGAAGACATACACGATATCCCCGACTCACATCTCTTTGAACTATGCGATTTCTACCGTGGCAGAGCCGGAGCGATCACCTTTGCCTTCGACGGCAGATGCTACTCACAGTACAGCAACGCCCTGCCAATGCTTAAGAAGTACAACCTTAAAGCCACAATTTCGCGCGCATACTACGGTCTCGAAGCAGTGGGAGGCACCCACTATATGCAGATGCTCGAAGAGGATTTTTCCAGAGTCGCAGAGGAAGGGCACGAGGTAAAGCCGGCAGTGCCATGGATATTATCACCCCGTACAGATGAAGAGGTAATCGTCGCATCTCCATGGAGAAACACGCACCCGTTCTTCAGGGTAAGGAGTGATGATAATCCCGGTTTACACAGTGCTGACTCTATCATGAAACAGAACAAAGGTCAATATTCTGTTTTCCTCTTAAGGCATGTGTATGCTAAAGAAACCAGACAATATCAGAACCTCATCCATCTCGCCGGTCAGGATGTTGACAATGTGTCACCGAATTACTTTGAAAAGCTTATCAGAATAGGAAGGAACACAGGCTTCTGGGTTGCACCTTTCAATAGAGTTACAGAATATATGCACATCAGGGAGAACTCACAGATAACTCTCACCGGCAGGAACCAGCTCTACTTCCTCACCGTAACCAACCAGCTAGACCGCAATGTGAACCGCCAGCCCATAACCGTGATGTATAACGGCCCGGCAAAGATCATACGTATCAGGGAAAGCGCCTCCGATGGCACATTCCGGGTTAGGGGAGGAAAACTATTCATAGACCTCTGGCCAAACCAGGAAGCAACAATTGAAATACTTGAATGATGCAGTGCAAATCCGTTTTATCCGCCAAATTCGTGTGCTATTAATATTTTTTGTTATGAGTAACTTATTACATAAAGACCTGTCAGATAAAATACTAAAGTGCTTTTTTAATGTTTATAACAAACTCGGATATGGGTTCCTTGAAAAGGTCTATGAAAATTCAATGATGCTTGAATTAAAGAAGAATGGCATTTTTGCTCAAAAGCAAAGACCAATCAAGGTGCTTTATGATGAAAGTGTTGTTGGAGAATATTTTGCTGATATTATTGTTGAAAACACCATTATTATTGAACTCAAAGCTGTTGAGTTTCTCGTTGAAGAACATGAACTTCAATTGCTAAACTATTTGAAAGCTACTAACATTGAAGTTGGGTTATTGCTTAACTTCGGAAAACGTCCGGATTTTAGAAGAAAGATTTTTACTAATGACAGAAAATGAATAGAACACAGATAACACTGATTAAACGGATCAAAACGGATCAGTTAAAATCCGTTTCATCCGTAAAATCCGTGTGCTATTAAAAACTTTCAATACTCACAACATGATGAATAAAACACTGATAACATTGATAATACTGAGAAAACGGATCAGTTAAAATCCGTTTCATCCGTAAAATCCGTGTGCTATTAAAAACTTTCAATACTCACAACATGATGAATAAAACACTGATAACATTGATAATACTGAGAAAACGGATCAGTTAAAATCCGTTTCATCCGTAAAATCCGTGTGCTATTAAAAACTTTCAATACTCAAAACATGATGAATAAAACACTGATAACATTGATAATACTGATAAAACGGATCAGTTAAAATCCGTTTCATCTGTAAAATCCGTGTGCTATTAAAAAACCAGAACGATGAATAAGAAAATACTGATAACCGTTGGAATTGCAATACTCATTATTGCGGCAATAATAGTTGCCATAAAACTGATACGGCCATCCGGCAAGGAGGGCGAAGCGCTATACCGTGTACCACGGGTTCTGATCATCACTACAGGTAAGGATGGCACCGGCACACTGCCGGAAGGAGTTATCCTCACCATGGAGTCGTTCATGCGGCACGGAGCTTATGCCCGCATAAACACAAGGGATGCCCTTCTTGACGATGAATACCTTGCCGGCTTTGACATTATGCTTCTGCTCACCGCAATAAACTACCACGATGCAGATCGGCAATACTCACTGACTTTTATGGATGATATCGAACTAAAGATCATCAGTGATTGGGTGGAAGCAGGAGGCATTCTTATCGGCGGCGACAACATAGGGCGAAACCTGCGTAACGGATCCGACCGCATCAGCATTTTCGGCCGGCTTGAACCCGACAACTGGCCCATCTCTGAAACTTTCGGCGTGATGATGTCTGAACGCAATATGGAAGGGTTTACTCTTGTTGGTGACATTGCAGACACCCTCAGGGGCGAGCTGCTCCCTGAACTTGCCCCCGGCTCATGGATACTTGTGCCTGACTCGCTGCTCAATGAGAACGTCAGAATCCTCGCCACATGGGAGAATGACTCCATGCAGTTCCCTGCTCTTGTCATGAACCACTACGGTGATGGATTCTCAATCCTCCTGCCTTCATCATACCTGCTCCACCCATCAAATAAGGGTGGGCACTGGAGCACCGTCCAGATCGATGCCTTCTGCCAGATGGTACTCAACGAATTCTACAGCCGCTTCCCGGCACGGATCGGTTTCAGCCCCTGGCCCAACGGACACCCCGCTGCCTTCGCCGTCTCCCTTAACAGCGACGGAAACCACGAAGATTACAAACGTACGCTGAAACTCCTCAGGGATAAAAACATAACCCCTACCCTCTTCGTTAGCGGAGATATCAACCCTGAGGTCAGAAACATGTTGAAAAAAGCATCCGTCAACATCCAATCAATAGGCCTCAGAAAAACCAATATGAGAGAGCTCTCCTTCGCAGAAACCGTATTTCAGATAGAGATGAATGAACGCCACTGGAACAACCACTTCACAGGTTTCCGCTTCCCTTTCACCCTCAACAGCTTCTGGGGTATGGATTATCTGCACCGTAAACACTATATCTATGAATCCAGCATCGGCGTCGACCACACTCAATCTTTCCTCGGAAGTCTCTTCCCCTACCATCTTCCCATCTTTCAGGATGAAAACTACCAGGTGCTTGACCTCATCGAAGTTGGCCCGCTGGCCCTCGATGATTACTTCTTCTTCAGAATGATCCAGGAGGAGGAAATAATTAACCCTGCTGCTATATTTGAGAAATCACTGCTCTATAATGAGTACCTCAGGCACTTCTGGAAAGATAATGCCCTTGCCGCCGGTGGCATAATGGTATATCTCGGGCACCCACTTTTTACAGGATTTAACGACACCACCCTGAGCCCGCTAAACAGCATTATTGATACCGTACGTAAAGATGGTGGCTGGATCACAACTATGGAGGAGATCGCATCACGATGGATTGCGATTGACAATGTCTGTTTTTATGTTGAAGTCGACCGCAAAGACAAGAACAGATTCCATATCACAGTGAAAATGCCCGAAAGGGAAACCCTGAATCAGGTTACTCTGAAACTGGAAGGTAAACCCCGCAAAGTTTCAGCCCTGAAAGGATCTGTTAAAACTCAAAAACAAAATGAAAACTGGTTCATCATCTTTGATGCTGTCAACGGACAAAAGATAGAGCTGTCGTTGTAATATTCTCCAAAGGATTCATCTCTTTGACACTTTGCCATTTTTTTTGGGTAACTTTGAGACCGCTCCGAAATGTCGGAAGTGTGCAAATGCCACCAAGACTCAAAGGCTCAAAGAAACACAAAGTTTTTATTACAAGCGTGTTACGCTTAGTGAACCTTGGCGTCTTGGCACCTTTAATAATCCGACTTTACCAGACGGAATGCTGCCGGAATTCCGTCAATCAGAATAACACCCACGTAAATACCGTTTGTTAATCCGCTGATATCAACCTCAATATTCTTGTTTGAAACTGAATGATATTTTGAAGCAATTTGTTTCCCCTGCAGATCATAAAGCTCAATCCAGTACTCCTGATCTGAAACCAACGCGCTATGTGTTAATGTCACTGAACTCCTGGCGGGATTTGGCCATACATGCAGCCTGTGGTATGGAGGTGACGGTCTTGGCTCATCAACAGATATGATACTGATAATATTCAGCGTCTGATTTGTCTGTATCGGCTGATTAAAATCAAAATAGATATATGCATCATTGGTGATCTGAGCGCCATTGGGCAATCCCGGCAGTGGTTGTACGGTAAATGTAATTGCCCCCATCGACTCGGCAAAGTTAGCCCCTGAGTCAGGCAGGTTGATGTTGTTGTACGTGATCACCATCTCGTTGCCCGGATAGAAAGCGTAAGTATAGGGGTGGCTGGAACCGATAAACTTTAGCGTTGAAAGGTCAAGATACTGGCTTAAGGTGTCTCTCAGAACAACTCTTGTGGCAGGAGCAGTTCCTGTATTCTGAAACCGGATTGTGTAGGTGAGCAGCTCACCGGGAGCTATGGTCTTTTCAGGCCTGTCGGGGACAACCTGTTTGTCATTGGGATCAAATGACCCGGAAACAACACTCTGAACAATGATTGAATCATCACCGGAATAGAGATCCAGCGGGTGATTGATGTAAAAGGCAAAATTAACGGGCAATCCCAGAGCTGTTGTAGAGTCCATCGGCAAAACAAGCGGAAACATCTTTGTGCCGAGTGGCGTCAGGCTGTCAATGAGCCAGTAGTTAGTATTCTGATTGACCGTTGTTGGTGGTACCTGGCTGATACAGGTGTCGAATACTGAAGAGTTGACAAACCAGGTGTCAATATTATATAGAGTTGTTGTTGAAACATTCTGTACATAGAAGTTGGCCCAGGAGTCGAAACCGGGAGGCAGCAGTGCTCCAAACCCAAAAACGCTGAGGTTTGTTGTTGCCGGAGCATAGAGGCCATGGTCAATACCTGTAACATTTAACCCATCCAGTGTGGAATAGGTCTGGTAATCCGGCGTGGTAAACGACCAGGGTGAGGGCAGGTATATCGGAATCTGGTAGGAGTACCAGGTCGCTCCGATAACTCCCGGAAGCGGAATTGTATAATCGCCGTTTATATCAGATGTAACAGTGAAACTAGAGATAGCGAACTGGATTAAGATCTCCACCCCTGCCAATGGAAGGTCTCCCCCGTCATATACGCCGTTCTGGTTGACATCATGAAACACTTTCCCGGATACCGAAGCAGCCAGCGTGGTGTCCTGCACATAGATATTCCCGCCACTTTCGGTTAAGTTTTTCCCCATAATCCAGAACTTTGCTGTATGATCAAAGGTCATATAGGAATAGGTCGAATCAAAGCAGAAAGTCATACCGCCCAGGCCAAGTTGGTTGACGGCTGCAGGGGTGAACTCATATAATGAAGCCACTCCCGAAGACCAATTTTTATTAAAAAGGTAGTAGTTGCCGTTATAAATGGTGGTTGCCATCTCAAAAACAGGAAAGACCGGCAGATTATGTAATGTGGAAAACCCATTGCTATCACGCTTCATCAGTATGGTATCAAGAATAAAGTATAGATGTCCTGAAATGTCTACATGAAGCTCAATAGCATTCTGGTTAGGAAAGAACTGTGTAAATGAAGATGTATCATAGCGTAAAAGGCCATCATGGGTACCAAGCCAGACCGCCCCTGAATCATCTGCCTTGAAATTATGATCGACCCAATACGGGTAGAACGATGGGATAGTGTGTGTTAATACTCCATCAAATCTTTTTAGCTCCGAAGTGCCTGCCACGAGCGGCATATTTGTTATCGTCCATATCACTCCGTTCTGATCAACAGCAATATCACGAATGCCGGTACCGGTGACAAACCCCGTATTCAACCATCCTGATGATGTCAGTTTCATCACAACCGTGTCTGTAAGTGCATATAGAGAATTGTCTCTGCCGATATGAAACTTTTTTATCGATGGCGTATATGTGCCAACATCCGGCAAAGAGTCCATTGTCATATTGTAATTGTTGTCTATCAGGTAATAATGATTATCCGGTGTAGATGCGTAAATCAGTGTGTCATAACTGACCAGTGAATTGAACGATCCTCCACCGCAGCTCCAGCCTGTTCTGATGAATGGTTGTGTAACCTGGCTGATGGCCGGTATTGAAGTGATAAATGACAATAAGGCAACAAAAATGATCAGCCTGATTTTAATGAGTAGAACTTTTTTCATGATTCACTATTTTGATAAGCAATGTAAAGATACATTTGTTAGACAATATAAATCCTTTAGAGGTTGCATTTAAATGCTTATCTTTGATAAGACGGTTTGTGTAAACCATCCCTAAAGAATGAAGAAGTAAGGATTTCAGTAATTTATTGTTAATTTGACGAGATAATTAATGCTGGCGACAATACCGCCACTAAGACAAGCGTAGATCTGGATGAAAACCAGAGAATATGGAATGTTAATACTGACTATGGATGTTATGAATATGGTTCTCAACCGTAATAAATGGAATTAAACACAATAAAATATCTTAAAAATGAAAAGTAAAATATTATTCATCATATCACTTCTTACAGCTATACATCTGCATGCCCAGAACCCAATCTTTGAATGGGTGAAAAGTAACCATGGATATGGTGGCAATGCAGAAACCTATTTTATGGATATAGATACAAATGGAAACATTTATACCATTGGGTTTTTTTCAGGTACTGTGGATTTTGATCCAAGCCCATCGAATGCTTCTATGTTAACTGCTTCGGCTGGTCCTTCATGGTATATACAAAAACTGGATAAAAATGGTAGTTTTATTTGGGTTCGTTCTATATACAATTCACAAGGAAGAGTTAACTCTTTCAAGGTTGATGATTCAGGGGATCTTTATATTATAGGCGATTTTATCGATTCCATTGACCTTGACCCGGGCTATTTGGTATATAATCTTGTATCACAAGGTGGTAAGGATGTTTTTATGCTGAAGTTATCGACAAATGGCAATTTTATCTGGGCAAAGTCTTTTGGAGGAAGCAACAATGATCGTGGTCAATCACTTTGTATTGACCCACAAGGCAATGTATATTCACACGGTGATTTTAAAGGCATAGCAGATTTTGACCCGGGTCCGGGAACCTTTTTGCTGAACTCTCAAAAAGGGCAATCTGCCTTTGTACAGAAACTGGATCATAACGGGAACTTCATATGGGCGAAAGCCTTTTTAATACAGGACACACTTAGTGGAGGTTGCGAAGGAAAAGCCATTGATCTGGATTCTGATGGAAATGTTTATTGCGCCGGATGGTTCCAGGGACCTGTTGATTTCGATCCAGGTCCGGGTGTGAACATTCCACCTTCCAATGCTATGGGTGTCTATACTACTAAGTTAGATAGCTCAGGGAATTTTTTATGGTTGAGATATCACACTTATATAGGAAGTTGGGGCTATGGGTTTCTGAATTCAATGGTATTGGATAGATATAATAATGTGTATGCCACAGGTATAATTAATGGTAGTGTTGACTTTGATCCGGGTCCGGACACCTTGCTTCTTTCCAATAGTACTTTTATTCAAAAATTTGATAAAGACGGGAATTTTATATGGGCAAAATCATATGGGTATGGAGATAATCCAACTAGGATTACAACAGATACTTTTGGTAATATATATTCCACAGGTTATTTCAAGGATTCAACCCAATTAGATCCGGGGCCGGATAGTGTTGTATTTTATACCTGTTACTATGGGACCTATTTACAAAAATTAAATCCCAAAGGGGAACTTTTATGGGCTGGCATTTTACATAGCAATGATGGTGTGTCTAGGGGCTTTGATTTATATGTTGATCTTAAAGGAAATGTATTTTCAACTGGCACATATAAAGGAACCGTTGATTTCAGACCCGACACAGGGGTTTACAACCAAACACCCATATTTAACTCATACTCTTCCTATATTTTAATGTTAAGCCAGTGCAAGGTGCTCACTACAGATTATGTTACAGTCTGCGACAGTCTCACCTGGATGGATGGGGTAACCTATCATCAATCAACGCAATCGACCTATTTCACGCTTCCTAGTTCCACAGGTTGCGATTCCATCATCTGCCTTTCGCTTACTATTCCTGTTATCGACACTACTGTAAACGTGAATCCCAATGGTGTGTTTGGCTCAAACCAGCATGCAGCAACTTATCAGTGGCTTGATTGCAACAATGGATATGCAGCCCTTCCGGGGGATACATTGCAAACTTTCACCCCAACTGTTAATGGCAATTATGCTGTGGAGATTAACCTTTTCGGCTGCGTGGATACTTCAGCGTGTATGCATATTAGCAACGTGGGCATAGAAGAATTGGCAGGCAGTGCAATCAGACTCTACCCCAATCCAAACTCGGGGAAATTCATATTAGACCTGGGAGATCTCAGAGCCAAGGAAGTCAGAATACTGAATAGCCTCGGACAGGAAATCATTGCTATACAGGATGTGAATAGCCCCACATTTGATATGGATCTAAAGCCCGGGTTTTATTTCGCACAAATCCGCACTGAGAAAGCAAATACGACGGTTAAGTTTGTGGTGAGGTAGGAATGGCGCATAACTTCCCTTTGAATTCAGATGATTCAATTGTTCAGGTATTGTCAGAGAGAGGATTTTCAAAAACAGAATAAAAGTAACTTTTTTTGTGTACTTTCGCCTGCTGCAGTAATAACAAATTTTTCAGAAAAGATATCAGAGATGGCGCAGAAGAGTACAGGGCGAATTGCCCAGATCATCGGACCTGTAATAGATGTAGTGTTTGACAGTTCCGATCATTTACCGAACATCTACGATGCTCTCGAGGTAAAATCCGACGCTGGCGATGTGATTGTACTGGAATGCCAGCAGGATATAGGAGAAAATACTATACGCACAATAGCGATGGATTCCACCGACGGTTTATACAGGGGCATGGAAGTTACCTCCACAGGTACAGGCATCAGCATGCCGGTTGGTGACTATATCCGCGGCAGGCTTTTCAATGTCATCGGAGAGCCGATAGACGGCATCGGTCCGGTGAGCCGGGAGCACACATATGTTATTCACAGGGATCCGCCAATTTTTGAAAACCTGTCAGCAGTCAACGAGGTATTGCTTACCGGGATAAAGGTAATTGACCTGATCGAGCCTTACTCAAAAGGTGGCAAGATCGGGCTTTTTGGTGGTGCCGGTGTTGGAAAGACTGTGATCATCATGGAGCTTATCAATAATATTGCGAAGCAATATTCAGGGCTTTCCGTCTTTGCAGGCGTTGGTGAGCGCACCCGCGAGGGCAACGATCTGCTTCGCGAGATGATAGAATCCGGCGTTATCCGCTATGGCAAAGAGTTTCTTGAAGATATGGAGAAGGGGAGCTGGGACCTTTCAAAAGTTGACATGGAGGAGCTTGCCAAATCGCAGGCTACATTGGTGTTCGGGCAGATGAATGAACCCCCGGGTGCACGTGCAAGAGTTGCTCTCTCAGGCCTTACTGTTGCTGAATATTTCCGTGATGGCGACGATAATTCCGGCGGAAGGGACATTCTCTTTTTCATCGATAACATCTTCCGCTTTACGCAGGCAGGTTCTGAGGTCTCTGCTCTTCTCGGACGTATGCCCTCTGCCGTTGGTTATCAGCCTACACTCGCCACCGAAATGGGTATCATGCAGGAGCGTATCACCTCAACCAAACGTGGCTCTATCACCTCTGTCCAGGCTGTTTATGTTCCTGCTGATGACCTTACAGACCCGGCACCCGCAACAACATTCGCCCACCTCGACGCCACCACCGTGCTCAGCAGAAAGATTGCATCCCTGGGTATCTACCCCGCTGTTGACCCGCTCGACTCCACATCGAGGATCCTCATGCCTGAAGTTGTAGGTGAAGAACACTACAACACAGCTCAGCGTGTGAAAGCAATTCTACAACGCTATACCGAGTTGCAGGATATCATCGCTATCCTTGGCATGGATGAACTCTCCGAAGAGGACAAGCAGGTCGTTCACAGAGCACGCCGTGTGCAGAGATTCCTCTCACAACCCTTCCATGTAGCCGAACAGTTCACCGGAATTAAAGGTGCTGTGGTAAATATCGAAGATACCATCAAGGGGTTCAACATGATCCTCGACGGAGAGGTGGATGAGTATCCTGAGGCTGCCTTCAACATGGTCGGTACTATTGAAGAGGCTATCGAAAAAGGTAAAAAAATGGTGGCCGAGAGTGCCTGATAACATTTACACAAGATGAACCTGACCATTATATGCCCTGACCGGGAGATCTTCAAAGGCACAGCCGAGCTGGTGCAATTCCCCGGCACTGAAGGATCATTCGAAGTGCTGCCAGGCCATGCCAGAATGATTGTTACAATTGCCGAAGGTGATATCCGCATAGTAAAAAATCAGCAGGAAACCCTGAAGGTAAGTGTTAAGGGAGGTGTCGTTGAAATCCGGGATGACAATATCCTCGTGCTTGCAAAATGATCATCCTCCGTTACTGACCAGCATATACACAGCAGTGGCAAGGATAACCGTGTAGAGAACAAATTTCAGAAATGGTGTGCCGCGTCTGAAAGCCATCTTTGCTGAAACAACTGCGCCACCCATGCTGCCTGCCCCAAGAAGTATCCCATAAAACCAAATAACCTGGCCGTGCAACAAGAACACAGGTATAACGGCAATAGTGAATACCATTGTGATGAGCACCTTAAGGGCATTGGCCCGCAGCAGGTTCATCTCAGCAATCAGTGAGAGGCCTGCCAAAATGAATATTCCAACGCCGGCCTGTATGAAACCGCCATACATCCCAATGAAAAAGAATATTACAACTATCAGTAGAGACTTCCCTTTGAAGTGAACACCGGCATTTTTTATTCGTTTCTGAGGGTTGATAACCATAACTACAAGCATCACCAGCATCACAACCGCAATAACCTTCTGCATGGCATCCTTGTCAAGATCTACGGCAATAAATGCCCCGGGTAAACTCCCCACAACCGCGGGGATAATATATTTCAAATCATGCCTTAAGTCATACAACCCTTTACGGTTAAACATATAAACACCGGTTGCACCCTGCATCAGGATTGCAATGCGGTTTGTGCCATTGGCAGTGAGTGGATCCAGCCCAAGCCATATCAACAACGGTAGTGTCAGCAGCGAACCACTGCCGGCAAGGGTGTTAATGAAGCCAACAACAAAACCCGTGGCCAGAACCAGAAAATAGTTCATATATTCAACAAAGCCTGCCTCAATAACCATCTAATAATATTCATGGATGACGGCTGTAAAGGTAAGGGATTATCTGTGATGAGTAAATATTAATGGTATTTGTTGGTTCTGAAAATCAAAGAATTTTTTTCATTAGATTTGACACCAAAATGATGATATGCTGATTATAGGAATTGCTGGCGGTTCAGGAAGTGGCAAAAGCACTGTTGTGAAGAGTGTTGTAAGGCATTTTTCTCATGACCAGGTTGTGGTGATACCGCAGGATGCCTATTACCGTGACCAGAGCCATCTGAGTGCGGTGGAGAAGAAACGTGTCAATTTCGACCATCCCTCTTCGATAGAGTTTTCACTTCTGGTTGCGCATCTGCAGGAGCTTATTTCTGGCCGATCTGTCGAGATGCCGGTTTACGATTATGTGACCTGCACCAGGTCGGCTGAAACTGTTACCATTATTCCCGCTCAGGTAGTAGTTGTTGAAGGCATTCTGATTTTCGCTGATAAAAGTTTGAGGGATCTGTTACAGATAAAGATTTTTGTGGATGCGGATGCAGATGAGAGGCTGATAAGGATAATACGCCGCGACATTGAACAGCGTGGAAGGGACTTCAAGGCGGTATTGAACCACTATACAAAGTTCGTAAAGCCGATGCATCAGATTTTCATTGAACCTTCAAAGAGATTTGCAGACATAATTATACCTCAGGGAGGATCAAACCATGTGGCCATCGAGATGATCTCCGGCCGGATCAGTCAAAAACTTAAAGAGTGATATGCCGGT
>OBJA01001867.1_pt1 | contig 13271 bp, 10 predicted proteins | sample 1519751 | NCBI WGS metagenome assembly OBJA01 (sample SAMEA3881238, study PRJEB22517) | soil metagenome | biome: lake sediment; feature: soda lake sediment; material: sediment, water from around vicinity | place: India | collected 2013-12-23 | depth 3 m | reverse complement strand
TTTTATAGTAGAGGTAATCGTCATTGCTCATTCCCATTCCACCTAGAATGATGACATCCGCTTTGGCGCGTAACGCTACAGTTGCCATCACCTGATTGAACGGCTGGTCGGGATCGGCAAAGAACGGTATCTTCTGTCCTGTTACCAATGTGTTATTCAGGTCGATACCGGCGATTCCGGTTGCAATCAGCTCTGAGGGCTGTTTACGGCGTACCGGATTCACCGAGGGTCCACCAATCTCCACCTCGGTCCCTTCAATTTCCGGTCCACCATCAATAGGCTGTCCATAGGCATTGAAAAAGCGTCCCTTGAGCTCTTTGGAAACTTTCAATGTTGGTGGTTTACCAAGGAACACTACCTCAGCGTTGGTTGCAATTCCCTGCGTTCCCGGAAATATCTGTAAAGTGACCCGTTTTCCCGCAATCTTGACAACCTGTGCAGGACGTCCATCAACTACTGCCATCTCCTCATTGGTCACCCCTTCAGCCTCAACGACACAGGTTGCCTTGGTGACATTTTCAATATGGGTATAAATTTTCTGAAATGCTTTGGTTTTCATGTGATCTCCTCTCAGCGGGCTGCTTCAAGCTGAGCAACGCTTTTCTCGGCAAGCAGGGTTTTGACTTGCTGTTCCAGGGTGGTGAATGTGTCGTTTTGAAACTCCTGATAGTTCATCTGCTTGAGGATGTTGATCACACGTTTGAAATAGGTACCAATCTCCTCAAACCCCTCGAAATTAAAATCCATATTACAGATATCAAGAACAAAGTTCGCCATATACTGCTGCCGTTTTATCGGTGATGATGAATCGATGCGATCGAAAGCATCCTGCTGCAGTATAATAAAGTCAATAACTTCCGATTTATTATAGGTAATATGATACTCAAGTGGCACGCCATCATCACCGAGAATATTGATCTGATCGCGCGCTTCCTTGCCCCGCAACAGAATATCCTTGAGCTGCATCACCTTATCAACCCATCCCTGCTCGATCGTTTTGTCGAGGTATTCGATTACTTCCGGATATTCAAGATATTTAGAGTAACTGTCAATGGGATCAACGGCTGGATACCGTTTACTGTCTGCACGGTTCTGAGAGAGCGCGTAAAAGCACCGGGCAGCCTTTTTGGTTGACTCGGTCACCGGCTCTTTGAGGTTACCACCCGCAGGGCTGACTGTTCCGATAAAGGTGATTGATCCACTCTGACCATTATTGAGATACACGAATCCGGCTCGGGAGTAAAAGTTTGCCACGATTGCCGAAAGATCCATGGGGAATGCATCCGGCCCGGGGAGTTCCTCCATGCGGTTAGACATCTCACGAAGCGCCTGCGCCCATCGGGAAGTGGAATCAGCAAGAAGCAACACCTTAAGCCCCATCATGCGGTAGTACTCGGCAATGGTCATTCCGGTGTAAACACTGGCCTCCCGGGCTGCAACCGGCATATTTGATGTATTACAGATAATAATTGTACGTTCAATCAGTTTTCGTCCGGTACGCGGATCATCGAGTTCCGGAAATTCAGTAAAGATCTCCACGACCTCATTGGCACGCTCTCCACAGGCGACCACAATTATAAGGTCTGCTTCTGCATACTTTGAGAGTGCATGCTGTAATACCGTTTTCCCACACCCAAAGGGTCCGGGAATAAACCCCGTTCCTCCCTCAGCTATCGGATTGAGTGTATCGATTGTACGGTTTCCTGTTTCCATAATCTTGAATGGACGAGGTTTATTCTTATAAGACTTCACCTCTATCTTGACAGGCCATTTCATGATCATCGAAAGGTTCCGTTCATTTCCCTCTTCATCGACAATAACCGCAATAGTCTCATGGACCGTAAAATCCCCTTCTGCAACGATAGATTTTATTTTCCCGGTTCCATGGTAATTGAAGGGAACCATGATCTTATGATCGATCCACCCCTCCATAACACTCCCGATCCAGTCACCGGCAGCAACCGTATCACCTGCTTTGATAAGAGGTTTAAAATGCCACTTTTTTTCCTCTTCGAGCGCAAAGGTGTATTCGCCACGTTTCAGAAATACACCTTCCATTTTATTCAGATCATTCTGAAGACCATCATAGTTTTTAGAAAGCATGCCGGGTCCCAGAGTCACTTCCAGCATTTTACCCGTAAACTCAGCATCACAGCCGACATATAAACCACGCGTGCTTTCGAATACCTGCACATAGGCAAATTTGCCACTTATCTTGATGACCTCTGCCATCAGCTTGTTACCCTTGAGATCAATATAGCAGATCTCATTCTGAGCAACAGGCCCATCGACTTCGATGGTAACCAGGTTCGCGACTATGCCGACCACTTTCCCTTTGGTGCTCATTGAAAATCCTCCACCATTGCTATCTGTTAATTATACATTGTCGTATTCTGCTTCAGAACCCCTCGGGCATGATAAATGCAGCCCTGAGTTCCTCGGTCAGTTTGTCAAATCTGGCTCTGCCTACATGAGCATCAAGCCTCTTCCACCGTTCCACCATAAGCAGTTTGATAGAAAATGCCACAATCGTTTCGACTTTAAAGTACGAGAAAGTTGTTAATTCATTGAGCATATCCCAGCGCAATGTGTCGATTCCCTTCTCAAACTCCAAAAGACTTCCCCGTGCCGCAGCAAACACCCTTTCAGCCCACGGAATCATCGATACAACACCGAAATCCGGTGCATTGGATCGCAGAATTGTCTCAGCCACATCGTTACGGGTAATGACAACAGCAGATAACGACCGTTCACGATCTGTTGCCAATGCATCGAAATGGCTCAACCCCTTTCGACTGTTTATCCCGGCAATCAGATTGCGCAAGTCCAGTTCAAAGGTAAACCACTCCCGGATAAACCGGTTTGTGTGTTGTATCATCTGCTCAAAGAAGAGCCAGTTGAGCTGATCCTCAGAGACCAGTCCAGGAAAAAGCGGTCGGTTATCTCGGTGTGCATCCAGATATGCCTGCATATACTGCGGAAGCGTTTCCGGGAATTTAATTGCAGCACTGAGATCCTCTCTGGAATAATTACCACGATTATTGAACTCTCTGTTCGAATGTTCCAGAATATTGACCAGGTTGGCATTATCAAATGGGAGCCGGATACTTTTAAAAAGCTCCCAGTCTGAGCCAGTAACCTGCTCCTGAACTTCACTCATGAAGTCAGCAAATGCGGGAAATGTTTTCCCCTCATCAAGGATCAGATCCGGAAGACCGGCAACTAAAAAGTAATAGCTTTTTGACATAATCACTCTTCAAACAGGTATTGGCGTGTTTTGGGACGCAGATATTCTTTAAAGAATTCCATAAAATCTTCATCGGTAAGACTAATCCGGAACGTACCATCAGCCGGTCCAATCCTAAAACCAGCTTTGATATTTTTGGTAAATGTCAGATTGACTCCTTTTTTGAGAAGGTCAGAAGCACTCTTCTCAAAGGACTTCTTCAGTTCTTCCTGTTTCTGAACCGGAAGCAGTACCTCAAGTCGCGGAGCTTCACCCGATGCAGCATTCCAGTTCTGGACGATGTGCTTGACCAGTTCTTTAATGGTTGCAGGATCAGACAAAGCTGCAGTTGTACCACCTTCGATTACCCGGGCTGTCACCAGATTAAGAATCTGCTGCTTGATAGCTGAAAGTGCCTGTGAACCAGACAAGCGCAATTCAGATTCTGTATTGCGCTTCAGCTCATCGGCCCTCTTCTGTGCATCAGCCACGATCTTTTCCGCTTCAGTTCTGGCTTCTGCAATGATCCCTGCAGCTTTGGCTTCTGCATCAGAAATGATCTGGTGAGCTTTTTCCTCACCCTTCTGGACACCTTCCTGGTATATCTTATCGGTCAGTTCCTGGATTTTTTGTTCCATTAGCCTTCCCCTGAACAGATGTAAAAATGGTATTCTGAAAAAATTAATCGATATTGCGGCTGCTTTCCAAGCTTCTTAAGCGTTTAATAAAGAGCCACACAGATACTGCTTTGTGTGATGAAGAAAAATCAATATACTAGTAATTTTTGTGTCGTGCAAAATAAAATATTTCTTCTCCCCGCCACTATTTCCGTTCCCTCAAAACCGTTTCTTACCCCTAACTGCACACCGGTGTCCTTTTATAAACAGTTCCAAAGCAGTAGGTAAGGTTCAGTTTAGTGCTAAATTGTAACAGATTTCCTGAAAATGGGCAAGAGAATAAACTGGGTGGCCCGCAGCACAACAGATCGCTCGAACAGGAAAAGAAATTTTTAGTTGCTGAGAGAGGCCCTGAAGTAATTTTAATAAAGACGAAATTGCATTGTGTGTACATGGGTAAACATGCTCTACCCGCAGTACTACGAACACTTTCAAGGTGAGTTCTTACAAATCACCCTGACAAGAAGCAATCTCCATTTGGTACCTTATTTTTCGGAGCCGTACCTTGAAACGCATTTTACTTACCGGCGGAGGAACTGCCGGACATGTCACTCCTAACATCGCACTACTTCCCGGCCTGCTTCAATACGGGTTTGAAGTCCATTATGCCGGATCACATGCCGGTATTGAACGCGACCTTATCGAAAGGGAGCACATTCCTTATCACCCTCTCAGCGCTGGAAAATTACGCAGATACTTTGATCTGAAGAATCTTACCGATCAATTCAAGATCGCAGTCGGATTCGCTCAGGCTACAGCTCTTATCGCCCGTTTACGACCACATGTAGTTTTCAGCAAAGGCGGTTTTGTTTCCACTCCCGTTGTGTGGGCATCATGGCTCCTGGGGATACCCGTTATCATTCATGAATCTGACATAACCCCCGGACTGGCAAATAAGCTCTCCATACCATGTGCAAGGAAAATTTGTTACAGCTTTCCTGAAACAGCAAGACATCTTCCTGTTTCGAAACGAATTCACACCGGTCTCCCAGTTCGAAAAACTCTTTTTGAAGGAAACCCCGATACCGCAAAAGTACTGTGCGGGTATGAAACTGCAAAACCGGTCATACTGGTCATCTGTGGAAGTCAGGGATCACAAATTATTAACAGTGCTGTCCATGAGGCACGAACAACACTGCTTCAAACGTTTAACATCTGCCACATCTGCGGTAAAGGGAACATTACAGAAGATGAACCCGGCTATCGCCAGTTCGAATATGTGAATGAAGAGTTACCTCACCTTTTTGCCCTTGCCGATATTGTGATTTCGCGGGCAGGTGCAACAACACTCTTCGAGCTGCTCTCCCTGAAAAAACCGGCACTGCTGATACCGCTTGCCACTAATGCAAGCCGGGGCGACCAGATTCTCAATGCACAATCATTCCATTCACAGGGTTTCAGTCACGTACTCGAGCAGAAAAATCTTACCTCCGAAGCATTGATTTCGCACTGTATGGAGTTATTTTCAGCACGAGACTCCCTTAGAGCCGCTATGGAAAACAGTCCTGTCGGAAACGGAGTCGAATCAGTACTTGAGGTCATCAGATCACACACAAAATAAGTATTAAATCTGCAGTTTTATAGTAATAACAATGAAACACCTGATTGATGCAGGTAACATTTAGATTGAAAAAGCAGTTTTTTTGATTTAAAATACTCATAAACTCATTTCAACCAACCGACCATGAAGAAAAAAGATCATAACGAAATTCTTTCCGGACTTGTAACACATATTCAGGAGTCAATCTTTCCAGATCTCCCAGCGCACCTCTATTATCATAACCCATCACACACCCTCCAGGATGTACTTCCAGCATCGATCAAACTTGCAGAAATGGAGTCAATCTCCTCAGATGATCTGTTCTTGTTAAAAGTTGCAATCCTTTTCCATGATACCGGTTTTACTGAGCAGTACCCAAATAATGAAGAGATCGGCGCCAGAATAGCCCGGGAAACATTGAACCATTTTGATTTTTCTGCAACACAGATCTCACGTATTGAAAAGATGATTCTGGCAACCAGGGTAAAGACTCAGGGAAGCAAGTTTTTACAGATGGCCGGAGATGACATTCTGGAGAAGATCATCTGCGATGCTGACCTTGACAATTTAGGGCGAGATGATTTTTTCGAAAAAAGCAGACAGCTTCGTGAGGAAATGCTTCATTTTGGCAGAGCGATGAACGATAAAGACTGGAATGAATACCAGTTTCTCATTCTTGAAAGCCACACCTATCTTACTGATGCTGCACGAAAACTGCGCAAAGACGGCCAACAGAAAAATCTTGCCCGATTGAAACAATTCCAGAAATGATTTAGGTAGTTACATGCATTCTCGCTGCAATAATTCTTCTATGGTAGCAGCACTGTAGCGCCGTTTTTGCACTTCTGCCACCTGCTTCTCAAATGTCGGAGCTCCCTTTTCCCAGAAAACACCAACCGGAATTCTCACTGTTTCACTGGTATCATATTCAAAGGCAAGCGATGCGCGGGCAACAGCACTGTTTCTGTCTTCCACATCATGATTGAGTTCACGGTTAATATCGATAAGACGATTTGAATACCGGGAAACAGGATTTTCACCATCAAATGATCTGCAGGGAGCAATGACTTCTACAAAAGAAAATCCCTCATGGTCGAAGGCTCTGGAGAATATCTCCTGCATATGGGCTGGAGAACCTGCAAAAGTGCGGGAAACAAAGGTTGCTTCACAGGCAATTGCAAACTCCAGCACATTCAATGGTACACTGAGTTTACCATAGGGAGTAAGTGAGCCTCGGTAGCCCACAGAGGATGTCGGTGAGGCCTGATTTTTAGTCATCGCGTACATACGGTTATCCATACAGATGACCGTCATATTAAAATTCTTGCGTGCAGCATGAACGAAATGACCAATGCCTATTGAAAACAGATCTCCATCACCTGCTGCCACGACAACCGGAATTTCCGGACGAGCCAGTCGAGACCCTATTGCCACCGGTATCGCCCGCCCATGTAATGTGTGCATGGCAAAAACATTCAGAAAAAGAGCTATTCGAGATGAGCACCCGATACCACTGATGAGCTCAACACGCGCCGGATTAAGCCCTTTTTGTGCAAAGAGCGTAGTTAATGCAGATAAGATACCATAGTAGGAACACCCCTTGCACCAGGTCGGCTCCTTGTCGCTTCTGTAATCTGTAGGCTTGAACTGCTGTGAATCGCTTTTCATTTCAATATCGCCAGTATATGTTCTTCTATCTCTTCGGGTGTAAATGGTTCTCCCCGGGAAACGTTGATGCTGAGCGGCTTGAGATCTGTATACATGCGAATGGCATGTGCATATTGTCCGGTAAAGTTTGTTTCCGGAACCAGTATTTGCGAACTGAACCGAGCAAGCCGCTCAAGCGCTCTTCTCCCTACCGGATACAACAACCGTGGGTAGAGAGCCGCAATCCGATATCCCTTCTCACGCATCGAGTGCACAGTCTGAGCTGCTATAGAAGCTGTAAACCCCCATGCTACTAGAGAGAAATCTGCCTGATAGAGATCCTCTTCCTCGAGATCCCATATGAAAAGCGACTCGTTTTCATGCTCGATTTCAGCTGTTTTCCTGAACCGCTTCTTCATCTGACTAACTCTGTTCCCGGAACTGACAGCAGGAAGAGCATATTCATCATGCTCAATACCGGTTACCTGATAACTGACAGGAGATATACCCGGAACCGGGATCGGATTGATTCCGTTTTCGGTTAATTTAAAACGTGCATATGGCTTGTCAGTATCCCACTCTCTAAGAATTTCTCTATTAAGAATCGGGAACGTTTCAGTGCAGGGAATCGAGACGGTCTCTTTGATCATCCCCAGCGCACTGTCGCTCAGAAGAATCACCGGACACTGATACCGTTCAGCAAGGTTAAAAGCCTCAATAGTCATATAAAAGCAATCTTCAACATTCACTGGTGCGACAATTATTCGTACTGCTTCCCCATGCCCACCGAATGTTGCCGACATGAAATCATCCTGACCATGTTTTGTGGGCATTCCGGTTGAAGGACCGACCCGCTGTACATCAATGACCACTGCAGGCAATTCAATCATCGATGCGTACCCCAGAAATTCCTGCATTAACGAGAGACCCGGTCCGGATGTCGCTGTCATTGATTTTGCGCCGGAAAACGAAGCTCCGATGACTGCACCCAGTGCTGCAATCTCATCTTCTGCCTGATACGCGAAACCACCCCTGGAAGGCAGAATTTCTGCCATGTAATCACCAATCAGTGTTGCTGGTGTTATTGGATAGGAAGCAAAAAACGAGCATCCTGCAGCTAAAGCTCCTAAAGTAATCGCTTTATTTCCCTCAAGAATAATTCGGTCGTGTGGAGCCTTTTCAAGCTTTGGCAGTATACAGAGATCTTCTGCGTTCAAATTTACTTCAGACCAGGCGATCCCGGAATTGAGTGCCCTGCGATTAAGATCCAGAATCTTCATACCTTTAAGCGCAAACCGTTCTGAAATCAAATCAAAGAGTAGCTCCGATGGGAATCCAAGAAGCACTGAGAAGATTCCCAGTGCAACAGTTGATCGTATTGCAGCTTTTCCCGACAGTTCACCTGCAAGCTGTGCAACCGGAACAGAAATCACCCTGACCATAGATGCATCCATAGAAGAAATCTTCTCCCGAATCTCTTCTGTCGCAAGAAGCTTTTCTTCAATACACAAAACATTGTTCCGTTGCAGAGAAAGCGAATCAGTTTCAAATGATGACCTACTGAGGGAAAGCAGGATATCAAAACCTGAAACAGCAGAGATGATTTTCTGTTCTGAAATGGTAACTAACGCCTGAGAGTATCCCCCCCGTATATTTGCAGGAAAACTTTTAAAAACAGCCGAATGATAGTTCCATCTTGCAGCTGCTTTCATCAGGATATCACCGATACTCAGAATACCATCACCAGCTTCTCCGGATATTTTAACTTTTAACCTGTAAGGGGGGCCACATCTGAACATGTATGTTATGCAACCAGAATGAGATTAAAGGTGCTTTTCCCAGATCGTAAAAAAAGGGGTCGAAAGTTGAACCGTATACAGATCACCTGTACCTGAACGATTCCATCCGCCGATCGGGTTTATCTCCTGAGCAGTTAAGAGTAATTCTCATTGATTAGAATATGCATCCTGGGAAACCATTTTTCAATTCTACATCCCCTCCACCTGACTGATTTCACCATTCAGGTGGCGTGCAAATTGCGAATCTTACATGGTGATTCCCTGAATTTCCCGACCAGACCAGATCTGTTGCATGACACCATTAACCGGATTGCAGAGTTATATTCGTGGAGGATTATGAGAATCGAAATCAATCAGGAGGCCTGTTCAAAATGTGGCTTGTGCGTAAGCTACTGCCCCGATGCCTTTTATTTTGACAGGAAGGGGAAAATTGCCATTCGTTATTGGGATATCCCGGTCGGTCTGGAATCCGACTGTAAACGAGTATGTTCAATTTGCCCTCAGGAAGCAGTTGAGGTGACGTATCCCCAATGAAGAGAAGTGTCTATCCGGGAACCCCCGGGAATCGGATTCCAGACGCTCTCATTAAACCAATAACTTTCTCTACATGCTCCTGGGGAGTTCCGTTTTCGGTGTCTATTGTCAACTCCGGGTTCATTGGTTCTTCATAAGCAGAAGAGATGCCGGTAAACTCTTTAATCTCTCCAAGAGATGCTCTTTTATAGAGCCCCTTCGGATCACGCCGGGCACACTCCTCAATGGAACATTTTACATAGATTTCAAAGAAATGCCCGTTTTCATTCTCGATGAATTCACGAATCATTTCTCGGTGCATACGCAGAGGAGAAATACATGTACAGATAACAACAGTACCGGCATTGAAAAATAAACGGGCTACCTCTGAGATCCTTCGAACATTTTCGCCCCTGTCCTGCTCTGAGAACCCCAGATCCCGGCAGAGCCCGTGTCTGAGATTGTCACCATCAAGAAGCATCGTGTGAAAATGGGAATCATATAGCCGCTTTTCCAGCATCTTACCTATCGTTGTCTTTCCCGATCCGGAAAGACCAGTCAACCAGATAACAGCGGCTTCATGACCGTTTTGCTGCTCATGCTGATCTCGAGACAGTGTCCACCCTGCCCAGACTGTATCTGGAGAAGCAAGCTGGTCAGGCTCCTTATGCTGCACCACAGAAACAGCATTACGAATCATTCCCGCTGCCACAGTACTGTTAGAAACAGGATCTATCAGAATAAAAGATCCGGTGCCACGGTTTAACTGATAGGGGTCAACACAAAGTGGTTGGGAAACACGGATAGATGCTCTGCCGATTTCATTAAGCTGAAGAAAAGATGTTTTCTGCCGGTGAAGTGTATTAACGTCAATTTTATATGCAAGTTCCTGAATCCAGGCTTTTACATTCCTGGTAGTGTGTTTAAGTATATAGGGATACTCCAGATGCATCTCCTGCTCACTTAACCAGCACATTATGACATCGAATGTCTGTGAAATACAGGGCTGATTGTTCCGACGGACAATCATATCACCTCTGCTGATATCGATCTGGTCCTCAACCACCAGAACTACCGACATCCCTGCAGAACATTCTGTCAGCTCTCCATCATATGTCGTGATAGCCTTCAACCGTGTTTTTTTTCCGGATGGCAGAATGGTTATCTCTTCACCCCTGCTGATGGTTCCTGAGATGACTCTTCCGGCATAACCACGGAAATCAAGATGTGGACGAATCACATTCTGAACAGGAAAGCGAAAATCTACAAGGTTCTTATCAGACCCGGTGTGCACATTTTCCAGATAATGCAGCAATGTCGGTCCCTCATACCAGGACATGTGTACGCTTTTGGATACGACATTGTCCCCCTTAAGGGCGGAAACCGGAATGAATTGTATATCATGAAACTGAAGCTTTGCCGAGAACTCAGAGAAATCGGCAATCACCTGCCGGAACGCTGCTTCTGAATAGTTTACCAGATCCATTTTATTGACAATGACAACCACATGGGGTATTCCCAGCAACGAAACAAGAAATCCATGTCGTTTTGACTGGGTAAGCACACCCTTTCGTGCATCAATAAGTAAAATTGCGCAATCAGATGTCGAAGCCCCGGTGATCATGTTGCGTGTATATTGCTCATGTCCGGGCGTATCTGCTATGATAAATTTTCTTTTGGGAGTGGAAAAATATCGATGTGCTACATCGATTGTAATCGCCTGTTCACGCTCTGCGGCGAGCCCATCGAGCAGAAGCGAAAGATCGACTTCACTGAGCCCCCGCTTCTGAGATGTTTTGCAGATCGAATCATACTGGTCTTCCAGTATCGATTTAGTCTCATACAGCAAACGCCCTATCAGTGTGGACTTTCCATCATCAACACTTCCACACGTGACAAATTTTAACAGAGAAACTTGCTCCATAGCAATCAGAAGTATCCTTCCCGTTTCTTCTGCTCCATCGAAGAATCACTAGTCAGATCGATTACCCGGTTTTCCCGTTCAGATTTTCTGGCAGCAGCAACTTCATCAATGATAGCATCGATAGTCTCAGCATCCGAGCAGACTGCGCCGGTACAGGGAATACATCCCAGACTCCGAAACCGGCATTTTACAGTTTTAATCTCATCAGCCCTGATCGTTTCGCGCGCACCAGGATCTGCAATGTCGATGGAGTAAAGTGGCAGAATAATTCCGTTCCGCTCAATAACACTTCGCTCTTTCGCAAAATAGAGCGGAACCACCGGAATCCGCTCCTGTCGGATATATTGCCATATGTCTAATTCTGTCCAGTTACTCAATGGGAAAACCCGGACAGTTTCTCCAGGGTTAATCCTGGAGTTATACAGATCCCAAAGTTCAGGCCGCTGGTTTTTAGGATCCCATTGCCCAAATGCATCCCTGACCGAAAAGATCCTCTCTTTTGCCCGTGACTTTTCCTCCTCGCGACGGGCACCACCAAAAGCCGCATCAAATTGGTGTTTACTGATCGCCTCAAGCAAACCCTGCGTCTTCAGGTAGGAACAGCATTTATCATTGCCCATCAGCGCTGGATGTGCCCCTTTCTTCACCCATGTTTCATTCCGCTCAACCAGTAATGATGCACCGATTTTTCCGCAGAAGTCATCTCTGAAGGCATACATCTCCGGAAATTTGTACCCGGTATCCACATGCATTAACGGAAACGGGATCTTCCCGGGGAAAAAGGCTTTCTGAGCCAGTCGTACCATAACACTGGAATCTTTACCAACCGAATAAAGCATGACCGGATTCTTAAATTCTGCTACAACTTCGCGAATTATGTGAATCGATTCAGATTCAAGATTCTGTAGTGATGGCCTTAAGAGAGACATAAAAATGTACTTTTCTTACAAAGGTAATCATTGATCAATTCCAGCTTTTCTGCAGATCAAAGCGTCTGCACGTCGTTAATATCTACTTTCACCAAAGCCCTGCCCATCCCCTCGACAGATAACACCAGCAACCGTTCCTGCCGTATCTCTGTCACATTCCCCCTTACCCCCAGTAATGGCCCGGCAGCAATCTCAACCTCACTCCCAAGCTGGATACCCCCTTCTAGAGGAATCATGCTGAATCCAAGCTCCAGAGTCTGATAGATCTGAGAGAGTTCAATGATGAATCGCTGCTGGTTCCTGATTTCAAGTATCGACACAACCCTTCCTGTCTTGAAAATGTCATGAGGAGTATCTTGCGAAAAAGCAATATACCCGGGAAACAGAGGCAGCAGAAATACTCTTTTACGGGTCAGCTGTCCGGGTCGGGTATAAACTCTCTTATAGAGTGGAAGGTAATACTCTATACCGGTACCGATGAAATCAAATGCAAGCGCCTTTTCCTGCCGCGGCTTCACTTTCGCTATCCACCAACGGGTTGCAGCCTGCTCTATAGGGCGATCTGGAAACCGTGATGGTGGATTATGTTCCAATTTATCCATGATCTGATGTGTGTAACTGTCCTATTACTAATTCCACTTCAGTTTTGTTGTATTTAAATCCATCCCAGGAGTCTGTATCCAAGCAAACCATAGTACTCATGAAATGCTACGGTAGCCTCATGCAATGCAGATGATGATGGAAAAAAATTGCTGATTATTGAAGTACCCCGTTCACTGCGAAAATCGGTCGGTGCCGGAAAAACAGTGAAACCCTCTTTTTCAAACACCGCAACAGAACGACGCATGTGTGATGCACTGGTTACCAGTACGATTCTTCTGGGCACCTGCAGCGAATCAAAAATCGCTGCAATAAAGGGCCCATGCTCATGGGTGTTTCTTGCCATCATTTCTGGAATTATTGCACTGGAGTCTACGCCAAACTCAATAAGCAAAAGAGCATTGTGAACTGCCTCG
>OBJA01001866.1_pt1 | contig 13273 bp, 15 predicted proteins | sample 1519751 | NCBI WGS metagenome assembly OBJA01 (sample SAMEA3881238, study PRJEB22517) | soil metagenome | biome: lake sediment; feature: soda lake sediment; material: sediment, water from around vicinity | place: India | collected 2013-12-23 | depth 3 m | reverse complement strand
CGGGATTTCATCTTTCCTTCCGGCAGTTCAACCATGCCATACGACAGGTGATGAATACTCTCTCCCTTACTGGTTGCAAGGAGCTCTAGAATTTCTTTTAGCACTTTAAAGTGGTACTCCTGCTCATTACCGACGACATAGATCGACCGGTTGTAATTAAACTCCTCCTCTTTGAGATGAGCTAAATAGATATCTTGGACAATATAGACAGAAGTCCCATTTGAGCGCAGTAGAACTTTTTGGTCAAGTCCTTTCTCCGTCAGATCAACGATAATGGCCCCATCGGGCAGCTTTGAAAAATGTCCTTCTTCAAGACCGCGCAGAATAATATCCCGCCCGTGTTTATAGATATCACTTTCGTAATAAACCTGGTCAAATGATGTGCCAAACAACTTAAATGTCTCCCGATAACCCGCATATGCCCATTCATTCATCTGCTTCCATAATGAAACGGTTTCTTCATCCCCAGCTTCCCAATTCTCTAACATTTCCTGAGCTTTTGCCTCATATGATTTATCCTCTTTGGCCAGTTGGGCAAATCGCACATAATAATCCCCCACCAAATGGTCTGGTTTAATCCCTTTTTCCTCCGGGGTCTCAGCGTTTCCAAATTCCCTGTAAGCGAGCATGGATTTGCAGATGTGAACTCCACGGTCATTAAAGACACAAGTTTTAAAGACTTTGTTTCCAAGAAAACCCAAGATCCGCGAGACGCTCTCACCAATGACCATATTCCTTAAATGCCCCAAATGCAACGGTTTATTAGTATTCGGAGAACAGTATTCCACAACGATAGTCTCTTCTTCGTTACCTTTAGCAAAATCAGGGTTTAGTGACATCTGCAAAATGTTTGTTGTAAGCCATCTTCGATCAATAAAAAGGTTTAGGTAGCCGGAGACTGCTTGAATTTTAGCGAATACAGGCTCCGATGACAATTTTTCGGCCAATTCTTCTGCTATGCTCACAGGACTTTTACGAAGTACTTTAGCCAACGCAAAACAGGGCAAAGCATAATCGCCAAGTTTTTCGTCAGGCGGAGTCTCAATCATGTTCTCTATTTTTTCGACTGTCATCTCAGACGCTAAGCATGTTGCTAGAATCTTTATTACCTCTTGTTTCATCCTTTATACTACTCTCCTTTTTGAATCATAGATAATATGGGATATCTCCGACCTTAGAGCAACTCTCCCATGAAGTACTTATGTTTATTATCCTTTGCATCATATCCTCTAACTCGTTTGGATACTTCAAATGTCTGAGGGTCGGCGCCCTCCACAATCCATATCTTACCATTACCACCATGATAATAGTAGACATTCTGTTTATCTTTCCAATATGAATCATCCAGTATTTCAAGACTGGCCACATCGATATTGGCGGAAACCACTTTACCTCCGCCGACAAAGACAGAATTGGTTTTGATGTTAATCGCAATACCAGGCCATTGGAGAAACTCAAAACCATCCGGCTCGGTATCTAGAAGATAATCTGTAAAGTAAATACTATTTTTATCCGAAAGAAACTTATATCCAAGGTGCTGTGCGGTATTGGGGTCTGCACCGGGCAATATATGACCGTGGTAGTAGACATTTTTTTTGTCTTTCGCAAAGGTATTCAATGCTCTCTCCTCAAGGCGCTCTGGGAATCCAGGATAAGATTTATAGGGTAAAATCTGAAAGCTACCCGAGTCGGCACCCTTAATAGCTTTATGTTGATAATATACCTTGTCTGCATCTTTTCCGTAAGCGATATCCAACGCGTTAAAGCTAATCGCATCGGTACCTTCCATTAACATGCCGAGATAAAAAACAAAATGTGCATCTTTAGCATAACCAATATCCAATACAACAAAGGTCGCCGGGTCCGCTCCACAAATAAACTCCCGTTCCCAGTATGCTCCGTTCTTGTCTTTAGTGTAACCATGCCCCAAAACTTCAAAGGTTTCGTGGTCGGCGTTCTTAACGAGGATATACTCTTTCCCGACCTTGTAATAAATATGTTTTGAATCTTTATAGTACTCTTCAGCAATGTGTTTGTATTTGGCCAGCGTAACACCGGGAATTAATAAGAGAATAATCAAAAGACCCCCAAGGATTTTCATATGATCAGCTTTAAAAAAGGACATTGGTTTCACCTCGCAAATATGTTTGCGCTTATTTAGCTTCAACCCGTGCATCATAACTTTTTGACATACTATGTCACAAAAACGTTTCTCACTTAACATCTATTCTCCAACCTCACAAAAAGCTTACGGTTAACTTGTACTCTATCTTTTTACCGCACTTACAGTTTATCATACGGCAATATATCAAAATACCAGAACAATTCATTTTCTATCACATATCCTTTTCTCAATCTGTTATCAAACTGATATCTATCAAAATAGCCAACTATGCGATTATAGAATTCATCCAATTTCTCAATAGAATATGAACGTAACACGTCATCCATCAACACAAAGAAGTCTCCCGGTATCTTCTCACAATTCCTCAATTCATTATAAAAATGCTTCACACAGGGGAAGAGTACTCCATTATATGCCAGGATCATACGGCACGCATAATATATAGTATCATAAATGCATTTGTTAACAAACAAAAGATTGTCCAGATCATTCTCAGCACTGTAACGGGAACTCTTCATCAATGAATAGAACTTACGGATATTTTCCGTTTGTTCATTCTGCGAAAGAGATACTTTGTCCGCTAATAGCTCTTCGATCTCATCATCTATAGAATAGATCACTTTTGCCGTAGATATAGTACATTTAATACTTTCGTTACCATCTTGCCATGCTTTTTTCAGGAAATCCTTTGGAATAATCTTCCCATCTACTTCAACTTCAAACTCTGGAGAATCCAAATCCGTTCCCCAGAACAAATTCTTCTTCACTCTTTCCTTATTGAACCTTTCATCTGTTACAACAACAAATAAGTCCACATCCGAACTGTTTGTTTCAGTCCCTTTTGCGAGTGAACCACATAAAATAAGCGCTATTATCGACTCATCCATTTTTGCACGTGATATTACGCGTTTTATGGTATCTTTCTGATTTTTGTTCATTATCAACCTCTAATACATTGCTTAATTTCTTCAATCCTCATCCCGGTCTTTCTTTGTAATTCTTCATCGTTTATTCCGGAATCAACCAGTCTCTTGAGAAATACTCTCAATTCTTCCCCGACTTCAATGAGATTAGAATCATAATCGAAGAAACGTATTGTTTGTTGCCCCCAAGGTTCTTCGTGGATTTCATGCAGTATTCTCAAGTGGTTCTGTTTTATGAGATCTTCAACCTCTTCCAGGTTGTCAGTTTCGAAATACAATTCAGAGCGATTTCCCTTATTAAGCTTTTCTTTTCCCAATGTTGTTACGATAATATTGTCTTCTTGAATCTCCCACAAACTGATCCCTTGCTTTAAGATAACATTTTTACCCATATCGATCTCTATTGGAATATTCAACAAATCGCAATAAAACTTTTTCGACCGTTCAATATCTCTTACAAAAAGAACAATGGAATGATACTTGACCATATCCTTACCTCCTTTTATTAACCTCATTGAACAAGTAATATTGGCTTTTCTTCTTCCGTAGGAGGTTCAAACCAATTAGATAACTGTTCAAACATTGCTTCCGTTATCTTGTAAACGTATGCAGGCAGTTCTTTATTTCTCTTCTCTATTCTCCGCTTTATTTCTTCATCTGAAAAGTTGAAATAGATCAGGTTGATCTTATGAGCGTTAAATCGTTTTCGGACGTAATCTCTCTCTGTTCGCTTCCAAAAGCCGAAATCCAACACAACATTTATACCGTTTCTTAAGATTTTTTCGCAGATACGATAAATCATCTCTTTACACTGTTCCAATCTTTTATCGAACTCAACTTGCGGCAGGTCACTACCGAAAAAGTGAATCATCCACTCATCAGCAGAAAAGTGGATGGCTTTACCTTCTTCCTCCATTTGATTAGCGTATGTGGATTTACCTGTACCAACTGTACCGCAAAGTAAGTATAATTCTGCCATTTACGAATCCCCTTTTCCAATGCAAACTGACCTACCTTAATGTGTCAATCTTCCGATTCGGATAAACCCGTTTCCCATTCAATATCACACCTCTCGCAGTGGAAATTGATGGGATCTCCTTCTTTTCTATGCTCTATCGTTGGATGAGGAAGAAGTTCTTTGCATAATGGGCAATAAAAACTTGCTAAGCGGACTCTGTCATAAAAAAATCCAACCACAATCACGCCAACGAAAAGAGTCAAGCTTATCCAGAAAATAACATCTGTTCTACCGAGCCATGCCCGAGCAAAAGAAACATAGAACAAAACCGCAAGGAGTATGATTAACGGAACATTCCTTAACATATATCCTCTTCCATACTTAGGGCACTTACGTTTCTCCATCATAATCCCTCCAAATGACTACTATATTATTTCTCCAACCACATATTTGCGTTTCGTTCTTTAAGCGAATCCATCTTCTTCCATTTGATACTCAACTGAAAATCCCAGGGTTTGCAGATAAAACTTCAAACTCTGTTCAAAATCAGGAACACTTAATTCAGGGATCAAATATTAAATTTGATTGGTATATCTCCATTCATATGATCTGAAAGCTAGGCTCATTGGTTACTTCTTTTATAAGTAGATCAACATTCTCCATCTGAGCACGGCTCCCGGAGACTGCTAGCCAAATACTCCCTTCAGCACCACAGACTCCACCTCCAGCGACAAGTTCAGCTTCAGCACCCGTTAGTAATTCAATCGCTTCCAGCTCAGTAATGATATTGCCGCTTACAGGTAAATACCTTAGGCCATTAGCAGTAGTTGCATTTAGTTTTTTAGCTATCTTGTTTATATCGCCATGTATTCTTTTCTCAAGCCCAACTGGTATGTACAGTTCCACTCTTCTTCCTAGAACTGCCTGGAGTGCAGCGCCGATAGTTCCCGCAGTGGGATGCCCGATATATACTGCCGCTTGCATACTTTCCAAGTTAATTGCATTTGCACCTTTTATAATGACATCGCCTTTTTTCAAAGCATCTACAACGTCGAATATAGTCTTTCCCTTCTCCCATTTCCCTTTGGTGATTACCACATCACCCGGAAACCGGCTCTCATCAGATAATCTACCTGTATCTGTAGTAGCAAACTTAGGCGGCAGAGATACGCCTCGAAAAAATCTATCTTTAGTGAACTCCACATTCTGGTCTTTATTTTTGAAGATCTCTTCAACCACATATCCATTTGTCGTTCCTGCAATAACCACAACAGTCCTATACTCAAATGCCTCAATAATCGATGGGACCTGCAAGATTGATTTTGCTATTAGTCTTTTACCTGCCGCGGGTGATAGAAAGTACTGTTTAGTTATCTCCACTTGTTCTACCCCTTTTCTTCCTACTTGGCTTCGCGCAACGATGATATAACATATTCCGAGTAAAGATATGGGGGACGTCTATAATTACCGTTGCCAAACGAACTCGTAAATATAGCAATCAGGTTTAGCTCTGGAGTGACCAAAATATACTGTTCCCTAGCTCCCCAAGCGAAAAACGTCTCATACCCCTGATACTCATTAATCCACCACTGATATCCATAGTCACCCCCACAATACGGGTCCCATCTACGACCTGCAGACTGTTTTCTTGTGGATTTCTCGATCCACGACTTAGAGATGACTTGTTCACCATTCCAGTTACCTTGATTGAGATATAGATAGGCAAACCGGGCAGCATCTCTGGTGGTCATCTCGAGCCAAGCTCCGCCAAAACTTACTCCTTGGGGGTCATTAGGCCAAGATACAGACTTCATACCGATCTTGTCGAAGAGGTTTGTTTTGGCAAACTCGTATGTATTTCTCCCAGTCGCTTTCTTAATTATCCCGGATAAGAGATGACTCCCGCCAGTATTATAGTTAAACCTTTTCCCAGGAGTGGATTCCATGCTTCTATTGACAATAAAGTCTATCCAGTTGTCGCTGTGTATCATCGGTGCAAAAAAGTATCCCCAATCCGTCCATTCCGGCCAATCAAGGCCAGAGGTCATATTTAAAAGATGGTGAATTGTTACCCGTCTTTTTTTTGTATCCTTTTTTGCTTGGGGAAAGAAATCCGAGAGTAACTGGTTCTCACTTTTTATGTAGCCCTGGTCAATAGCTATCCCCGTTATCGCTGAGGTAAAACTCTTTGTACAAGAATAAAGATTAAACTTTGTATCACTAACAATGCCTGGCTTAGTATATTCCGCAACTATATATCCGTTTCGAATAATTAGTATCGAGTCTATCTGATCTTGCTTCTTTACTAAAGAAAATAGATCTGTAATCTTTTTTTCATCAAAACTCTGCTTTTTCAGGGATGATGTTTGCCATTCCCCGGCTGGAAAAATGGTTGTTCCATTAGTAACGTTTGAAAAAAGAAAGAGCAAGAAAAGTATCATCAAAAACATTTTTGCTCTCACATGTATCGCCCCTTACGTTTCTCTTACACATTACTATATAGTTCGGGCAGGAAAGACATTATGTCTATGCAGTGATTAGAGTTCATTCTAAGATAATATTTTTAGTTTCTATTAATCTTCGTTTACCTGTAAGTTCAAAATCAGTGACTTCATAGCTATAGTATCGAATTCTAATATCTGTAATGCCATCGCCATTTAGATCGCAGTATCCAATCTCGGCTTCATTGTGATATGTTCCCGAGGCTCCTAAATCGCTGTCTTTAATTGGAATTGTATATATAAAATCAAGAGAGTTATCGACATATTCAGTTACGTATAGACTGGATTCTTCATACCCCCGGTTATTGATGGAATCTGAAAAGATAATATACAACTTGCGACTTGTAGAGATGACTCTCTCGATTACTGGAATTTTGTCATAATTCGAATAGACTATATGGTTGCCTTGGATAATTAAAATCCCACCGTAATTATAATGTTCCATCTGAGTTTCGACGCCAGGGTGATGAAGTTCATTCCAGGTGATCAGAACATATTCTTTATTTCTATAAGTAAAGCTGGCTTGGGACTTTGAGTAGATGGTCCAACCTTCATCATTTTCTTTATTTATGTATGTGTTATTGGGATACAATAGCGAGATAAAGCTTAGATCATCGCTGTTTTTATAATAGATCCTATTTCCTTGATTCGAATCTTCTTCCTGAATAGTGTCAGCTCCATACGCTTTCCATGGAAGTTCTTTTCTCTTTATTCCAATCTCAATTCCGTTATAAATTTTTCGAATCTCCTTAATCTCCGGGTGATTAATCCAGTTTGACTCATTGATTTCCTCGCGACCTAAAGAAACTACTGAAATGAATAAAAAAGCCAAAATAGTTATAAACCACATTATTGCCGTTCTCACTTTAACACCTTCTTCTTTTCAATTAGTATTCTTATTTTAAAAGACCATACGAATATAGTCTACCTCTCAAAGCACATGTCTAGGAACCTAAATTTACAGATGATATATGGCCAAACGGAGATTGCCCATCGAATATATTCTTATAGGTACACATCCAGGCAGGTATAAATCCGCTTCGGTACGCCACTGCTTGTGATGGGATATTTGATGAGGCAGTTCCGTAATAAGGGACAACTCCACGTTCCAAGATCATCTCTGTCAGCTTACGGACTAAATAAGCAGCAAGACCGACGCCTCGAAATGCAGGTATTACATCAATACCGATCTGGCACATGGTTTGACTATCAATGGATGCACCCGCCATCCCGACGATTTCGTCTCCTTTCATCGCGTAGATAACAAGGCCGTCCGGGCGGGCATGATTTTTGTCGTATTGAATGGCATTACCAAACCCCGGAATTTCATAAAGTTCATGGATTTCCTGGCCTTCTTTGATGTGATATGTAAATCCTCCTGGGCATTGTAGTGTGGAGTCAGACTTACAGTCTGGTATGTAATAAAGAGAATGACCATAGATAAACGGATTAAAAAAGAGATCTTCTCTTGATTTTTCTTCAATGAAAGGTTTGATTTTTAATAATATCTCCGGATCCGCAGACACAACAATTCCTTTGCCCATCGTCGCAATCTCCAGATACGGTGTTTGCCGTTCAAACATTCTACGTCCTTCATTTATACCCGATTCACAGAACACAATCCCATCGCACAGAAAATCTTGAGCTTTGCAGTTCATATCCAGCGCCAACTGTTGGCGGACAATCTCGAGTATCTTTGCTTTATTGAAATTCATCCGTAGGCCTCCTTTAAATATAAACATGCAACAATCTATCTGTCTTTCAAACCCCAATCAACCGAAATTTCCGCCTATCCTGCTGAAGATCTTCTCTGGATGCCATGTTATTTCTTCTCCGTATATCATTTTCTTTATTCTCTTGGTTTCATTAAAACCGTTATTTCGATAAAACTCGATACCTGCTGCATTATTCAACGGTAAAACACCCTTTTTCGAGAAAGAGTTCCTAAACTGCATTAGTTCAATACCGGCCTCTGGATCATCAGATATAATTAAGCCTTCGCCAAGTCCAGGCAAATAGTACCCTACGACTTGTGAGTCCCTCTGGTAGATATAACCATCGTTTAGGTAATCTGACAACAATTGTTGCCGGTCTTCTCCGGAGATTAGCTTATCTAAGGCAAATACACTTGCTTTTTCTTTTTTAGTGATACGTACGATGTTTTCTGACAATGTGCAGCTCGACTGTTCGGTTGTCTCAAAGAAGACAAACTCTGTCTGCTCAATAAATCCAGCTTTTTTGTATACTGGATAACCCAATTCAGTTGCAGTTAAAGAGATGGTTTTATGACCTGTGTCCTTAAGGTAATTACATAGGTGACTAACTATCGCCCCACCGATGCCCTTGTTTCTATGCTCCGCGCTAACAATTATATGTGCCAACCAACCAGTGGTAATGTAAGAAACAGCTGCTCCTATGCCGACTATCTCGTTTTCATAGATCGCTTTAACTGGATAGCAAAACGGTGATTTTATGTAATACTGAAGTTCACTAACAATATCTGACCATCCTTCTGGCTGCAAAGCTTTGATTCTTTCCAAATCACCTTCGATTATTGGGTCAAAAGTCATTCATATCAGCTCCGTCTGGTAAGTTTGATTTGAGTATGTCCGTAATTAATCCCACCAAAAAGGTAGTGCCGAGTTCTTATCACTCCTGGAACTATTCATGTGTATTGTTTAAACCATTCTTCTCCTAGAATTGCATACTCATATGTATCATTCCATACAGGTTCGCCTTCTTCATCACATTTAAAATATATGTTTTTCCGCAAATGACCTTCCCTCCTCATATTTAATCTCTCAAGCAACCTCCAAGACGGTTCATTTTGCGGATTACACATGGCTACTATTCTTCGCGATTTTAACTCCTTAAATCCATATTCCAATATCTTTTTACAACCTTCTGTAGCATATCCTTTTCCGTAATATGATGGATTAAAAACATAGCCAATTTCCCATGTTAATAAATCTTTAGGTTCTATTTGGTTAAAATATACATTCCCGATTAGTTTATTATCGCATTTTAAACAAACAGCCCAAAAAGCTTCCTGTTCTGACCGATTAATAGCCTCCTCTTTACACTGGTCTTGAGTGAAAATACCATATGGCTCATACTTCACTACTTCTTCTAATGATAAGTATTCATACATATCTTTCCAATCACTGCTTGAAAACCTTCTTAACTCTAATCTATCTGTTTCCAACTTAAGCATATTTTACCTCTCTCTATAATTGTACTAAACTTATTTGATACTGGAATCTCTATTCAAATAAATCAGTCTCCATTATAGTTCGCCTACATAACTATGGGTTTTAACTGGAATATGCAAATTACCATGTTTACAATATTTATTGAATAACTCCGTCAAGGCCTCAATAAAAACTCCATAATTAATATCACCTGTTACCGGTGCATATGATGCAGACAAACCAGATCCTATATAACTTTCTAATGTCAACGACTGGTCATTATCAAACACTTTGTATTCACATGAGGCATTCTTAAAAAAGTTGCTATAAACATCCGAACCAGTGCCATTCCCGCCAGAAAATCCTTTAAAGTCAGGGCAAATACGTCTACATATCATATCGGTTTCTTTAACTAATTCACTTTCTGCTACTTTGCTATTCCAGACAAGAATAACCTTGCCATCTTCTTTTAAGATCCTCTTAAACTCAATTTTGCTCTTATCTCTATCAAACCAATGAAAAGCTTGTGCCACAGTTATGAAATCAACAGAATTATTAGGTAATGCAGTATCCTCTGCACTTCCATTTGTTACGGTCAAGTTCTTCAAGTCGGAACAGTATTTCTGGCAGGCTGTCCTCATGTTCAAATTAGGCTCTACTGCGAATAATTTCTTGACTTTATCCCCAAGTTGCTTCGTCAGTTTCCCTGTACCTGCTCCAATATCCGCCAATATCGTATCTCTGTTTAAACCAACACCCTTGATCAGATACTCAATAAATTCTTGAGGATAAGATGGACGGTATTTGATGTAGTCTTCAACTTTATTTGTGAATTTATCTTTATTGTCCATCCTAATAGCTCCATTCTTTATAGATTCTTTGACATCATAAAATAGGGTCTTCATCATTCTTTAGCTTCTCAACCATTTTGCATGAAACGAATACATCTTTGCGTCTTCTAGCATCTCTTGGTTTTTGGTCTGTAAACCGAAAGATTCTGACCAGCTAGCAAGTGCTTCGAGTCTTTTTGCTACTTTCTTAATTACAGTCTCCTCATCATAAAGGAATTCATTAGCGCCGCAACTATATTCCTGAAGGAATAATCTAAGACGATTAGTCATTACACTCTCCGAAAATGGCGAAACCTCATTGAATGGTCCAATTTTAGTAGCCGGAAGCAATGGTATGAATCTATATGCGGTATATGCCATATCCCATAATCTTGTGCCCGGTGAACATACGTCAAAATCGATTAAACCCATAAACTTATGATCCATAAAGACACAATTATATGGAGCAAAGTCGTTATGACAGATTACTTCATGAGCTTCATCGTTTTGTATTAACCATTGGGCTGACTGGGGTTTAAATGTTGCTGTAGCATCATGCCATTGTCGTAGTCTTTTAGCAATCTCCTTCAAGATTTTCTCATCCCATAACCAATCGGGTGTATCATGAGGAACAACGCCTTCGATATACGTCAACACATGTTTTCCGCTGGAATCGATCCCAAACGATTCTGGCACCCAATCAATCCCTTGAGACCTAACATGCTGCAAAAGTTCGTGTATTGTATTGGTTGCAATAGACGCTTCTTTGTATATTCGATTATTCTCCAAGGTGGGCGTACTCATATTCCCACCAGTTAAAACCTTGCCTGATTCATTTTTCATCTTTTTATCAATCCTCATTGTTAAAAATGGTTGGTTAGTGTGCTTTCTTTTTCACATCCGACCAAATCTTTGCGCAAACCCATGCAATTAACTTACCCGCCATGGATAAGTAGTTTTGGGGTAGTAAAAGTTATGAAGCTCGTTAAAGAGTATTTGTCAAAAATGATATAATGCGAAGCCTATTGTTGGTACTCAAAAACTCACCCAAACAAGGATACCATAGCCAATAAAAGAAACAACAGTTGAATAAACCAGCAGCTGAGTAAAGAAAGCAGTCTCCTTCTGTTCTTGTATATACAATGGTAAAATATAGGGAGCTGGTAATAAAATGAATGCATAAAACGCCTGATAAAACAAGGGATCCAAATCAGGAATCAATGATCTAACAGCAAATAATACTAAGGTTCCTAATCCTAAGACCAAGGATAAACGCGAGATAACATAGATAGTCATCTCGTGTAAATTTCTCCGTTGAAATATCATCGTATATCCAATAACGATCAGAATGAGCGGGGATGTCAGTGGTTTTAAGAATTCAATCATCGCTAATACGCTCCCGCCAATGGATGTTTCTTGAATTTTCGGATAAGTTCCGGACAGGTTGGTAAGGATACCTAAAATAATAGCAATAATCGTCGGTGTCTTCAAGAATTGCCACATTATATCCACTATGCTGAATCGATTATTTCCCTTCATTGAAATCAACGGCACATAGAAAAACCAGATGAATAATTCGTGCCCAAAACCAACGAGCATAATAACAGGTAATTTATCCATACCCCAAATAGCACCAAACAATCCGACTCCGATCATACCAAATTCAAAGCCTGTTAAATAGCCCGCTGTGTATGTTCGACCATAGATTTTAGGAAGTAGCTTATGCAATAGATGACCCGCCAAGTAGAGGAAACTGCAATAAAGAAAGACAAGAACAAAAAGTAATAAATAGGAGACCTGAAGGGTCATTTTTGAGAAAGCATCAAACAGGACTGCAGGTAATGCTATCTTGATGATCAAAGTTTTTAATCCTTCTATGAAGGATTCTTGAAACATCTTCCTCTGTTTTGCAATAAAACCGATAGCCAGTAAAAAGAAGACCGGCAATAATCTTCTGATCAACTCATCCATAGCAGCACATCCATTCAAAAAATGATAAATATATATAACCAAACGCTAATTGATATTATGATTATCTCCGTAGTTTTAATTTGTAATTTTTCTTATCTGCAATTTCATCCAGTAACACATGAAGAATTTTCGACCTGTCTTTAATTTCTAAACCACTAGAATCTTTTTTTGCTTTTAGTACTACCTCTTCCAGCTCATTATATTCCATAACTGTGGCTGCAATACAATAATAGCTTTTTGAACGCCCCTCATTAAAAGTATCTAACATATTTTTAAGAAGTTTTTCCCGTCTGTCTTGATCTCGAAGAAATTGTTCTATTCCATTATTTTGTATAAAACAAAGGTCATCCTCAAGCTTTTGATAACACTTAAATGAATCACCTTTCTTGCCTGCCTCTCTATGTTTTCTCCATTTTTCACAATTAACGCTTTCATTGCATTCCCAGCAGAATTCTATTCTTCTCCCTTTTATAGCACAGGTAATAAACTTGCAACCTAAGTTCATTCTTGATTCAGATTTACATCCTTCGCATTTACTTTTGCTATCTGATTGATACATTGGACATAATTTACATGAAAGGCCACATATTCCTACTTGAGGATAGTTGATTTCCAAGACATTCACTCCCTAACGGACAATACTTCATTATCGCAAAAACTAGATAGAAACGGATGACGCAGCAAAGAAACTAAAACCAAGGCATCAACCAACCTGCCAGTATTCCTGATTACATGCCGTCTTCACGATCCCTAACTTGCCAGGACCCGTAAATC
>OBJA01001865.1_pt1 | contig 13274 bp, 12 predicted proteins | sample 1519751 | NCBI WGS metagenome assembly OBJA01 (sample SAMEA3881238, study PRJEB22517) | soil metagenome | biome: lake sediment; feature: soda lake sediment; material: sediment, water from around vicinity | place: India | collected 2013-12-23 | depth 3 m | reverse complement strand
ATGTTGCATGGGGATACCCGGCTGATCGAAAACTGTCGTGATTGAGCGACGGAAACCCGACGGCTCGCCATCTGAGATTGCGATTGTGGCACACCACGAACCCAATGCAAATTCCACAGCACTCGCGCCTTATTAACCCAATTCAATACCGCTAACATGTATTCGGTCAGATATGTACTATAGTGGTCATCAGCACTGCTGCTGCCGCGGCGTCTGCCATGGCGAGCAATAATCAAGAACCAAGACCAACGAGGAGAACACCATGAAACACTTCCTGAACACTGCCCTGTTGGGCAGCCTGCTGGCCACCAGTTTCGTGGCCGTGGCGGACAAGCACAGCCTGATCGAGGGGAATGAAGCCTATGCCGTGGACCCGCGCGGCTACGTGGTGCGCAACAACTTCGGCGACTGCTGGCGCACCTCGGCCTGGACCAGGGAGCTCGCCATCAAGGAATGCGATCCGGACCTGTTCCCGGCGCAGGCCGAGGCCCCGCCGCCGGCCGCACCCGCTCCCGCTCCGGCCCCCGCCCCGCAGAAGGTGGAAAAGACCCGCACCCTCGGCGCCGCCGCCCTGTTCGCCATCAATGACGCCAGCATCAGCGACTCCGGCCGCGCCGAACTGGATGCCCTGGTGGCCGACCTGCGGCGCATGGACAAGATCGACAGCATCGAGGTAGTGGGCCATACCGACAGCACCGGCAAGGCCGACTACAACATGGGCCTGTCCCAGCGCCGCGCGGACAGCGTCAAGGCCTACCTGGTGGACAAGGGCATCGACGCCAACCTGATCACCACCAAGGGCATGGGCCTGACCCAGCCGGTGGCCAGCAACGCCACCCGCGAAGGCCGCGCCCAGAACCGCCGCGTGGAGATCAACATCAAGGGCAGTGAGATCGTGGTCATCCAGTAAACCGGGGCCACGCTTCACACCATAACGCCGCCTTCGGGCGGCGTTTGGTTTTGCGCTGTTAATATTGACCTCGAGCAAAGAACAAACCACAAACACATACCAAGGAGTATTGCATGGATCCACTGGATACCATCACCCAGCCCGGTTTCATCGAACAGTTCCTCATCCCCTGGGCCATCCGCCTGCTGGTGGCCATTGCCATCTGGATCATCGGGAAGTGGATCGCCGGCAAGATCACCGCGACCCTGAAGAAACTCATGGCCAAGGGCGGCATGGACGACATGCTGGTGCAGTTCCTCGGCAACATCCTCTATACCCTGCTGCTGATCGCGGTCGTCATCGCCGCTCTCGATCACCTGGGGCTGCAGACCACCTCCCTGCTCGCCATCTTCGGTGCCGCCGGCCTGGCCGTCGGCCTGGCCCTCAAGGACTCCCTGTCCAACTTCTCCTCCGGAGTCATGCTGATCCTGTTCCGGCCCTTCAAGGTCGGCGACTTCATCGAGGCCGCCGGCGTGGCCGGCACGGTGGAGGAGGTGCGCATATTCTCCACCCTCATCAAGACCCCGGACAATCGCCAGATCATCATCCCCAACGGCCAGATCTACGGCGGCACCATCATCAATGTATCCGCCAAGCCCACACGGCGCATCGACCTGGTGTTCGGCATCGGCTACGGCGACGACATCCGGAAGGCCAAGGAACTGATCGCCGGCATCATGGAAAAGGACGAGCGCATCCTGAAGGACCCCGCGCCCGCCATCGTCCTGGGCGAACTGGGCGACAGCAGCGTCAACATCAATGTGCGCCCCTGGGTCAACAGCGGCGACTACTGGCCGGTGCGCGCCGACCTGCTGGAGAACGTCAAGCTGGCCTTCGACAGCAACGGCATCAGCATCCCCTTCCCGCAACGGGACGTGCACCTCTACGAGGCGAAGTCGGCCTGAGCTGCATTATTCATTAACGTCCGTCGCAAAGGCGTCAGGGTGCTGCCGCGGGCGCGAGAAGCGGGTGTAGGAGCCCGGTCCTCCGGGCGAATCGCCCGCGGAGCGGGCTCCTACACGGATCATTAGCGCCAGCGGGCAGGCATAGTCTGTCCCCATTCCCGCGGGAGCGGGATTTTTCCCGGAAAGGCCGGGTATACTCGCGCCGGTCAACCCGAGAATCCGAAACCCATGCGCGAAATCGACAGCCTGATCCACGCCCGCTGGATCGTGCCGGTGGAACCGGACGGCCTGGTGCTCGACCATCACAGCCTGGCCATCCATGAAGGCCGCATCCTGGACCTGCTGCCCACGGCCCAGGCCGAGCAGCGCTACCGCGCCCACAACGTCACGCGGCTGCCGGAGCACCTGCTCATCCCCGGCCTGGTGAACGCCCATACCCATGCCGCCATGTCCCTGCTGCGCGGCCTGGCGGACGACCTGCACCTGATGGACTGGCTGCAGCACCACATCTGGCCGGCCGAGGCACGCTGGGTCAACGAGGAGTTCGTCCATGACGGCACCCAGCTGGCCATCGCCGAGATGCTGCGCGGCGGCACCACCTGCTTCAACGACATGTATTTCTTTCCCGATGTCACCGCCCGGGTCAGTGCCGCCTGCGGCATGCGCGCGACGGTCGGGCTGATCCTGATCGACTTCCCCACCGCCTGGGCGGACAACGCCGACGAGTACCTGGCCAAGGGACTGGCGCTGCATGACGAGTACCGCAACGACCCGCTCATCGGCACCGCCTTCGCGCCCCACGCCCCCTATACCGTGTCCGATGCGCCCCTGCAGCGCGTGCGCGTGCTGGCGGACGAACTGGACATCCCCGTGCACATGCACGTGCACGAAACCGCCTACGAGGTGCAGCAGGCCGTAGAGGCCGGCGGCCGGCGCCCGCTGGCGCGCCTGCAGGACCTCGACCTCCTCTCCCCCTCCCTGCTCGCGGTGCACATGACCCAGCTGCAGGACGAGGAGATCGCGGCCCTGGCCGCCGCCGGCGCCCACGTGGTGCACTGCCCGGAATCCAACCTCAAGCTGGCCAGCGGCTTCTGCCCCGTGCAGCGACTGGACGAGGCCGGTGTCGTCGTCGCCCTGGGCACCGACGGTGCCGCCAGCAACAACGACCTCGACATGCTGGGCGAGATGCGCAGCGCCGCCCTGCTCGCCAAGGCGGTGGCCGGCGACGCCAGCGCCCTGCCCGCGCACCGGGCGCTGCGCATGGCCACCCTGCACGGGGCCATGGCCCTGGGCCGCGCCGGGGAGATCGGCTCCCTGGAACCGGGCAAGTGGGCCGATGTCACCGCCGTGCGCCTCGATGCCCTGGAGACCCAGCCCCTCTACGACCCGGTGTCGCAGCTGGTCTACGCCGCCGGCCGCCACCAGGTCAGCGATGTCTGGGTGGCCGGCCGGCAACTGCTGCGCGAACGGGTGCTCACCACCCTGGACGAGGCCGCCATCCTGCGCAACGCCCGCGCCTGGCAGGCCCAGATCGCGGCCGCTGATCGCGGGCAGGAAGACACCTGAAAAACCCTTCAACCGCAAAGACGCAACGAAAACCGTGTATCCCTTCGCCTGTAGGAGCGGCCTTTGGCCGCGAACCGGGAGGCAGCGCCGCCTGTCCCATTCGCGGGCAAAGCCCGCTCCTACAGGTGCCATGGTGCGCGGTGATATCCCCCACCCCGAGTTACAACCCGTCCCCGCTGAGGTATCCTTGCGCCATGACGCAGCACAGACACAACGTCGACCCCGCCGAGGTCGCCAAGTTCGAGGCCCTGGCCGCGCGCTGGTGGGACCCGCACAGCGAATTCAAGCCGCTGCATGACATCAACCCGCTGCGCCTGGACTACATCGACCGCCATGCCGGCCTGGCCGGCAAGCAGGTGCTGGACGTGGGCTGCGGCGGGGGCATCCTCAGCGAGGCCATGGCGCGGCGCGGTGCGCGGGTGACCGGCATCGACATGGGCGAGGCCCCTCTGGGCGTGGCACGCCTGCACCAGTACGAATCCGGCGTGGAGGTGGACTACCAGCACGCCACCGCCGAGCAACTGGCCGCGGCACAACCGGCGAGCTTCGACGTGGTCACCTGCCTGGAGATGCTCGAGCACGTGCCCGATCCGGGTTCCGTGATCCAGGCCTGCAGCCAGCTGGTGAAACCGGGTGGCCGGGTGTTCTTCTCCACCCTCAACCGCAACCCCAAGTCCTACCTGTTCGCCATCGTCGGTGCCGAATACCTGCTGCGCATGCTGCCCCGCGGCACCCACGACTACCGCAAGTTCATCCGTCCCTCCGAACTGGACGCATGGGCGCGCGGGGCCGGCCTGGAACTGGAGGACCTCACCGGTATGAGCTACAACCCGCTCAGTGGTGAATACCGCCTCGGCCGCGACGTGGACGTCAACTACCTGGCCACCTATACCCGTCCCGCCGACTGAAACCTTCGTGACCGCCGCCCCCACCGCACTGCGCACCGTGCTGTTCGACCTCGACGGCACCCTGCTGGACACCGCGCCGGACCTGGCCCAGGCCCTGAACCAGGTGCTGGTGGACCGGGGGCGGGCGCCCCTGCCCTTCGCACGCATCCGCCCCGTGGTCTCCCACGGCGGCAAGGCCCTGCTGGAACTGGGCTTCGGCGCCGACGACGGCAGCCCGGCCTTTGCCGAACTGCGGCGGGAATTCCTCGACCACTACCGCGCCAACCTGGCGCGCGCGACCCGGCCCTTTCCCGGCATGGACGCGGTACTGGCGGGGCTGGGACAGCGCGGCCTGAACTGGGGCGTGGTGACCAACAAACCCGCCTGGCTCACCGAGCCCCTGCTGCAGGCACTGGACCTCTACGACCAGGCCGCCTGCGTGGTCAGCGGTGACAGCCTCCCGGAACGCAAGCCCCATCCCGCCCCCATGCTGCATGCCTGCCGGCTGGCCGGCAGCATGGCGCCCCAGTGCCTGTACGTGGGCGATGCCGAACGCGACATCGCGGCGGGACGCAATGCCGGCATGCATACCCTGGTGGCCCTGTTCGGCTATATCCAGGAACAGGACCGGCCGGAGGAATGGCAGGCGGACGCCATGGTGGAACAGCCACTGGAGATCCTCGACCGGGTGGACCAGTTGCTCGGTTGAACGCCGCATTCTCACCCCCCGTAGGAGCCCGGTCCCCCGGGCGAATGCCCATCGCCCGCAGAGCGGGCTCCTACCACACCACCCACCCGCGTCCGTTCCCTGGCCCCGTAAGAGCCCGGTCCCCCGGGCGAACCCCATCGCCCGCGGAGCGGGCTCCTGCCACACAACCCACCCGCGTCCGTTCCCTGGCCCCGTAGGAGCCCGGTCCTCCGGGCGAATGCCCCTCATCCACGCCAGACCGGAACCGGCACCCTGCATCAGAGCCAGACGGCATCCCAATGAGAATAATCCCCCACACGAGTCACAAGGCCTGCGCGCAAGGGGTTGGCGATGATATAGCGAGCCCAATCCCGCACGGCCTCTTCATGCCTCAAGGCATGATCATGAAACCCTTTCTGCCAGGCCCGGTATCCCAGTCGCCGGCTACTGATGGCTTTCACACCCCGCACCACGAGAGACAGTTCCTGCCCGGGTTGCAGCTGCATCAACCAGTGCAGGTGATCCGGCATCAACACGAAGGCCAGCGTATCAGCACGATCGAGGTCCGCCTGTTCACGCAATACCCCAATCACGACCCTGGCCGCATAAATGTCTGAAAAAAACGCGACCCGGCCACGTGTTACCGTGGTAATGGCGTAGATCTGGTGCTGGACGGAGACGCGTCCCCTGCGCAGATAATGCCCATGGGCGTATGCGGACATGGCGGGCCCTCCCTAGCCTGAAAGAGTCTGAGTATATCCAAGCGGGCGTTATTTGCCCGCTGCCCCACCAGGAACCCGTTCCCCCGGGCGAACCCCATCGCCCGCGGAGCGGGCTCCTACCACATCACCCATCCGCGCCCGTTCCCTGGCCCCGTAGGAGCCCGGTCCCCCGGGCGAATGCCCATCGCCCGCGGAGCGGGCTCCTACCACATCACCCATCCGCGTCCGTTCCCTGGCCCCGTAGGAGCCCGGTCCTCCGGGCGAACCCCATCGCCCGCAGAGCGGGCTCCTACCACATCACCCACCCGCGTCCGTTCCCTGGCCCCGTAGGAGCCCGGTCCTCCGGGCGAACGCCATCGCCCGCAGAGCAGGCTCCTACGGGGGGTTCTGCTGGTATGATGGGTGGCATGGACACTGCCAACCTGATCCCGTTGATCCTCGTCGCCCTGCTGGCGGCGGCCGCCGGCGCCCTGCTCGGCCACCTGCGTGCGCAGCGGCGGGTGGCCGGCCTGCGCGAGGAAAACATCCGCCTGCAGGCCCAGCTGGAGGCCGAGCGCAGGAGCCATGAAGAGCGCAGGACCGCCTTCGACCAGGCCCGCCAGGCCCTCGGCGACAGCTTCAATGCCCTCGCCGGCGAGGCCCTCAAGCACAACAGCACGGAGTTCCTCAAGCTGGCCCAGGAAAACCTCAAGGCCTTCCAGGTACAGGCCCAGGGTGACCTGCAGCAGCGGGAAAAGGCCGTGGAGAACCTGGTCAAGCCCATCCGCGAGGCCCTGGACCGTACCGAGCAGCAGATGCGCCGCCTGGAACAGGAACGCAAGGAGTCCCATGGCGCGCTGAGCAAACACCTGGAGACCATGGCCGAGTCCCATCGCCTGTTGCAGGGCGAGACCCGCAACCTGGTGCAGGCCCTGCGCCGTCCCGAGGTGCGCGGCCAGTGGGGCGAGATGACCCTGAAGCGCCTGGCGGAACTGGCCGGCATGGTGGAACACTGCGATTTCTACGAGCAGGAACAGGTGCAGACGGAAACCGGCGCGCTGCGCCCGGACATGATCGTGCGCATGCCCGACGGCCGCGAGATCATCGTCGACGCCAAGACCCCACTCGACGCCTACCTCACCGCCATCGAGGCGAAGAGCGATGCCGAGCGCGACCAGGCCCTGCTGCACCATGCGCGCAAGGTGCGCGAGCGGGTGCGCGAGCTGTCCGCCAAGGCCTACTGGCAGCAGTTCACCCGTGCGCCGGACTTCGTGGTGCTGTTCATCCCCGGCGACCAGTTCCTCAGCGCCGCCCTGGAGCGCGACCGCGCCCTGCTGGAGGATGCCCTCGCCTCGCGCGTCATCCTCGCCACCCCCACCAGCTTCGTCGCCCTGCTGCGCGCCGTGGGCTATGGCTGGCGCCAGGAGGTGCTGGCGGAAAACGCCGAACAGATCCGCGTGCTGGGCGAGGAGATGTACGCCCGCCTCGGCACCTTCGCCGAACACCTGGGCAAGGTGGGCAAGAGCCTGGACGGCAGCGTGGCCGCCTACAACAAGGCGGTCGGTTCCTTCGATACACGTATCCTGCCCAGCGCGCGCAAGTTCAGCGAGATGGGCATCCGCCACAAGAAACCGGTGGACGAACCGGAACCGCTGGAACGCAGCCCGCGGCCGCTGCAGAGCGAAGCGGGGGAACCCGGCTGAACCTGCCCCCCCGAGAACCAGTGGGCCTTACCCGGGATGCCGGACATTTTTGTAGGAGCGACGCCAGTCGCGATATGACTGGGCATTCTTATATCGCGACTGGCGTCGCTCCCACAGGGGGGATGGCCCGGTCATCGCGACTGGCGTCGCTCCTACAGGTGTCGCTCGATTATATGCGCCTCAATACAACGCAGGCACCGGGGCCGGAATATCCACCATCATCATGACCGATCCAGACATCCGCCAGGCCTACGCCCACTGCCTCAGCCTGGCGCGCAGCCACTACGAGAACTTCCCCGTCGCCTCCTGGCTGCTGCCGCGCCGGTTGCGCCGGCCCGTGGCCGCCATCTATGCCTTTGCGCGCACGGCCGACGACTGGGCCGACGAGGGTGACTTCCCGGCGGAGGAGCGCCTGGCCGCGCTGGATGCCATGGAACAGGCCGTGCGCGCCTGCGCGCAAGGCAGGCCCGGCGAGGACCCGGTGTTCATCGCCCTCGCCGACAGCATGGCGCGTCATCGCCTGCCCCTGCAGCCCTTCCTCGACCTGCTCGATGCCTTCCGCCAGGACGTCACCCGGACACGCTATGCGGACTTCGGCGCACTGATGCACTACTGCCGCCGATCCGCCAACCCCGTGGGCCGCCTGCTGCTGCACCTGTACGGTGCGGCGGACGCGCGCAACCTGGGGCACAGCGACGCCATCTGCAGCGCCCTGCAGCTGACCAACTTCCTGCAGGACCTGCACCAGGACTACCTGGAGAACGGCCGCGTCTATATCCCCCAGGACGAACTGCAACGCTTCGGCGTGGACGCGGTGCAGTTCGGCCGCCGCGAGGACAGCCCGGCCCTGCGCCAGCTGATCCGCTTCCAGGCCCAGCGCGCCATGCAGTTGCTGCACTCGGGCGCGCCCCTGGGCCGGCGCCTCAAGGGCCGCGCCGGTTTCGAGCTGCGCATGATCATCCTCGGCGGCAACCGCATCCTGCAGTACCTGCAACGCCAGTCCGACAGCTTCCAGCGACCGCGCCTCACCCGGCGCGACCGCTGGAACATGCTGTGGGGGGCATTGAAAGGTGGCTTGTAGGAGCGGGCTCTGCCCGCGAACAGGCCAATGGATTCTGCCACAAACCTTCGCGGGCAGAGCCCGCTCCTACAGGGAGGCGTTGCATGAGGGATGCGCGCAGCCGGGCGTGCGTTGATATTCACTGCCTGCTTTGCACCCACCGCCCCGCTCCGCTATCCTTGCGGCAATCCTATTTCCGGTTCTCCGGTCCTGAATGACTCCCGACCAGTACTGCCAGCGCAAGGCGGCCGCCAGCGGCTCCAGCTTCTATTACAGCTTCCTGTTCCTGCCCGACGAGCAGCGCCGCGCCATCCTCGCCCTCTACGCCTTCTGCCGGGAAGTGGACGACCTGGTGGACGACTGTCAGGACCCCGGCGTCGCGCGCCTCAAGCTGCAATGGTGGCGCGAGGAGATTGGCCGCGCCTTCCAGGGCGAACCCCAGCACCCCGTCACCCGCGCCCTGCAGCCCCAGCTCGAACGCTACAACCTGCCCGAGGAATATTTCCGCGAGATCATCGACGGCATGGAGATGGACCTGGACCAGCTGCGCTATCCCGATTTCAGCGCCCTGGCCCTGTACTGCTACCGCGCCGCCGGGGTGGTCGGCCTGCTCGCCGCGGAGATCTTCGGTTACCGGGAGCGTGCCACCCTGAACTACGCCACCCAGCTCGGGACCGCCCTGCAGCTCACCAACATCCTGCGCGATGTGCACGAGGATGCGCGCCGTGGCCGCATCTACCTGCCCCAGGACGAGCTGCACGCCGCCGGTGTGCGGGAGGAGGACATCCTGCAGGGGGTCTCCACCCCGCAGCTGCAGCAGTTGTTCGCGCAGCAGGCGGCGCGCGCGCGCGACTACTACCGGCGCGCCGAGGAGAGCCTGCCCGAGGTGGACCGGCCGGCACAGCGCAGCGGCCTGGTGATGGCCAATATCTACCGCACCCTGCTCGACGAGATCGAGGCGGACGGGTTCCGGGTACTGGAACGGCGCGTGGCGCTCACCCCCTTGCGCAAGCTGTGGATCGCCTGGACCACCCTGCGCCGGGAAAAGCGCCGCGCCCGTGGCTGATCCCGCCCCCGCACAGCCCGTGGTGGTGGTCGGGGGCGGCTGGGCCGGCCTGGCCGCCGCCGTCGAGCTGACCCACGCGGGTATCCCCGTCATCCTGATCGAGGCCGCGCGCCAGCTGGGCGGGCGGGCGCGCTGCGTGCGCTTCGGCGAGCTGCGCGTGGACAATGGCCAGCACATCCTGCTGGGCGCCTACCGGGAGTGGCGGACCCTGCTGCGGCGCCTGGGTCTGGAGGAGCAGCAGGTGGTGCGCCGCCTGCCCCTGCAGCTGGAGGTACTGGGCCGGCAGGACAGGCTGTGCCTGCAGGCACCCACCTTGCCCGCGCCCCTGCACCTGCTGGCGAGCCTGCTCGGCGCCCGCGGCCTGTCGTCGCGGGAACGCCTGGCCGCGCTGCGCTTTGGCCATTTCCTGGCGCATACCGAGTTGTCCACGCCGCAGGACCGCAGTGTCGCCGCGCTGCTGCGGGAGCGCCGCCAACCCCCGCGGCTCGTGCGCCTGCTGTGGGAACCCCTGTGCCTGGCGGCGCTGAACACCCCCATCGAGACCGCTTCGGCGCAGCTGTTCCTGCGCGTGCTGCGCGAGAGCTTCCGCCACCGGCGCCGTGATTCCGACCTGCTGCTGCCCGTGACCGACCTGGGCCGCGCCCTGCCCGAGCCGGCCCTGCACTACATCGAGCGGCACGGCGGCCAGGTCTGGCTCAACCGCCGCGTCACCGCCCTGCGGCTGTCCGGCGACCGGCTGGCGGGCGTCGAGCTGGGTGCCCAATTCCTGCCCGCCGGCCGGCTGGTATTGGCGGTGGGCGCCACCCTCTGTCGCCGCCTGCTCTCCCCCCACCCGCCCTTCGCCGCCATCGTGCGCGACCTGGCCCGGCTCGAGCACCAGCCCATCACCACCCTGTACCTGCGCTATCCCGCGACCACGCGCCTGCCCCGCCCCATGCTCGGCCTGCTGGACGGCCCGGGACAGTGGGTCTTCGACCGTGCGCTGGCCGGCCAGCCGGGCCTCATGGCGGTGGTGATCAGCGCCGCCGGGGCCCACATGGAACTGGACAATACCGCCCTCGGCGCGGCGGTCGCCCGGCAACTGGCCGAGCGGTTCCCGCACTGGCCCGCACCCCGGGAGCGCCTGGTCATCCGCGAGAAACGCGCCACCTTCGCCAGCCGGGTGGGCGTGGAGGCCTGGCGCCCGACCGCCGCCACGCCGGTGGCGGGCTGCTGGCTGGCGGGGGATTTCACCGCCACCGGCCTGCCGGGCACTCTGGAAGGCGCCGTGCAGAGCGGCCGCGCCTGCGCGCGCGGCATCCTGGCAGGACCCTGGCCGGGCGAGGCGGCTCCAGGCGGGGAAAAAGCCGTATAATGGTGCGATTACGTGCCAAGGAATCGAACATGACCGACTGGACCCCCGCCCCCGACCTGCTCAAGGACCGCATCATCCTGGTGACCGGGGCCGGTGACGGCATCGGCCGCGCCTGCGCCAGGGCCTTCGCGGCCCATGGCGCCACCCTGATCCTGCTGGGGCGCACCACCCGCAAGCTGGAGCGGGTCTACGACGAGATCGAACAGGCGGGCCATCCCCAGCCCGCCATCTACCCCATGAACCTCGAGGGCGCCAGCCCCAAGGACTACGAAGACCTGGCCACCACCCTGCAGCAGGAGTTCGGCCGGCTCGACGGCCTGCTGCACAACGCCGCCATGCTCGCCACCCTGACACCCATCGCCCACTACGACGTGGAGCTCTGGTTCAAGAGCATCCAGGTGAACCTCAACGCCCCCTTCCTGCTCACCCGCGCCTGCCTCGGGCTGCTGACCGCCAGCGCGGATGCCTCGGTGCTGTTCACCGCGGACCACGTCGGCCGCCACGGCAAGGCCTACTGGGGCGCCTATGGCGTGGCCAAGGCCGGTATCGAGGGCCTGATGCAGACCCTGGCCGACGAGCTGGAGACCAATACCCGGGTGCGGGTCAACAGCCTCGATCCCGGCGCGGTGCGCACCGCCATGCGCGCCCTGGCCTACCCGGGGGAAGATCCGGCCCCGCTGCCCATGCCGGCGGATATCGTCGCGCCCTACCTCTACCTGATGAGCGCCGCGAGCCGGGGCAGCACCGGGCAGCAGTTCATGGCCCAGGGCGACATGGGACTACCCTGGCAGGACTAGCTGCCGGGACCGGTGTCACACCCGGCTGTGGCCGGGTGGCAACAGCGTAGGAGCGGCCGTTCAAAGGAACAGGTGGGGCTGGCATGCAAGATTCCGCTCCCGTATCGATTCTGCATAGGCACGCAACCGGAATGGAGACTCCGTTTGAACCAGTCCGAGACCAGCACCAGCTCAGCAAAACCCTCCGTCATCTATGCGCGCTTCATCGCCCTCTCGATCCTGACCGTGCTCGGCTTTGCGCTGTTCCAGCACCTGCTGGTGCTGGACATCCCCCTCGCGGAAATTCACCCTGGCATGCTCGTGATACCCATGGTGGTGGGTGGCCTGTTCGGCTACCTGCTGGCCAAGATCCGCATCCTGCATGACCGTTCCGATCGCCAGCTGCGGACCATCCGGGAACGCGAAGGGCAGTTGCACGGGGAGATCGAGACCCGGCGCCGGACCGAGGCGTCCCTGGAACAGAAGCGCCAGGACCTGGAAATCGCCAACGAGGAACTGCGCGCCTTCAGCTATTCCGTGTCCCACGACCTGCGCGCCCCCCTGCGCACCATCTCCGGCTTCAGCAGCGCGCTGGCGGAGGATTGCCGGGACCGGCTCGACGACACGGGGCGCGAATACCTGGCCCGGATCCAGAACGGCTGCCTGCGCATGGAACAGATGATCGACGGCCTGCTGACCCTGTCGCGGGTCACCCAGTCCGAGATGCGCCTGGAGAGCGTACCCGTCAGCGAGATCGCCAAGCGGATCCTGCATGAGCTGGCGGAACATGAACCGGAGCGGCGCATCGAGCCGGAGATCGAAGCCGGGCTCGTGGTGCACGGGGATCAGCGTCTGCTCACCGTGGCGCTTGAGAACCTGCTGCAGAATGCCTGGAAATTCACCGCGGGACGGGATGCCGCCCGCATCCGCCTGTACCAGCAACGGCAGGATGGCAAGACGGTCATCTGCGTGGGCGACAATGGCGCCGGCTTCGACATGCGCTACGCCCGGGACCTGTTCACCCCCTTCACCCGCCTGCATCAGCAGGCGGAATTCCCCGGCTGCGGCATCGGCCTGGCCACCGCCCAGCGGGTCATCCTGCGCCACGGTGGGCGCATCTGGGCGGAGGGCAAGGTGAACGAGGGCGCGCGTTTCTGCTTCACCCTTACCTGAGCGGCCCGCCGGTTGAACCGCCAAGACGCCAAGAAAACCTTGTTAACCGCCAAGAACGCCAAGAGCGCCAAGGACACCAAGAAAGACCATATATAAAGGCTTTTACATTTTATTCTCTACTTGGCGCTCTTGGCGTCCTTGGTGTTCTTGGCGTATTGAAGATTTGAACAGGTTTTCTTGGCGTCTTGGCGGTTCAACAGATTTTTGGGGCGGTATTCAGTCCATCAGGTCCACATGGATGCCCCGGGCCTCCAGGTCGGCGGCACGGCCCTGCAGGTAGCGCTGGAAGTTGGGCTGCTCCTTGTAGGCGCCGGAGGCGACATAGTCGAGGGCCGACTGCACGTGGAAGGTGCGCAGGTAGGCCTCGGTGCGGAAGGCCTCCCGGCCTTCCGCATCGAACATCACCAGGGTCGGGGCGTACTGCACGTCCAGTTCCCGCACCCAGT
>OBJA01001864.1_pt1 | contig 13281 bp, 12 predicted proteins | sample 1519751 | NCBI WGS metagenome assembly OBJA01 (sample SAMEA3881238, study PRJEB22517) | soil metagenome | biome: lake sediment; feature: soda lake sediment; material: sediment, water from around vicinity | place: India | collected 2013-12-23 | depth 3 m | reverse complement strand
GTTTGAGGCCAAACTGGTCGCTTAGGGACGTGTCCACTGTTGGTGGGCAGGATCAGTTTCATTTGCTCTTGGGTAATGGATTCAGCGTCGCTTATGACCCAAAGATATTTTCTTACAACGCACTCCACGATTTCGTTGTGAAGATGAATGACCCTGATTTGTCGAAGATATTAAATGTCCTGGAAACTCGAAACTTCGAAATGATCATGCAGTACCTGGACACCTTTGCTGCGCTGGTGGAAGGGCTTGGCGGAAGCAAAGCGCTCAAGACACGTGTGGAGCAAGCTAGCGCCAAGCTTAAAAATAGCCTTCTTGATGCTGTGAAGCAGATGCACCCGGAGCACGTTTTCAAAGTGCCGGAAGAGGAAAGCGAAGCCTGTGCAACCTTTCTAAAGCGCTTTTTGAGCACGGGGGGAAATATATATTCTTCGAATTACGACCTGCTCCTGTACTGGGTCCTCATGCGCAACAATGTTCTAAACCACGGCGACGGTTGCGGTAGGGAGCTTGAAAACGATACCGGTGAGTATATGGCCCCAGAAGACCAGGAGTGGTCTGAGTTGATATGGGGAAAAAATCGTGATGATCAGAACGTGTTTTATCTACACGGTGCGCTTCCGTTTTTCGATACTGGAACTGCTGTTGTTAAAGAGGAATATGACGCGTACAACTATATACTGGAGAATATCAGTGCCCGTATGGAAAACGGGGAATACCCTATTTTTGTAACGGCAGGTGATGGCCAGCAAAAACTCAACCACATAACGCACAATCAGTACCTCACTTACTGTTATGACAAGTTCTGCCAAGCAGAAGGCTCTCTAGTGACATTTGGTTTCAGTTTTGGTGAGTATGATGAACACATCATCGACGCCATCAACAAAGCTGCAAAAAGAAAGCCTCCGCATAAACTTTGGAGTATCTACATCGGCATCTACACGGATGAGGATAAGAGACATATTGAGAAGATTGTGGGAAAGTTTAGGTGCAAAGTCCACGTGTATGACGCAAAAACGGCGAAGGTGTGGAGGTAGTCGGGCCGTGGAACATAACAATGCCAAGCACGGCGACGTCTTTTCCATTGCGGCTTCGCCAAACACTACAAAGCCGCGCGTGTTAGCAGCGTTAGCAGAAATCAACAATGAGGAAATAACATGTCAAATAAAATAAGCCTGCCGAGCAACTGGGTCTGTAATGGTGCAGAATTGAAGCCAAAAACTGGGGCATCGTCATCCAATACGTGGGTATTATCTGGAAAGGAAATTAAGCCTAAGGTTAGTGCTTCGTCGTCCAACACCTGGCTTTGGGATGGAAAGGAACTAAAGCCGAAGGTCAGTGCCAGCTCGTCAAATACATGGTTGATTGAGGGTAGTAAAGCAAAACCTAAAGTCAGTGCTAGCTCATCTAATACCTATGACACCAACGGACAACCAATTTTGGTTATTGCAGGACAGTTAGTCCTTCGCCTCTGGTAATACACATGATAAAAAGTACACACCAAAATTAAGAGAGTTCGATGAGTATTTCAGATAAATTCCAAAAATGGGGACTGGCCTATTCCGGTTGTGATGGTGGCGATATAGGAAGTCCATCATGTCCTAGCACATGGGTATGCGGAATAGAGTGGGGAGGGGGGCATACTCCTGATGATTTAGCATCATACATGGATGAAGATCTTTCCAATCCCCCGAGTCTCTATGAAGATTGGAGTGACAATCTCGCGTTTAGATACAACTGGCAAGCTATGAAGCTACTTTCTGCCATTAACAACCGCAGCGTGTCAGAGTACAAAACATTTGCGAAGGAAGTACAGCCATTTATTGCAGGCAAGAGCGGCTACTTCAAAATGAATCTGTATCCGATTGCATTTAAAGACACAGTCCATAGCCGGTGGCATGACCAATTTTCATCCATCACTGGTTTTGAAAATAAATCAGACTATCTGGCATGGTGTGTAGAGAATCGATTTCCGCAGATGCGACGCTGGGCAGAGCAATCAAAACCAAAGTTAATTTTGTGTCTGGGAAAGTCCTACATGGCGGACTTCATAAATGCCTTCCTTGATGCAGAGAGTGTTCTCAATCATGAAGTTATTGATGACAGAGACCTCTTTTGGAGCAGAAACCTTCAAAAGTCGTTGGTGGTTATAGCTCCATTTCTACTAAATCGAAACGGGCTGGTCAGGAACGAATCCATACAGAAATTTGGTTCCCGGATTTCGGAACTGCTAACAAATCAAAGCACACCGACGCAACAAAGCTGCGCCGGTGTTTGAGGCGGTTAGCCGCATCACTAAGGAGTCACATGATTCGAGCAGGAACTGTATCGGAAATTTCGCCATCTTCCGGCGATTGGTTAATTCTCGATATTGGATTTGCAAACAAGTCTGCTAGTTGCGGCTTGCTCATCAATGAGGAACAACCACGTGAACTCCGCTTTAATGAAGCAGTCGAGAGAATATGTGGCTACATTGCCTCAAGTACGAGACCGGTAAATATTCTGATAGAAGCTCCATTGTCAGTGGCTTTTGACAGAAATGGTAATCCAACAGGCCGAACTGTTGAAAGGCAAGGGAGTAAAACCCGCTACTGGTATGTAGGGCTTGGTTGTGCAGTAATGGTTGCTGCATTGTATTTAATGAGGGCAATGACTGAAGTTGTATCCACTACCGAAGTTCGTCTATTTGAAGGCTTTGTATCCTTCAAGGAGAAGGGTAGCACCGGCAATCACTCGCGGGATGTTGAGCTTTTGAGAGAAGTGGTAGAGGATTGCTCTGCATTTCCTGGAGCTATTGTCGAAGCAAAAGCGTTGCGGATAACTGAGACGGATACATTGAAAAGTGCATTTCTGGTAGCAGGTATTGACACCGGGGTACCTCCAATCATTATGAGAAACGGCTAACCAAGCCATGCACCGGACGCCAAAACCTCCGCTTCGCGCAAAAGCCATTCCGGAAAAAGGGGAGAGATTTATTTTCACAACTGAATAATAAATCTGTCCCCTTTTCCGAGACCCACCGCGTTGATCAACGGATCGCCGCTGGTGGCCAGCAGGCGCTGATTACGATTGAGAAAGTCAACAAACAGATACGCACCGCTGCGTTTGTTGCCGTCGGAGAACGGGTGGTTCTTGACGACAAAATAGAGCAGATGGGCCGCCTTGGCCTCCACGATGGGATAGGCGGGTTCGCCAAACACCGTTTGATCGAGATTGCCCAGCAGTGCATCGAAAGCATCGCCGCGATCCTGGGCAAACAGCGCCGTGGCCTCGCCACGATCAATCAATTCTGCTTTGAGGCTGGCCAGCGCGGCGCGGGCCTGCGCCACCGTGGGCAACTGGCCGCAGGGTTCAGCGCGTGGCTCTGTGAGCAGCCCCTCGTCGTAGCGTAGCAACAGCAGAAAAGCCTGGGCATAGCGGGTGACAATATCCACCAGCCCGCGCCCGCTGGTGGTGGTCAACTCCGGGCTTTGGGCTGTTTTGCGCACCAGCGCCATGGCGGCTTCGAGCTCGCGGGCATTGGCCTCGAAGCGCTGGCGGCTGAGGGTCCAGCCCTGGGTGAGGTGTTCCCGCAGGGTGCGGGTGGCCCAGATTCTGAACTGGGTTGCCCTGGCCGAACTGATTCGATACCCGACAGAAATCACGGCATCCAGGCTGTAGTGCTTGCGCAGGCGGTTGACCGCTCGCACTCCTTCCTGCTGAACTTGTAAGAAATCCTTACAGGTTGTCTGCTCTACCAGCTCCCCTTCTGCGTAGATATTTTTGAGGTGCATCGTGACGTTCTGCGGCTTTACATCAAACAGCTCAGCCATTTGCGCCTGGGTCAGCCAGATGGTTTCCTTATCCGTGTCCAACCGGACTTCCACCGCCTTCTCTCTGCTCTCATAGATAACAATGGGGGTTTTGCTTTCAAGGGCCATGGGGCTTCCTCCTCCGTGAGGGTTTCAGTGATTGTTTCCCTGACTGCCGTGAGTTCACCAGAAAAGGCATTTTGCAGCAAGGATTGCTTGAGTTCGGCCAGGGCGGCGAGTTTTTCCTGATTGATGGATTGGAGACGAGCGATGTCACAGGATGTGGGCTGTCGATGCAGAAACCATCCAACCCAATGCGCTTACCTTTCAAACAATCACCCCCACCACCGCCCCGGTGATCAGCGTTGTCAGCAACCCCACCCACACCGATGGCATACCCAGTGCAACGATTTCGCGCTTGCGCTCGGGCACCAGTGTGGCGAGGCCGCCGATCATGATGCCCAGGCTGCCGAGGTTGGCAAAGCCGCACAGTGCATAGGTGAGCAGCAGGCGGCTGCGCTCGCTTAGAGCAATATTTTCCTGCGCAGCCAGATCAAGAAAGGCCACCAGTTCGTTGAGCACCACCTTGGTGCCGAGGAATTGCCCTGCTACCAACGCTTCACTCCAGGGCATGCCCATCAGCCAGGCGAGCGGGGCAAACAGCCAGCCGAACAGGCGTTGCAAACTGACCGCTTGCCCGCCTGCATCGGGCAGCAGGCCCAGCATCAGGTTGGTGAGGGCGACCAAGGCCACCAGCACCACCAGCATGGCGATAATGTTGAGCAATAATTGCAAACCCCGCGCCGTGCCGGTGGTGACGGCATCCATGGCGCTGTCGTATTCGCCGGGCAGGGCGGGCAACTCACTTTGCCCGGCGGGCCAGGGGTGATACAGCGCCGCCAGGGTGAGTGCCGCCGGGGCGGAGATCAGCGATGCTGTCATCACATGGCCGAGGGCGTTGGGGATAACCGGCGCGAGAATACTGGCGTACAGCACCATCACCGTGCCCGCCACAGTGGCCATGCCGCACACCATGACGGCAAACAGCTCGCCGCGATGGAGGCTGCGCAAATAGGGGCGGATCAGCAGTGGCGCTTCGACCATACCCAAAAAGATATTGGCGGTGGCACCCACCCCGAGCGGGCCGCTAATGCCGAGGCTTTTATTCAGCAGCCAGGAAAACCCCCGCACGATCAGCGGCAGTATGCGCCAGTGAAACAGCAGTGCCGACAGCGCGCTGATCACCAGCACCAGGGGCAGTGCGCGAAAGGCGAGAATAAAAACATGCTGTGGCCGCGATACGGTGAAAGGCGCTTCGCCGCCGCCGAGATAGCCGAATACCAGGCTGGTGCCCTGCAAGGTGGCGTGCTCGAGCGCCTGCATCATGCTGTTAAGCACGATAAACAGATCCTGCGACTGCGGCACCCGCAGCAGTATCAGGGCAATGACAAACTGCATCAGCACGCCACCCACCACCACGCGGCGCGAAACGGCACTGCGCGAACCCGTGAGCCAGCACAGCAACATCAACAGGAACAAACCGATAAAGCTGTGAAGCTGGAGGGGCATGGTGCTGCTCCTTGTTATTCCTTGTTGTTCCTGTTAGTGCCGCCTGTTATTCAGGTTCAGTTTTTTGATGTGCCCCACCAATCACTGGCCAATCAAACCGGCTCCAGCACCACTACCGGAATATGGCGTTCGGTCTGTTGGGCATATTGGTTGTAGTCGGGCCAGACACTGCACATTTTGCTCCACAGGGGGCCGCGCTCTGCGGGGGTTGCCTGCCGCGCGCGGGCTGTAAATTTCTTGTCCTTGACCTGCACCTGCACCTCGGGATGGGCGACAAGATTGAGGTACCAGCCGGGGTGAACATCGTCGCCGCCACGGGAGGCGATAATCACATAGTTGCCCTTGTCGTCGGGCTGATAGATCAACGGCAGCATGCGCGGCTTGCCGGATTTGCGCCCTGTGGTGGTGAGCAGCAGAGTCGGGGCGCCGTTCCAGATATGACCATCGGCGCCGTCGGTGGCCAGGTAGCGCTGCATATGCTCCTTCATAAAATCAGGCAGGCCGTTATCGAATATTGATTCCTTGGGGGCATGATCGGTCATGGCGATTCTCCGCAGGGATGGTCTGTTGACGGGCAGATTACTGAAAGCTGCCACCGGTAATACGCCCGCTGTCGTCCAGCTCCGCGAAATAGCGGCTGTTGTTGCTGCGAAATTCCCGTGTAGTGATATCGCAGGGCATCACCAGTTGCACATCGGGATAGGCGTGACGGAACTGTTCGGGGGTCGGCGTGGTGGCGATAAAGCGCTCAAAACGCGGCATATCGCTGACAAAACCGGCGACGGGGGCGACGCTCTGATCAACCTGGTCGTGATGCCCGGCATGGGGACCACAGGCCGCAAGTACAAACAGCAGGCTGGCGGCAAGTATTGCATTGCGGAACAGTGGGTTTTTCATGGCCGGGCTGGCTCCTTTTTCGGATTCACTTTCAGAACTCGGGCCGAGACCAGGCTAGCTCACCCGGTCGGCCTCAGAATTCCACACAATCTCAACCCCGCTGCCCACCTCAATTTCGCTGATAACTACCCACCAGGCGGTTCATGGCCAGAGTGTGGGGTTCGACTTTGGCCAGCAACTGCCACAGATCAAGACCCGCTGGCAGGTTCAGCTCGGCATCCAGCGCCAACACCCAGAAATAGTATTTGTGCTGGCCGTGACCTTCCGGCGGCATGGGGCCGTTATAACCACTGTTGCCGAAGTTGTTGTGGCCCTGGGTGTAGCCCTGGTCGCCTTCAGAAAGGGAAGTCACGCTGGCGGGAATGTTGTACAGCACCCAGTGGACGAACCCATAGGTGCCATTGGCGGAGATCAGCGGCGCATCCGGGTCGTGGCAGATAATGGCGTAGGCTTTGGTGCCTGCGGGGGCGCCCTGCCAGCTGATGGCGGGGGAAATATCCACACCTTCGCCGGTGTGTTTTGCGGGGATGGCGCCGTCGTTTTTGAAGGCGCTGCTGGTGAGTTGCAGGTCGGTGCTAAAGGCAAAACCCATAAAATTCTCCTTTCGATTTGCTGTGTGAAATTTCGATTAAAACCCGGATCAGTAAATCAGCGCGCTGAGCAGCCACAGCCCGAGGAATACCCAGATTACGCCAGCCACAATACGGCGGCGGATAAAGGCCCGTATGCCCCAGTAGATAAAGAACAGGCCGATGATAACTGCAAGCACGCTGAGGATACTGCTATCGAGGCCCAGCGCACGGGAAAAGCCCTCGATAAAGGCGGCAGCAGCACCGGCAAAGGCGTCAAAGAGCCAGCTGAGGGCTTCAACAATCACCCGCACAACGGTGCCGAGAATTTCACCTAGCCACTCGGCGGGATTGGAGGCGAGCCACTCGGCGGGCTTAAAGAACAGTTGCATTGGTGGATTCCGGGTTTATGGAAAGGGCCTAGCTTCAAGCCTCGGGCAGGATGCGTCAAGCCGAAGATTTAGATACATCATGGCAAGTACAGATGGGTTATTTCGGCGCAGTGCAATTGCTCATTATCAATGGCCTGTCGTTACTCATCACACTTCAACTTCCACGGGAAGCCACCGCGCCCGCAGGGTATCGGCTGAAAGATCGGCGCCACATGGCCATTCAATAAAATACTGGCCATTGCGGACACGCTGGAATTCCTCGGGATTTTTCAGTGCAAAAAAAGCCTCGGACTCAAGAAAGGGGGTGATATCTACCAGGCCCGCCTGCCCATCATCCATCCTGATATAGAGCACATGATTTGCGCGCGGGACGACCTCCACAATGTTCATTGTCCGAGAAATATTCATTGATCCAGACCTCGTATCGGCAATGGCTTCTTGCCGTTAGCTGCCAGCACTGCCCCATCCTCAATCGAATACACCGCAAATTCATCCTGATATTCTGCGTGAATATGCGGCATTTGGTGCCTGTCAGCATCGTAGAAAAACATCCTGATGAGGATGCCATAAAACATTGAGATTGTCGGCATAACAAGCTCCTCCCTGAGCAATCAGCCTGCAATCGAAACCAGCCAACATAGTTTCCAGGCTGGAGAATAGCGCCACGTTTACAACTTATCCACTTACTTTCGGTACATTTAGCATCATTTTTTCAGGGCGTGATTGGGTGCAAAGGGCGTTTGACCTTTGCTCGACAGCCCCTATACAATCCGCCCCCTGCATCAGGTGCCTGTTCGATCTCCCTCGCCGGGGATGATCTGGAACAGGTTAAACGGGAAGTGTGGTGAGTCCGGGCAACTTTTTTGAAGTGGCCGTCCGCGACAAAACCACCGCTGCCCCCGCAACGGTAAATGATCTCTCCCTGGAGAGTTCACAAGCCCGAAACCGGCCTGGTGAGTGTCGCAGTCTGCGACGCTCACGGTGTGCAGTAGCTGCAACGATGAAGCGGAGGGCTTTGTCGGTGGTTCTCTGCCTGTCCCGTATTGGCTTTGCCACTCTCACCCCCTCCCTCAATCATTGTTTTGATCAATGCGATTGAGGAATCCCCATGAAAAGATCCATTTTTGTTAATCCTGTTGTACTGGGCGCTACCTGCCTGGGCGCTTGCTTCACCGGCGTCACGCTGCCTGCGTTTGCCAAACCCGCCTACGACGAAGTACGCGGTCACGAAGAAATACGCGGTCACGAAGAAATAATAGTCACCGCCACCCGCACCCCGGTGGCGCTGGCGGATTCACTGGCGTCGGTATCGGTGATCACCCGCGAGCAACTCGACGCCCGCCAGCCACTTGATCTGGTGGATGTGTTCAGCCAGACCCCCAGTCTCGATATCAGCCGCAGCGGCGGGCCTGGCTCAGCCGCCAGTCTCTACACACGCGGCACCGCCAACGGCCACACCCTGATTCTGGTGGACGGCCAGCGGGTGAGCAGCGCCACCCTGGGCAGCGCCAACTTCCAGTTTCTCAACCCCGACCAGATCGAGCGCATCGAGGTGGTACGCGGCGCGCACTCCAGCCTGTATGGCAGCGAGGCTATCGGCGGAGTGATCCAGATCTTTACCCGTGACGGCAGCGCCAATCCAGGCAGTTATGTCACCACCGCCACCGGCAGCCACAGCCTGCACAAGGTGGCGGTTGGCAGCAGCGGCGGCGCGGGCAACCTGCGCTACGGCGTACACGGTTCATATCTGGAAACCGATGGCATCGACAGCCTTGTCGTGGACACCGGCTACAACCGCGACAAGGACGGTTACCGCAACAAATCCATCAATGCCAGCATCGGTTACCAGTTCGACAACGGCGCCGATATTGCCCTGCGTTTTCTCGAAAGCAACAACCGCAACGAGTACGACAGCGCCTCCGGCCCCCAAACCCGGCCCTACAGCGATACGCGCCTGCAAAATATCAACCTGCGGGGCACCCTGCCGGTGACTGACTTTTGGCAAAGCCAGCTGTCCCTCGGGCTTGCCACCGATGACAGCGGCAACTACAACGGTGCTGTCGACCGCAATAACCCGGCCCGCAATACCGGCCACTTCCGCACCCAGCGTCGGCAACTGTTCTGGCAGAACGATTTCACCATCGCGCAAGACCATATCATCACCGCCGGTTACGACTACTTCGAGGACGAGGTCAACGCCAGCAGCGCCTATGTGGACAACAGCGGTCAGCCGGTAAAAACCCGCGACAACAGGGCAGTGTTTGCCCAGTACCAGGGCAGCTGGTCGGTTGTCGATCTGGTGCTCGGCCTGCGCGAGGAAAACAACGAGGAGTTTGGCAGCCACACCACCGGCAATGTCTCCATAGGCTTCCATCTCGATGAATCACACCTGCTGGTGGCCACCTGGGCGGAAGGCTTCAAGGCGCCCACCTTCAACGATCTGTACTGGCCCGCCAGTGCTTTCAGTGCCGGTAACCCCAACCTGAAACCGGAGCAGTCGGAAAACCGCGAAATCAGTGTGCGCGGCAATTATGACCGTTGGCACTGGTCCCTCGCCTGGTTTGAAAACGACGTGGAAAACCTCATCGAGTGGGCGCCAGGCCCGGACTTTGTGTGGCGCCCCTACAACGTCAGCGAGGCCGACATCAGCGGCGCCGAACTGGCGGCGGGCACCACGGTGGCGGGCTGGAATCTCGGTGCCGCCTACACCTGGCTGGACCCCATCGATGCCAACACCGGCAACCGGCTGGTCAAGCGCACCCGCAGCAATATCACCGTCAATGCCGACAAAACCTGGGGCGACCTGAGCCTTGGCTTCGCCGTGAAAGGCCAGGACGAACGCTACACCAACACCAGCAACAGCCAGTGGCTGGGTGGCTACACCACTGTGGGCCTGCGTCTGGGTTACCAGATCACCCCTGCGCTGGAGGGCAACCTCAAGGTGGACAACCTGTTCGACAAGGGTTACCAGCTCAACAACGGCTACAACACCGATGGCCGCAGCTGGCAGCTGGGGCTGACGTACAGGTTGTAGGCAAATCAGGCTCCTGCACACGAGGAATGATCACCATGTCACGACAAAGCTTGACCCTAATGGTGCAAGGCACCACCTCCGACGCGGGCAAGAGCGTGCTGGTGGCGGGTCTGTGCCGGGTGCTGGCGCGGCGCGGCATTGCCGTGGCGCCCTTCAAGCCCCAGAACATGGCATTGAACAGCGCGGTGACTGCAGACGGCGGCGAGATCGGTCGCGCCCAGGCGGTACAGGCCCAGGCCTGTTTTCTGGAACCGCAGCGGGATATGAACCCGGTGCTGCTCAAGCCCTCCAGCGATACCGGCGCCCAGGTGATTATTCAGGGCACCGCGCTGGCCAATATGGATGCCCGCGATTACCACGCCTACAAAACCGTGGCCCGCACGGCTGTACTGGAATCCTACGAGCGGCTGCGCAGCCAGTACCAGGCAGTGATTGTGGAGGGTGCAGGCAGCCCGGCGGAGATCAACCTGCGGGAAGGCGATATCGCCAATATGGGTTTTGCCGAGGCGGTGGATTGCCCGGTGATCCTGATCGCCGATATCGACCGGGGCGGGGTGTTTGCCCATCTGGTGGGCACCCTCGACCTGCTGTCCCAAAGCGAGCAACAGCGGGTGATCGGCTTTGTGATCAATCGCTTTCGCGGCGATATTGCCCTGCTGGAGCCGGGCCTTGACTGGCTGGAAGAGCGCACCGGCAAGCCGGTGCTGGGGGTGCTGCCGTATCTGCACGGCTTTCACCTCGAAGCGGAGGATGCCATCGACGCCAGCCAGGTAACCGGCTCAGGAGAGCCATTGAAGGTGGTGGTGCCGGTACTGCCGCGCACCAGCAACCACACGGACTTTGACGCACTGCGTCTTAACCCCGCCGTCGACCTGCGCTTTGTAAGGGCTGGCGACCCCTTGCCCGCAGCCGACCTGATTATCCTGCCGGGCAGCAAGAATGTGCGCGGCGATCTCGCCGCCCTGCGCGCCAACGGCTGGGAGCAGGATGTGCTGCGCCACCTGCGCTACGGCGGCAAGGTACTGGGCATTTGTGGCGGCTTCCAGATGCTGGGGGAGGTGGTAGCCGATCCCGACGGCATCGAAGGTGAAGCGGGCGAAAGCGCCGGGCTTGGTCTGCTGGCCATGGCCACCCGCCTCTATCCGGAAAAACAGCTGCGCCGGGTGAGTGGAACACTCACCGACAGCGGCGCAAGGGTGGAAGGCTATGAAATCCACTGCGGCATCTCCACCGGCCCCGCCCTCGACAACCCCGTCGCCCAGCTACCCCACGGACCGGACGGCGCCCGCAGCGAGGATGGCCAGGTGCTCGGCACCTATATTCACGGCCTGTTTGACTGCACTGAGGCCGCCGCTGCCCTGCTGCACTGGGCCGGATTGACCGCCGCCCCCGACTTTGATTACCAGGCTCTGCGCGAACAACAAATCGACCGCCTCGCGGACGCCCTGGAACAACACCTGGACCTCGCACGGCTGTTCCCCACTCTACTCAACGCGGAGCGGTCGTCGTGATTCTATCAGCCCTCCAGCTAGCGCCTTTCACAGGACCATGGTCATGACCACTGCTCTCGCAGCAAGCACCCACCAAGCGTCAGAGAGCCTGCCCCGCGAGCAACGCGAGTGCTTTGGGTACGTCAAGCGTCAGAGAGCCTGCCCCGCGAGCAACGCGAGTGCCCAGGGTACGTCAGACCTAAAGCTTCAGCCGTCAGACTCAAACCACTGCCCCGCCCTGTTGATCACTGCCCCCGCCTCCGGCCAGGGCAAAACCACGGTGGTGGCTGCGCTGGCCCGCTATCACCGCAACCAGGGCCGGCGCGTGCGGGTGCTGAAAACCGGCCCGGATTTTCTCGACCCGATGATCCACAAGCGCGCCAGCGGCGATACCGTCTACCCCCTCGACCTGTGGATGGTGGGCGACGCCGGGTGTCAGCAACTGCTGTTTGACGCCGCAGGGGAGGCCGACCTGATCCTGGTGGAAGGGGTGATGGGCCTTTACGACGGCAGCCCCAGCAGCGCCGATCTTGCCATTCGCTTTGGCCTGCCGGTGGCGGCGGTAATCGATGCCGGGGCCATGGCCCAGACCTTTGGCGCTGTCGCCCAGGGGCTCGCCAGCTACAACCCCAACCTGCGCTTTGCCGGGGTGTTCGCCAACCGGGTGGCCAGCGAGCGCCACGGCGATATGCTCAAAGAAAGCCTGCCCGCCAACCTGCCGTGGCTCGGCGACCTGCCCAAAAGCGAGGCGATTCGCCTGCCGGAGCGCCACCTCGGCCTGCATCAGGCGGACGCCATCGCCGACCTCGATGACAGGCTCGATGCGGCGGCGGCACTGATTGCCGCGACGCCACTGGCGGAGTTGCCCGCCCCTGTCCCTTTCAGTGCGCCCGCCATTGCCAACACCCCAACCCTGCTGGCGGGCCACAGCATCGCTGTGGCCCGCGACCAAGCCTTCAGCTTTGTCTACCAGGCGAATCTTGATCTGTTGCAGGCAATGGGCGCCGAGTTGCGCTTTTTCTCTCCCATCGCAGACAGCGCCCTGCCCGACGCGGACAGCCTCTACCTGCCCGGTGGCTACCCGGAACTGCACCTCGACCGGCTCGCAGATAACACGCCCATGCTCGCCGCCATCAACGAACACCACCGCGCCGACAAGCCCATCGTGGCGGAATGCGGCGGCATGTTGTACCTGCTCAACGCCCTTGCCACGGCAGACGGCCACCGCCGTGCGCTGGCAGGGCTGATACCCGCTTCCGCCACCATGGGCAAGCGCCTTGGTGGTCTGGGCCTGCAAGGCGTGCATTTCCCCCAGGAGGGCAACACTCCCGGCGGCTTGCTGCGGGGTCACACCTTTCACTACTCCACGTTTGACACACCCCCGCCCTTTGCACTGCTGGCGAACCGTCATCCAGGCGGTGCCGATGGCGAAGGTGTGGTCCGTCAGGGCAACCTCACCGCCTCCTATATGCACTGGTATTTGCCCTCCAACCTTGTATGTTGAAAACCAACAAAGTGATAGCGTTCTACACCAGTTGCCGG
>OBJA01001863.1_pt1 | contig 13281 bp, 11 predicted proteins | sample 1519751 | NCBI WGS metagenome assembly OBJA01 (sample SAMEA3881238, study PRJEB22517) | soil metagenome | biome: lake sediment; feature: soda lake sediment; material: sediment, water from around vicinity | place: India | collected 2013-12-23 | depth 3 m | reverse complement strand
ACTGGTCGCCATTTATAAAGTAATGTTTTTCAAGGCTTCTGCTGCTGATCGGGTAAGTGTCCAAGTACTTCTTTTAAAAAAGACGCGAAACCTTTAGTGTAACGCGTTCCCGTGGCAACAGTATCCCAGGTGTTGCTGACTATCTCTCCACTTGATTCAACCTGCCACTTTCTTCTTCTCACTTGAAGAAAAACTGCTCTTTCACGTACAGGAAAGTCCTGTATTTTTTCTCTCTCACACATTCACGTTGATTTTCAGGAATTATTCATTGCTCTGGTTTTTTGGTGGATAAAATTAGGAAATTAAACGAAATAAAGAGCAAATGAATGAAAAACTAAGGACTTGCAGTCCTGCAAAGCTGTGTCCTTTACATCGTACTCGTATTCCTACTTCGAGGTGCTGCTGTTCCAAACTGCTCTTCATCAGGGTTAAAAACAACAGGGGACCATTAATTTTAAAAACGCTGTTTAATGAAATAGTACTACAGAATATACCTTCAGTCGTATTGAAAAGTGGCAGATTACCAACATATCTGTGAATTAAAAAATCATTTTGACAGGTCAGGAGCCTGGGAGGAAACCTGAACGTGCTGCTTTTTCAGTTCAGATGATTTTAAAGCTCTACGAGCCATAATCCTGATTCTTTTGATAAATCGATGAGGGAGAAATAATAATCGGACAGTGTCTGATAAAAATTCATGTAGGTATCGTTCATGGTTCTTTGGGCTTCCATCAGCTCCAATAAGGAAACCTCGCCCCGCTGATAACTGAACAGCACGGCATCGCGGACACGTTCAGAATCCTTGAGGATCTCTTCACTGAACAACTTCCGCTTCTGAGCCATAATCAGATAGGTATCATATGATTTTTTAAGCTCATTTTCAACGGTTAAAGCCACAGCCTGCGATGCCAGTTTTGACTGTTCATAACGATATATGCTCTGGGATAATTCTCCACGGTTTAGTCCGGAAAATTGTAATGGTATAATCATACCTACATATGAATGATTCAAACCAGGCATAGGACGCAATGCCCCTTCGTTATGGTAACCTGCTATCAGTGAAATGTTGGGTAGCCGTTCTGAGCGGGCAAGTTGCATATTAAACCGGGCTGCATTTACCATGTGGTTTGCGGCAACAACATCAGGCCGGTTATGAACAGCTTGTTCCATCAGTTCGGAAAAGCTTAAAATGGATTGCTTCCCATCTAAACTACCTTTAAAAACAATAGAATCGGAAGGTATTCCACCAATCAGGTAATAAACTTCCGACATAATTTCAGCCATTTCGGCTTTCAATGCAAATATTTCCGTTTCAAAATTACGGGCTTCAAGTCGGGTTTTTATTACATCAATTTCACCAATTTCTCCGGCCTCAAACAGAATCTGATTAATTTCAGTCAACTGATTCAGCTTTGTCAGGGTAATATCCATATGTTCCAAAATAAGTTGTTTTGAAATCATATTGATGAAAACAGAAGCAACATCGGCACGCAAATGGAGTAAATAGTCATCGAACATTGAACGGGCTGCAAATTTTTCAGCTTCAGCCTGCCTTATCCTGTTTTTCCTTTTGCCGAACAGTTCAACAGGAATTTCCATTTCGAAAGATATGTTGTTGGGAAAGCCCGAAAAATCATCTTTATAAAACTGCGGAAGAATGATTTCAAGTTCCGGGTTTTGAAATACTTTTGCTGCCTTATAAGCCGCTTCGGCCATGGATACTTCATAGTTTTCCATTAAAAAACTGAAATTGTTTTGTACGGTAAGTTCTAGAAAATTCTCAAAACTGATTTCCGTGATATTTTTGGATTTATGTTGCGCATTTACATTTAAGCACAATTTCAGCAAAAGGAATAATGATATGGAATATAATTTCATATGATTAAAATTTATTCAGTTAAAAGGTATCACAAAGAATTCCCGGCATATCATGCTCATGAATTATCTTATTTTATGATAGTGTTTTATCTTCCGTCCTTTTTTCAACCAGATAATAGATGACCGGTAAAACAATCATTGTCAAAATTGTAGCTGTTGTAAGTCCGCCCATTACAACGGTAGTTAACGGCCGTTGGATATCACTTCCTACTCCAAAAGTATAGGCAGCCGGCAGAACACCAAACAAGGTTGTAAGGGCAGTAATCAATACCGGCCTCAGGCGCATAGCGGAGCCATTCAGCACAGCCTCTTTAAGCGTTTTTCCGGGCTTTGTTTTTACACGATTCAGGTTTGATATGAGTATAACTCCGTTTTGAACAGCCAACCCCGACAGTGCAATAAATCCAACAGTACTTGCCACATTTATTGTCATTCCCCTGAGTTGCAATGCCAGCAACCCGCCCAGCACAGCCAGTGGCAATGTTGAAATGATGATTAGCGGGTGGCGTATGCTTCCAAACTCTGCATATAAAAGCAGGAAAATGATGGCCAGCACCATCGGGATTATAATCATCGCCCTTCCTTCGGCCCGTTCCTTGTTCTCAAACAATCCTCCCCACTCAATTGAAATTTTATCGGCATCATAAGTAATCCTTTCATCAATTGCAGCCTGGGCTTCATTAATAAAGTGCGAGAATTCCCTGCCTCTCAGGTTAAGCTTCACAATGATATTCCTGCGGTTCATTTCCCTTGAGATGGTACTTTCACCGGTTGTCATTCCAATATTGGCTACCTGCGACAAGGCTACATCGGCACCCGAAGGGCTTTTGAGCAGCAGGTTCCCGATTTTCTCAGGAGAATTACGGAATTCTTCAGGGTACCGCAAAATTACATCGTACACCCTCCGGCCCATGAATATCTGGGAAACTTCGCGCCCACCAATCCCTACTTCGATTAGTTCCGATATTTGTGAGATATTGATTCCATAACGTGCCGCAGCGTCCCTGTCGATTTGAATCTGCATTTGAGGCAATGGCGGCTCCTGGTCAATGGCAAGGTCAACTGCACCATCAACAGTTTCAAGCACTTCAATAATTTCTTCGGCAATTCTTCTGCTTTCAGCCAGGTCGTCGCCAAACACTTTTACCACCAGTTCACTGTGTGCTCCTGCCACTTTATCGTTAACGCCATCAATCATGGGTTGCGAGAAACCTACTGTAATACCGGGTATTTGCTGAAGGCGGATGTCCATTTCTTCAATGAGCTGGTGCTTGCTTCGTTTTGGACTCCAGGTGTTGTAAGGCTTAAGTCCTACCATCGATTCGATATGTGACGGGGTAAAGGGATCGGTTCCATCATCGTTTCGTCCCAATTGTGTAACGATGAAGCTTACTTCGGCAAACTCAAGAACTGCCTCCCTTAGTTCGGTGGCCATTTCGCTTCCTTTCTCAATGGATATACCTGCCGGCAGTTTAACCTGAAGCCAGATTGATCCTTCATCGATATATGGAAGAAACTCCTTGCCTATTCTTACAAAAACAAATACGGTTATTAAAATGGCAAACATTGCCGGTATAAGTGCATATTTGGGATAGTCAATCAGGAACGACATGAGCCGGGAGTATTTCTCTTTCAGCCAATCCAGTGGTTTGTTTCTGAAAATTTTTGAAGGCCTTTTGTGTGCCCATAACATAAGACCCGGAATGACTGCCAGCGAAAACAGCAAAGCTCCGCCCAGTGCGTAAGCTACGGTATATGCCATTGGGGTAAAAAACTTCGCTTCGATGCGTTCGAATGCAAAAAGCGGTAAATGTGCAGCAATAATTATCAATACGGAAAAGAATATTGGTTTTGCTACCCTTACGGTACTTTCCGCAATACGTGCTTCGTTAAATTCTTCATTGGGATTTTTTTCGCGCCTTGCCTGTATTGCTTCAACGATAACCACCGCAGCATCCACTAAAATTCCAAAACTCAAGGCGCCAAGTGACAGCAGGTTGGCGGGTATATTGGTAATGTACATCAGAGCAAAGGAAACCAGCATGGCAAATGGGATCACTATAGCGACAATAAGTGCCGATTTAACACTCCCAAGAAAAAGTAATAATATAAGGATTACCAGTGCGATACCCTGGAGCAGGGTAAAAATTACTTTTTGGGTGGTTTGTTCTATGAGCTGGGTACGGTCGTAAAACGGGACTAACTTTACATCATCGGGCAACACGCGTGAGTTAAGTTCTTCCACTTTTCCATGGATGCCGGCAAGGGTTGACGAGGGGTCTTCACCCCTGAGCAATACCACAATGCCCGATACCAGGTCGCTTTGATAATCCTTTCCCAGCATCCCGTTGCGTTCCATTGTTCCCAGCCTGAGTTCACCAAGGTCACGCAAAAATACAGGAGTGCCTTCAACCGATGCAACTACAATATTCCCCAGGTCTTCAAGTGATCTTACAAGCCCTATTCCACGTATGATGTAGCCCAAATCGCCCCGTACAACACGTCCGCCACCAGCATTGGCATTATTGATATCAACTGCCTCAATTACTTCTTCAAGCGAAAGACCGTATTTTTGAAGCATATCGGGGTTTATTTCGCACTGGAACTGGGTAGTTTCGCCTCCAAAATTGGCAACATCGGCTACACCAAATACTTCGCGCAGCTTTGGAATAACCACCCATTCCTGCAGTTCACGCAGTTCGCGCTGACTGTATGTTTCCGATTGAAGGGTGTAACGGTAAATTTCACCGGTAGGACTGGTAAGGGGCTCTAGTTCGGGTGCGGCACCATCGGGCAATTCAACCTGCGACAAACGTTCTCTAACCAGCTGCCTGGCAAAGTAATCATCCATGCCATCGGCAAACACCAGGGTAATCATGGATAGGCCAAAGGTGCTTTTCGACCTCATGATAAGCAATCCGGGCATTCCGTTCAGCTCCCTTTCAAGTGGTATTGTAATTTGCTCCTCAACGGTTTCAGCTGCATGGCCCGGGTATTGCGTGATAACCATAGTGGTAACATCGGCTATATCGGGATAGGCATCAATACTGAGGTTGTTCCATGAAAAGTATCCGAAAACTCCAAGCATTACAAAAACAGATACCATTATCCACCTTCGCCGCAAACAATATTTGATGAAATTTTCAATCATAATTACATTATTAGGTGCGATGGATTATGGCAACAAAACTGCATTTCCGGTTATTATCCTTTCACCCTCGGTTAAACCATCAGTAATAATCAGTTTTCCATCGATGATGCCGCCGGTTTTGACAATTCGCTTTTCAAATACAAAATCTTCTTTTTCAACATACACGTAATTATAATCGCGCCGTTGCAATACTGCATGCGGGTTAATGGCAAGCAATTTTGCAGGTGGTGTATGAAATTCAACATTGGCAAACATTCCGGGTTTGAGTTTGATACCAGGGTTTTCAAACTGAATAGTAGCTTTGGTAGTCCGTGTTTCAGTGTTTAATATATCACTGACAAATAATACCTGACCGGTATATGACTCACCGGGGTATGCAGGAAAAGCCGCATAAGCTTCCATCCCTGTTTGTATAAAACGAATATCTTTTTCCTGAATATTTGAAGTAACCCATACATTGCTGAGGTCGGCAACAATCATGAGCGGTTTTTCGGGTTCGGTTATAAATTCTCCCTGTGTCACAGACAAATCAACAAGACGGCCATTAATAGGTGAGCGAACAATAAGCGGTTTTCCAATTTCTTCTTCAGAAAGCCCCATGATTTGCAATTTAAGCAGGGCACCCTCCATTTCGCTTTGAGCTACCTCAAACTGGGTTCTCGTTTCTTCGAGTTCTCTCAGCGGGGCTATTCCTTTTTTATGGATATCCTGCTTCCGCCCCAATTCCCTTTCAGCTTGAGCCAATGCACTCCGGGCACTGATGTATTCGGTTTGTACACCGGCAATTTCAGGCGAATATATTTCAAATAATGGTTGGTCTTTACGAATGTTATCGCCCATGCTCACAAGCAGTTTAACAATGCGCCCGCTTACAGGAGGGTAAATGTTTGCCCTTTTTGCCGGATTAGCTTCAACCGATGCAGGGGCAGAAACCGTTTGGCTTAATATTGCAGTGCCTACTTCTTCAATGTGAATCCTTTCACGTATTGGAGAAGATTCGGGTATAAAAATTGAACCATTTTTACGCAGGAATTGCTGACTTGCTGTTTCATTGTGTTGTTCTTTTTTTAATCCGGGAATTAAAACCAGCAAGCCAAGCAAAAGCACAAATCCAGCCAATGCAGCATTTCGGCCTTTAATTCTCAGTTTTTTTGCTTCTATTTTTGCCATTTCCATATTTATTTCGGAGTGCAAAAATATAAAAGCCTGTTTGTGAAGAAGATTAGAAAAGTTTTAGATTTTTATTAGAAATTCATTAGAATTTACTGGTGGGCTAGTTTCACTGTAAATGTTGTTCCCTTGTGAAGTTTCGATTCAACATGAATACTTCCTTTGTGAAGTGTAATTATTTTTTTTGTCAGGGAGAGACCAATCCCGTTTCCTTCAGTATGAACTGAATTGGTTCCTCTGTAAAACGGGGTAAAAATGTGTTGCTGTTCATTCTCAGGTATTCCCATACCCAGATCCATAAATTTGAGAATGATTAGTTTTTCCGAAAACGAAACAGAAAGCGTACTTTGGTTATTTCCGGAAAATTTACATCCATTTTCAAACAGGTTTGAAAATGCGACCTTTAACAGGTATTCATTTCCATTTACTACAATTTGGTTCTCATCCTCAAAATCCTGTTCAAACCGGATGTCGATATGGTAATCAGGATTTCCCTTTTGAACCTGCTGACGTGCGTCAATGATTAGCTCATCAATACGGACAGGTTTGAATTTTATCTTATACGAATCGAAGCTTGCCTTTGCCAAATCGAGCAAGCTATTCGACAAACGGTTCATCCTTTTTGCATCAGACAAGGCATTTTCTATCACTTGCATATATTCGCTCACGCTGCGGTTTGCATTTGCCGAGAGCTCAAGTTCTGTAATTATAGCTGTCAGCGGAGTGCGTAACTCGTGGCTGATATTGGAAACAAAAGTGTTTTGAGCTTCAAAAGACTCTTCCAACCGGTTAAGCATGCGGTTAAATGTGGCTGCCAGTTCCGACAACTCATCGTCGTTTGATTTGTGCTGCAAACGCATGCCAAGATTTCTGATTGTAATGTTGTTGACCTGATGTGTCATTTGTCTCACCGGGGCAAAAAACCTTTTAGAAAAAATCATACCTGCGAGGAATATGAAAATGACTGAAATGACAAACAGCATTGAAATGGTTTTGCGCAGGTTCAATAATTTAGTATAACCATAATCATCGTAAGCGGCAGCAGTAATTGCATAATCGATACCTTCATAATTATATCTCAGACCGATAACCTGCCAGTTCTCCTGGTAAAATTCAATAGCACCATTTAATAAAACTGAATCGACCATTCCCCTTGTCTCTTTCACAAAATCGATATCCAGGGCATCATGATACAGTAAATAAAAATCAGCATTGTAAATGGCTACTTCAACTTCGTTAATAACTTCGCGGTTGCGCCTGTATATATCTTGCAGGGTTTTAGGTTCAACTTCCGCATCGAAAAAAAGGTTTGCTTTAGTAATTGCTTCCTTTTTTAGTAATGAATAAAATTCTTTTTCCCTGTTCTGGCTTGCAGAATAATAAACTACTGAAGCAAACACCAGCAAAATACTGGCAGTTATAATAACATAAAGCAGTGTTAATTTAGTTCTGATTTTCATTATCCCTTAAAATAAATCCCATTCCCGCTTTTGTATGAATCAGTTTCTTATAAAATGCCTTGTCAATTTTCTTTCTTAGATAATTGATATATACATCAATGAAATTTGTGCCGGTATCGAAATGAGTCTCCCATACTTTTTCGGCAATCTCAGCGCGAGATAACACCCTTTCGGGATTTCTCAACATAAATTCTAATAATTTAAATTCTTTTGGTGTAAGATTGATTTCTACACCATTTCGGGTAACTGTTTTTTTATTCAGATCCATTTCAAGGTCTGCATAAATTAAGGAAGGACTGAAATTTACATTTTTGGTTGAATATCTGTTAATTAATGCTTTGATGCGAGCTAAAAGTTCCCGCATTTCGAAAGGTTTCACCAGGTAATCGTCGGCACCAGCATCAAAGCCTTCCACTTTGTTATCAGTAGTTCCAAGTGCTGTAAGCATAATTATAGGCACTTCAGGCTTATTGCGTCTTATTTCCCTGCACAAGTGTAACCCGTCAATTTTGGGAAGAACAATATCGGTTATTATCAGGCTGAATTCGCTGTCTGATGCCAATTTTCTCCCAGACAAACCATCATAGGCAACTGTTACATTGTATCCGTTTTCTTCAAGCACCCTTATGAGCAATGAAGCCAGTCTGGTATCGTCTTCAATGATAAGTATCCGCATGCTGACAATTTACAATTTTCCTTCAAAAGAAATCCAAATCAATCAGAATTACAACACTTCAATGGATAATAAAATATCAGATGTGTTCAAGGAGATTAGCGAGGGAAAATTTCATATTCTTTCAGATAACATTTGAATGTAGTTCCTTCACCAGGTGAACTTTCAACCTGAATATAACCATTATTCTTTTCGATGATGCTTTTTACATTGAACAAGCCTATACCTGTTCCATGAGTTTTAGAACTGATTCGCGAGAAAGGTTTAAACAGCTGATCACCATGAGAACTAAGATTAATACCAATTCCATTATCCTTTATCGAGATAACTGTATTTATAGACTTCGGATGTGATGCTAATTTTAAGCGGCACACCGTCACGTCGGTATTTGATTGAGTTATTTATCAAATTGCGGAAAATGCTGATAAGAAATGGTTCAATATAGGAAATTTCAGGTTTCCTGTCGAAATCACACTCCAGCTATTCCTGTTCAAGCTGGTTATTAAATTCAAAAATCAGATCATTGAGTAATTTTGCCAGGTGCGTAGGGTATTCCGCTTCTTGTGGATATTATTTCATGTACACAAAATCAAAACAGAAGATCCTGCACATTAAATTACCAAGCAAATGAAAACAAATAAAACTGACATTAAACCTGTGAATCTGGCAAACTTTAATCTTCTAATTGCAGATGACAATGAGCTGGGGGTGGAAATCATGAAATACCTGCTAGCAGATACCGGAGCCGTTGTTATGCTGGCAGGAAGCGGGTCAGAGGCTTTGAACATCATTAATGGCAGCAGCATTGACCTGGTTTTTCTTGACCTTAAGCTTCCCGACATGAACAGTTACCAGATCGTTGAACACATCAGGAAACACCATCCGGGGTTGCCTGTAATTGCACAGACAGCCTTCATTTTTGAGAAAGACAAACAGAAAATAATGGATGCGGGGTTCAATGATGTCATTCTTAAACCTTTTTCGAGGGAAGATATCCTTACTATCCTGCACAAATTCCTTCTTCAGGTCAAAGGGAAAATAGAACCAGGGAAAAGGAATCAGGGCAGAACATCGTACCCACCGGATAAGGATTTATTCCTGCATGTCAATCTGGCATCGGGATTCATGTAATATAATGGAGTCAACGGAGTTTCTTGAGAAAAACAGAAATAAGGAATGGTTAACAACGCGGCAGCATAATTTTCTGTTTATATCCACTTCAGCCAGTTCAAGGTAAACTATTTCTTCTTCCCGAATGTTCTTATCTGTGAAAAATTTTCCTTAAACTATTGCAGATATGGAACCTGTTGAAGCACGTATCGGAAATTATGTTCTGATTCCACCCACAAATTCAAAAGTTCTTATTCCTTCTGTCCCGCGAAAGATAAAAGGGATTACAACTTCGGGGGAATTTGAATTCGATGGTGACCACTTTGAAACTACCATCAGGATTCCGGCCAGGCATTGCAAGGGGATTCAGCTTTCACCTGAACACCTGGAATTCCTTGGATTTATCAGAACAGCAGATTTTCAGTATTTCCATAAAGTACTTGAAATCAAACTCGATGATTTTAAGGAATTTTTTATCTGGAGCATCCATAAAAACCTGAATGTGCGCATTGAATCGGTTCATCATCTGCAGAATCTTTTCAGCGACATTACCTCATTCAGTTACATTCCTGATTTTAAATCATTTTACCAGAAATTTATCGAAGCATAAATTATAAATCACATAAAACATAAAAACCGGAAGGAAGCCCTTACCGGTTTCTATTCAAATTAATCACAACTACCTGTTCTGTAAATAATATCTGGAGTATTCTTTAAGTCATCAATATTCTGACACACAAAAGACAGATAACCTTGAGGAAAGTTCAAGGAATCGGGTACAGCATGCTCCTGCTTTTGTCTTCAATCCAGGACACAATCAGGCACTGAAAGCTAATGGTTTCTGATAATCAACAAGGTGACATCAAAGTATCGGCTTATTCAGATTAAATTTAAATTACTGCAGGGCAATAAAACAGGCACGACTGTCAATCCTCTCCGGTACGATGACAACAAGGCTTTCCCTTTTTATCATCAGAAGCATCATATCTTGGTGCCGCACATGACAATGAAAAAAAAGAGTTTGAAATAATGTTCAGAACTCTTTTTTCAACTGACTTGTCAGGTTTTCAGTTATGGCTAACGGTTATTCTCCTGCAATGTTTACTTCTCATCATATTTAATTATCAATACCGGGCATTCTTCAGAAGCTTCCCTGATGCAGTCTTCATTTGCAGCAAAATCAGCATCATCCTTTACATATGCTTCTCCAAACTCATCCAGCCCAAATACTGCAGGGCATAATTCATTGCAGATGCCATCGGCAATGCATCCTTCTTCTATCCATACTCTTTTTACTCCCATAATAACCTCCTTTTTAAAATTTATTTTCATGTAATTCACTAATCAAGTTACGGATTAATCTGCTGTTTCTCAAATGCAGGAGAAATTTTTTTGAAGTGATGAATGATTGAAAAGATAGTGGGTCCGGCTCAAATTGTTAAAGCAAACCGGCATTCAGAAATCATGGAAGATTGGGCATAGGCTGTTAAAAAATGGCAAACCGGTAATTTTGTATAAAGAGAATCTTGTGTGGAATTCATCTACAGGCAGATGTTACCGCCACAGCATTGTGAGGATAGCCACCCCAGGCACAATCAATAGATAATTCATTAATAAATAACTACTTAGAGAATAACAACTAAAGTTTGCCACCTTTTGGTATGGTTATTACATATACCAGGAATATTATCATACAGATTTAAAGACTAAACTGCAGGAATTTGTGAATCAGGAGATTCTGCTCATGGTTAATTTATATTAACAGGAGCTAAGGTTTTTTAACCCTTCTGAAGCACATTTAAAATATACATTTGGCAAAATTTTAAGTGAAGGAAAGTTGACAACAAAGAGCATACATAGGATAAGAATTTTGAACAGGTATTACCGGATAACCAGGTTTTACAATTTTATCAGCAGCATGCTGCTGAAAACTGTAGCAATCCTGGCAATATTTATTTTATTGTTCTTCTTGTTCGATATCTTCATTATTGATATTGAAGACCTTCTCCACACTATCATATCAAAATTTTCGACACTTGCGGTATTTTCTATCTTCTTCGTTTCCGAATTATTTATGGGTATATTACCTCCCGAGCTTTTTATTGCCTGGAGTTCGAAGATGTCAACACCATGGATGCACGTACTTCTTTTAGGCACCCTTTCCTACGCCGGTGGGCTGATAGCATATTACACAGGGAAAATGGCATTGCTGGTGTCGGTTGTTAGGAACTATCTGGAATCAAAAATTGCAGTTCACATAAAGCACCTGAGGCAATGGGGCGGATTTTTTGTATTCGTGGGGGCAATGCTTCCACTACCCTATGCACTTGTAAGTTTTGCATCGGGGCTCATCAACTACAGGCTAAAGCATTATATGGCGTGGGCCCTCTTCCGGTACGTCAGGTTCATTGTATATTCCTTTATCATTTTTGAAATAATATAATCCTAATGAACAAATAGCTGATATAAAATCAGCAATCCGGAAGCACCCCTTTCAGCATTCACAATATATACAGTCATTTGATAGCGTCATACCTTTACAATGTAATTTAATTTGCTTGCCTGCGGGCAAATCAAACACAATTTGTACCTCAGAAGCAATCAATAATTAAAAATGATAAAGGTGAACTGGAAAAAATTATTTTCACTCTCTGTATCAGATGCAGAATATTTTGGCGACAGTCAGGATAAGATAGAAGTATCGGGGTGTAAAAAAGATCAGCTGGTGTGTATGAACTATCTTCCGGAAATCAACAGGTTATTAAAAGAGTCGGATGTTTTTTTCAGGGAGAGGGATTACAACAGGTCGTTGGAGGCACTTGAGCAGGCATATCAGGTAACTCATGAGTTGCGTCAGTCCGACTGTCTGAAATGTGCTGATATTTTCCGTGCCACAATCGTAGAGTCACTGGAGGAGATATCGGCAGAACTGGAAGGCATGACAAAAGGTTTTTTCCGCACACAGCGTTATTTGCCTTGCAGGAACAAAGCAGAGCAGTTATTAAACAGGTATAAAAATATTGGGGACTCAAAATCAAAGTCTTTTCACAGGAGTGAAAAGCGCGTTTATTTACCGGCGGTTTAGCCGGTTATCTATTTCAGCCTAAAAGTAGAATGTTTTCCAAAAAAGAGGCTGTCTCAGAACTGAGATGGCCTTTTTTTCATACACTTTATTCATTATTCAGAGATTCTCATATTACGTTTTTTGGTATGCTATTTCAGTAGATTTTATTTTTAATAAAGCTAAACTGAAGATACCAGGGGCTATTATTCTACAATTTTCATCAATAGAGGGGGCAAAACCCTTTTTTATACAATCTTTTTTAGGTTATGAGCTATTGCAATTAACCCAAATTCAATATTCACTTTATCGATTCCTCGAAGTTGGAATCGTTTAAACCCACGATTACTTTTAATCATTCCGAAAACCGGCTCAACATCTGCAGGTCTTCGCTTTCGGTGTATTATCCCTTCTGGACTAAGTAATCTATTTCTTGCTTTATTTTTAAGTTCTCTACCTCTATGGCTTACTTCGATTATTCTGTTCGTTTTTCTTTTATGACATCTTCCGTGAAGTGGGCATCCATTACAGTTCTGCGCCTGGTATAACGATAGTGTAATCTTATATCCAGTTTTAGATTTTGATGTTTTGTTCCCAATAAATATCATGGATTGCCCCATCGGACAGTAATAGCAATTAAGCTTTTCATTATAGTGGAGGTTATCAGGATGAAACTCTCCTTTAGATTCTCCATTATCATGTTGTTCATTGTCAAAATAGTTATATTTTACAAAAGCTTCGACTTTATTCTGCTCCATAAATTCATAATTTTCCTCTG
>OBJA01001862.1_pt1 | contig 13289 bp, 12 predicted proteins | sample 1519751 | NCBI WGS metagenome assembly OBJA01 (sample SAMEA3881238, study PRJEB22517) | soil metagenome | biome: lake sediment; feature: soda lake sediment; material: sediment, water from around vicinity | place: India | collected 2013-12-23 | depth 3 m | reverse complement strand
CGGAATCACTGGTACAGTTTACTCCGGAATTAGCGGTACACTTTGCTCCGGAATTAGTGGTACAGTATAGGCCGGATTATACATTCGGGGAAGCTTACATAAACATTCGTCCAATAATGTCCCTCAATTTTCATTGTCTTTTGGACTGCAGTTGTAATTTTACTAAAGTTTCAGAAAAGTGAAGAGATATGTCCAAAGAATTCCAACTTCTTTTGGAATCAGTCGGACACAGTCTGACACTCCCGGACTTTCTTCCAATTGTGAGGAAGAAGGTCTGCCAAATCAAGGCTGTATTCTTTCAAAACATCAGTCAGCTATTCACGCAGAACTACTTCTCCGGCTTTGCTAGTTTCAATCAATGAATATATCATGGCAGCATTTTTCAGCAGAATCATGCTTGCCACTTGCTAACGATTCGACGCGTAACCCCCGCCGGTAAGGGACTTACACCCTCTGGAAATATTTCATGCTACACACTATTGTTTAACCCGGAAAATTTGTATTTCCAACACTCTTTCAGAGCTTTCAGTAGTTAGCAACTAGCTAAATAGACAAAAGGTACTATAAACTGAAAAAATCGTATATTTGAAACATGGTAATTAAAGATGAAATATTAAAGCACTTATCTGATTTTAAAGCATTGTGTCAAAATCATAATGTCAAGTACTTATATGCTTTTGGTTCATCTACAACTGATAGATTTGATTTAGAGAAAAGCGACATTGATTTGCTTGTTGAAATTGACTCTACTGATCCACTTGAAAGAGGAGAAAAGTTGATTTCGCTATGGGATACTTTTGAAAGTTTCTTTCACAGGAAAGTTGATTTGCTTACTGATTCGTCAATAAGGAATCCGTATTTAAGAAAAAGTATAGACTCAACTAAGGTCTTAATATATGACGGAAAAGGGGCTAAAATATTTGTATGATATTCTTCAAGCAATTGACTTAATTGAAGAATTTACTTCATCCATTTCAAGTTACAATGAATATGTAAGTGATTTAAAAACTCAAAGTGCAGTTGAAAGGCAATTAGGTATCATAGGAGAAGCTGTTAATAAATTTGATTTAATTCACCCTGATTTTAGCCTTGAAAATTCCAGACAGATTGTTGGATTCAGGAATCGATTGATTCATGCTTATGACGCAGTTGACACCTCAATGATTTGGGCAATTATCAAAAGATACTTGACCCCATTGAAAGAAGAAATTATTCAAAAAATCAAATAGCCAGTTGCTAATCGAGTAGGCGGCTGACGGATTGAAAGTCCGGCAGTGCACCTCTCACACCACCGCACCTCCCGCCCGGGGCGGGATACGGTGGTTCGTCAAGTCGTCGGGAAGCCGAGTATGAGGAAGAAGGTCTGCCAGATCAAGGCTGTAATCGTTATTGTATGCAGTGATTCTTTTCAAAACATCGGTCAGCCATTCACGTGGATCTGCTTCCTGAGCTTTACTGTCTGAACCATGTTGTACCTGATTTACCTGATTACCCGGATCCCTAATCAAGTTCATCATGTTTGCCAGGAGAATCAGGGCAACAAGATTGTCTGAACCTTGATTTGCCTGATTATCTTGATTAACCTGATTCCATTAATCAAGTTCATCATGTTAATCAAGAGAATCAAGGTTCAGACTACCTGCAAAAAATTTCTCCGTTCCCTACTTTTGTTCATTCTCTTTTATTACTTTAGCGGCAGAAATTCTAAACCTGAATAAAATGAAACACAAACCACTTCAAGTCTACCCCCCGGCTACTGAGTTAAGCAACTTCATTACATATAGATTATCCGCTTGTAAATGTTTGCAAACGTTTTTAAACGGATAAGATCTTGTAAAGCAACATGTAAGACTGAATTCTTAAAGGAGAAATAAATGCTATAATATACACCTTCGTTGTATGCCATGTAAAAAACTAAAATCGAATGCAAATTGATCGAACCGAAATAGAAGCTTGGGGTAAACGGCAAGAACCGAAAGGGGATTTCCCTTTACTTATTGCTAAACTGATTTTTGAAACCACTCCGAGAAGCACATTTTTTGAAATTCCTACTGGCAGTGCCGTATTTCTTGAAGGTTGGGATGGGTATGTTAAATGTGAATCAGCGACCACCTTCGTTTCTGAGGGTGTTTCTGTGTGGGAATACAAAACCAACGGAGCAAAAACACAAGCGGATTCAGATTACGACAAAAGGACGCAGAATAGTGCAGGTTTGGATAAATCGCAAGTCACATTCATTTTCGTTACTACTAAAACCTGGGGGGATAAGAAGAAATGGGTTGAGGAAAAACAAAAAGAGAATATTTGGAAAGAAGTGCGTGTATATGATGCTATAAATCTTTCCAATTGGCTCAATACAACTGAAATTGCATTCAGATGGTTCAACGGTCAATTAAATCGCAACTATTCTTGTCTTACCATTGAGGATTTTTGGGAAGTTTGGTCAACAGGTCCTAAAGTAAATGGTAAACACATCCTATTACGTCCAAATGTTGTTACCACAGGCAGGGAATTAGACTCACAGCGCCTTCTCGATTTTTTAAATGGTGCACCAGATGGTTATTTGGCTGTCAGAGGATCGACCAAAGATGAAGCAATTGCCTTTATTATAGCTACCGCAATACTTGCTTCCGAACAGTTTTATATAAAGTTTTTGTCGAAAGGTGTCGTAATTGAAGATCTTAATGATTTCAGGTTGATGAAAAAAAGTAATTTGAATCTCAATCTGATTGCAAAACTTGAAGACAGAAGTGAATTGCATAGTGCTGTGAGTAGAGGCCATCATGTACTGCTACCTCTTGGGCCTGATGACCCATTTAATTCGCAAAACATAATCTCACTTCCTTTAATTGATAGAGATGGAATTATACAGGCGCTTATTGATTCAGGCATAAGCGAAGAAGAGTCTCGCAAATATTCAAAGGAATCAGGAAGGGATATCACAATTTTAAAACGCCTTTTGGGATTTGAATTAAGTATGTCCAAATGGGTCGTCTCTGACGATATTAACCAATTGGTTCCTGCCTTATTAATTGGGCGTTGGGATGAAATCAAAGAAGGAGATCGAAAAGTATTAGAGCAACTTTCAGGTGAAAGTTACGACACCTATTCAGAGAAACTTTATAAATGGTTGGAGGTGGAATCACCACCACTAATTAAAATCGGGTCTTCCTGGCGCCTTACCTCCCCATTGGATGCCTGGACAAATCTATCCAACCACATTTCATCCACCAACTTTGAAAGCCTGAAAGCCTGTTTTCTTGAAGTTATGAAGGAAGTAATTCCGGCATTTGAACTAGAACCTGAACACCGGATGATGGCTTCAATCAGGGGCAAAGAACCACTATACTCTGCATGGTGCCGGGAGGGATTAACACAATCCATGATTTTAATTGGTTTGCACGGGGATAAACTGAAGTTTCAGCAGAACTTTCAAGCACAGGATTGGGTAGACGCTATTATCAAAGAACTTTTGTATGAAGCACCTGGTGATCTATGGGCTTCGCGCAACCATGAAATGCCGTTAATTGCAGAGGCATCCCCGAAAAGTTTTTTTGAGTCCGCTTATCACTCTCTGTCCTTGGATGATAAGCCCATCATGGATATGTTCATTGAAGAGGACGGATTTATATCACCTTCCAGCCATCACACCGGTTTACTCTGGGCACTGGAAGGCTTGGCATGGACAGAAGAATATGTACTTGATGCTTCTATGCTGTTGGCAAAATTTGCAACCCTGGATCCGGGAGGCAAATTATCGAATCGCCCAATGAACAGCCTACGAGAAATCTATAAACCCTGGCACTATCAAACACTTGCATCTTTTGAAGATCGTATGCAAATAGCAGAGCAAATAATCAAAAAAGAACATGAAACTGGTTGGGAATTGCTTTGCAGTATGATTCCAGATGGCATTGGCGGAACTGCCTTTCCAACACATAAATTGAGATGGCGGCTCTTTGAAAGAAGTTTCAATAATCAATACCTATGGTCAGAAATCTTTGCAACACATTCCCGTGTGTTGGAATTAATGATCACTTATTTCGATTTTTCGGAAAAGAAACTGATAGACTTATTGGATAAATCTGAATCTAAGCAAATCCAACCGTACGACAGAGAAAAGGTCTTATCATTTATTGAGGGGAATCTTGATAAAATTAAAATCACCGATAATTCTGCCTGGCACAAACTCAGGGGCACTTTATCACATCACAGGTCTTATCCTGATGCACAATGGGCGCTTCCGGAAGAACAACTAAAACGGTATGAAGTCATATACAACAAATTGGAGCCATCTGATCCGGTAATACGTTTAATTTGGATGTTTAATGAGCATTGGCCCGGTTTTCCTGAAGGCTTAGATCGCAAAGAATTGTCACACAGGGATCAGGAAAAATTAATGTTAGAAAGACGGGTTGAGGGGTTGAAATCCATTTATCAGGAATTTGGATTTGAAAAGGTGAAGGAGTTAGTGAAAATCGTGAAAGAGACTTGGATATATGGAGATGTATTGGCTTATGTTGTTGAAAAAGAAGAAGAAGTTCTGTCCTTGTGTGAATACCTGAAAGAAGATGAAGCTCCGGTTCAGAATTTTATTCAACGCTTCATTTTCAGAAAATCCATCAATAATGGTATTGATTGGCTATTTGAACTATTCGGGAAACTAAGGCCCGTTGAATTCTCGGATGATCATCTTTCCAGAATGTTCTTTCAGGTAAATCAATCAAAAGAGCTCTGGAGTTTCATTGCTTCAGCCGGTGATGAAGTAAACAATGCTTATTGGAAAGGAGTATATCCACATTTTTGGGGCTTGCTTGATGAAGATTTCATTTTCGGTATTGAGAAATTGATGGAAGTGAACAGGTTCCTGAGTGCTCTTGATATGGTTTATCACGAGCCGCAGAAACTACCCACCGAAAAATTAGTAGACGTACTAGTTAAGGCTGGTACCAAGAAATCGGATGAAGATAGAAGATTCGATAGCTATCATGCAACCCGCGTCATTGAAGAACTTGAGAAAAGAGAAGATATTGAAAAATCAACGCTTTTGCATCTCGAATGGTTATACCTTCCTTTCTTAGCTTCTTATGGTTCAGGACATAAACCAAAAGTATTGCATGAAGAGTTGGCAAATAATCCGGAGTTTTTCATGGAAGTTTTAAAATGGGTGTACAAATCAGACAAAGAGGAAGAAGATACAGAAGAGATTTCAGATGAAGCAAAACGTAACAGAGGACACAATGCTTATCAACTCTTAAGTTCATGGAAACGGATACCAGGAGTAAGCAAAGAAGGTACAATTGATGAAGCAGTTTTATGGGAGTGGATTAACAAGGTGCGAACCTCGGCAGAAGAATCCGGAAGATTAAAAGTAGCTGATTTGCAAATAGGCAAAGTACTGGCAGAATATCCAGAAAAAGAAGAGCCTTGGCCGCCAAAAGAGATCTGCAATGTAATCGAGACTATCAATACAGATAGTGTAAAGAGTGGCTTTTCATCTGCAACATTTAACAAAAGAGGCTCTTCAACAAGAGGTCCTTTTGATGGAGGAAATATAGAGAGAGAGCATGCAGAATACTTTCAAAGGCAAGCAGCCGCTATAAAGTATGAATTTCCTGAAACAGCAAAAATTTTAACCAACTTAGCCAAAGGCTATGAATCTGATGCTAAAAGAATGGATGAAAGTGCAGAGCGAGATAAGCTTGATTATTGAATAAACACGGCATACAACAATGTATAAGAGCAATAGCGGGTTAAGTGGTAAAATTAAGGTCCGTGAATTAACAAACTTTTGTGGTAGCGGACAGGTAATCGCCTTGAAATCCGCTACTGCTCTTATACTAGACCGTTAGCACCAATTATAAAAATGACTCACTAAGTGTATAAACAAACAGCATAATATGGCACATAGAGTTTTTATTTCACACAAAAGAGAAGACAAAGCATACAAAAACTACATCCAAAATAATTTAGGTGTGGATATAATTGATAAATCTTTGAATGAGCCTATAGACTCTGATGATGAAGATTATGTAATGCAAAAAATTCGTGAAGACTATCTTTCAGACTCAACTGTTACTATATTTTTAATAGGCTCATGTAGTGCTGAAACGCTTGGACAAGACGAACAGGTTTATATCAAACGAGAATTGCAAGCATCATTATTTGATGGTAAATCAAATTCTAAAAATGGAATTTTAGGTATTGTTCTGCCCGAGATGTACGACAAGATTTATACGGGAAGTGGGATATGCAAAACGTGTGGTAACATCCACAACTATGTAAATATTAACGATACTACCGTAATTAGGGAATTTTCATACAACTATTACATTCCTATCAATAAATGTGCTTGGTCAGAAGATGACAGGTATTGCGTATTAGTAAAATGGGGCGATTTTAAAATTGATGCAAAAAGTGCTGAAAAATATATTGACCAAGCTTTTGATAAGCGGAAAAGCGAAATATCTTCAAAAACTAAAGTAAGACCATAATGCAATATTCAGACTTTCCAAATTATTTTCAAGCATCAGATACTGCTTCTGTAAAAGCACAGAAGTATTATTTAAACATTACAAGGATTGAATTATTATCAATGATTCTCGCATCAGCTTTGGCAATTTACAATTACCAATCCACAGAATCTAAATTGTTTGTTTATGTTGTTTCAGGCTTTTTACTTCTTTTAGGTTTAGTTTTAACTATCATTCTTAAAACAAAAAAATACGAAGACGTATGGTATCAAGGGAGAGCTTTAGCAGAATCTTGTAAAACCCTCACTTGGCGTTTTGTTTGTTGTTCTGAATACTTTGAAAATTCCTTAGACATTATAGAAGCAAAAAGGAGATTTATTGAACGTATCCGAGAATTATCGGACGAGTTTAAAGAGCTTTCAATTGCAATGAACTCAAGAACACTAAACTTGCCAATTATCACAGATAAAATGCTTGAAATTAGAGCATATAACTTGGAAGCAAGAAAGGACTATTACATTAAAAACAGAATTGAAGACCAAAAGAAATGGTATGCTGACAAAGCAGAATACAATTCAGAAAAGTATAATTTTTGGTTTTGGTGCGTAATTATTTCGCAAGCCATTTCGCTTATAAGCATCGTATTTCTAATTGTGAATCCTGAGTTTAATTGGAATTTTGTTGGGCTTCTTACAACAATTTCCGCATCTGCTTTGAGTTGGCTTCAACTAAAACAACATCAAGAGCTTAAACAAGCATATACGACAGCTACACAAGAATTAAACTTTATTGTAACGCTTACAGAACAATTAACAACAGAAGATGGCTTTTCAAAATTTGTTTTAGATTCTGAAAACGCTGTTTCAAGAGAACATACATTGTGGTTGGCTCAAAGAAGAAAATAATATGTATAGCAAAGGAATAAATAAGGCAGACGAATTTAATCGTTTATATGAAATACTTTCAAAATCAGTTGAAAAGAAACCTTGTGTATTTCTTAGTCATAAGAAGGAAGACAAACCTGCCTGCAAAAAAATCGCAGAATATTTATCAAATGCGGGTATTGATTACTATTTAGATGATGAAGACGAAGATTTACAGCGAGCAGCATCAGTTAGCGACCCAATTAAAATAACAGAAGCTATAAAACAAGGTATAAAAAACAGCACGCATATGTTAGTTGTCATTTCCGAGAAAACATATCGTTCTCAATGGGTTCCATTTGAAGTAGGTTATGGACAAGCAGCAATAATTGACAATCAAACAAATACAGACAAATTGAAATTATCGGTATTGACGCTAAAAGATATTTCAGAGAAAATATTACCTGACTTTTTACAAATTGCTTATATCATTAAAGGAACAAAATCACTGAATGAATATATTTCTAGTATTACTAACAAACTTGAAAAATCAATGATTAATGAATCAAGAATATTTTCAAATTCACAACCGCAACATCCTTTGGACAACGTATTAAATTGGAAACTATAAAAGAAAAATAACTGGTGGTAATAAATAGGACTTCTTGTGGCACTCAGTGCCGAACAGGAAGTCCATGTTGAACTAAATCTGCTATGGACTTATCATCGAAGCGAGTTGTACTTTTTGAGTTTTGTCAGGAGAATCTTTTGATTAGATTCTGACTCATATTTCATATTTGGCTGTTTTCCCCGTTTTTTATTCTGCCTTCCCGTCCTGCGGACCTTTAATCCTTTTATTTCAGTTTAAACAATACAATTCCTGCCCCGCCTGGCGGAGCTTTTGGAGGCATATTTTATTTTGTTGTATCTGCAGTTTTGGAATAAAAGGCTGTTGGAGAACGCACCCTTGGCAACTCTTCCATTCGATGCATGGTTCCTTTCCTGCATAAGGGACATTGGTATAGATCAAACCCGGTTATCCTTTTAAGCCGCTGCTGAATGGTAGATACTCCCGCGCTTTCTTCCTGTTGTGAGGAAGAAGGTCTGCCAGATCAAGGCTGTAATAGTTATTGTATGCAGTGTTTTTTTAAAAAAGCATCGGCCATTCACGTGGATCTGCATCCCTGGCTTTGCAGGTCTCAATCAGGGAATTACATAATGGCAGCATTTTCAGCAGAATCATGGTTACTGCAGAAAAGGTAATTCTTGCGACCGACTGCCATCCCCCGGATGCTGTTTTCAATCACGTTCATCATATTAACCAGGAGAATCAGGGCCACAAGATTGTCTGAACCTTTATTTGCCTGATTATCTTGATTAACCTGATTCCATTAATCAAGTTCATCATGTTAATCAAGAGAATCAAGGTTCAGACTACCTGCAAAAAATTTCTCCGTTCCCTGCTTTTGTTCATTCTCTTTTATTATTTTAGCAGCAGAAACAATAAACCTGAATAAAATGAAACACAAACCGCTTCAAGTCTTTCCCCCGGCTACTGAGTTAAGTAACTTCTTGACATATAGCTTAGCCGCTTGTAAATGTTTGTAAACATTTATAAGCGGATAAGATATTGTAAAGCAGCATGTAAGCTGAATTCTCAAAGGAGAAATAAATGCCATTAATATACACATATGTTGAACAAACACAAATTCAAATAAATGTCAAGTATGACTAGTGACATAAGAGAATTAACTGTAAACTGCGAAAGGTGTGGGAAATCGCACAACGTGAAACTTGACTATGCCAAATTAACAAAAGGTCAACTTGCGGGAAGAGAACCTGTAATCTCAAATTTTATGTGCCCTAATGTTGCTTATATGTATCGAGTTATGGGATTTGCTCTAGACACGAGAGTAAATATTTTAAAAAATACTGCATTGAATTCTCATCTGTTACAAATTAAAAATCAATTAAAAAGTGAATGGGGAGCTCGTGATTTTGATGAAAAAATAAACAGATTTATAAAACTTGATTTAGCTTTTATAGGTATTCCAGAAGAGTATTATAATTTATTGTGGACAGTTACATCCACATACTGTAGTGGTTATTTTTACCCTGCAATGACAAGTGCTGGCTCTCTAGGAGAAAGAATTCTAAATCGTTTAATTTTAAAGACCAGAGGATATTTCACATCTTCTGAACATTATAAAAAAATTTGGAACAAAAAAAGCTTTGACCACTGGGATAAAGTCATTGAGATATTGGAAGATTGGCAAATCATTTCGAAAGAAGTCAGTGAACTTTTCACCATATTAAAAAAATACAGGAATGATTCAATTCACTACAACGACGAATACGATTTTGAATTGAATTCTCATGACGCAGTGAAGACACTGGCTGAAATTATAAATAAACACTTTAACTATCATAATAGGACTGATTTGTTTTGGGTGTATAATATTCCTGGAGAGATTTGGGTAAGGAGTGAAAAAATTAATGACCCTTTCGTTAAGGAATTTGTTTTACCGCACTGTCTACAACTTACACCATTCTGTGAACCATCGGCAAATCCCCCAATACAGGGAAAACATACTCCTCTAAAACCGCTTACCGATGAAGAATTTATTTCAATTAGAAATGATAGAAATAATAAAAAAAAATATAATCACTACACACAATAATAGGACTTCTTGTGGCACGCAGTGCCAAACAGGAAGTCCATAAATTTAAAAAAGATGGAACGATTTGAAGAATTTGTATTTGACTTACTGATAAATCATCTTAATGATTTTTATGATATTGTCCAAGATAAAGGAATAATTTCACATATGAAAACTACCAGAGAAATTGATGATAAAACATATGATCTTATTCTTAACCATTTACTGGATAATTCAGAAAGTATTGAAGAGTATGCAATATCGCATGAAGGAGGTGATCCTTTAATTTATGATGATGGAATTTGGCATACAACACTTAGAACGTATTTGGGGTGGTATTATTGGCTGAAACCTGAAGGTGAAACTCATGGTTTATATTCTTCTTTAGAAGAGGCAATTAAAGATAGTTTTTATATTGGTTGATTTACTTTTGAAGCACTCAGGAAGCTGAATTATTTTGTAATATTAAATATTTATTCAATAATTGAATATTACCACAAATAAATACATGATAATTTATCTTCTTGATTTTTCAATAACCTAATCCCTTCTTTTAATGTTTTTAAATGCTTTGTTGGAGAATTACTTAGTTTGTAATTTCCTGAAAATTCTCTACTGTTGTTATTTCATTTTTGTTTTCAATTAACCAAACAATTAAAGTTTCCAAAATAGATTTTAAAAGAAAGCATCCGGTAAACTCCGTATTATTTCTTTCTTATAAATTGAGCTATCTGCTATGAGAGTTTCTCCAAAACTTTCGTAGAACTTTGGTAGGCTTAAGAGACGGTACGGGGGAAAAATAACCTTGCCGAAAAATGCAAAATCCGAATTCGACTTTGGAACATGGACTAACGAAAAAGGAAATTATTAAAGGTGGCAGTTCAGTCAATCCATTCATACAATTAAAAAATCAGAAAGATCGATAGTCTATGACCGACCTTACAGACTGTCCTTTCGACGAAAATCCTTTTACCCATCACCAACATCCACAAGCAGAGAAAATGCAGGACATGCCAGTTAACAGCGAATTTGATAATAAATTAGTTCAGAAAATGATTTTTTTAATGACAAAAAACATGTAAAAATGCGTAGAATTTCTCTTTTTTTTGGTGAAATGATTTACTTTATTGTTTGGATATTTCGGTAATGCTGACCCCCGTTTCGGTGATATTGACCCCTCTTGCAGTAAGTGGTTCAAAGAACAGATAGCATGACAATATTACACCTTTTTTGTAAGCATTCGGCTAACCCCGTCAAATAATGTCCTGCATTTTTCAAAAGCCTTTCGGACTGAGGTTGGATTTTGACTAAAGTTTCAGATAAAAGAAGAGCTATGTCCAAAGAACTCCACCTTGGAATCAGTCGGACACGGTCTGACACTCTCGTGCTTTCAGTTGTGAGGAAGAAGGTCTGCCAGGTCAAGGCTGTAATCGTTATTGTATTCAGTTTCTTTTTAAAACACCGGTCAGCCATTCACGTGGATCTGCTTTCCGGGCTTTACTGTCTGAACCATGATGTACCTGATTTACCTGATTTACCTGATTACCCAGATCCCTAATCAAGTTCATCATGTTTACCAGGAGAATCAGGGCCACAAGATTGTCTGAACCTTGATTTGCCTGATTACCTTGATTACCCTGATTCCCTTAATCAAATTCATCATGTTAATCAAGGAATCAAGGTTCAGACTACCTGCAAAAAATTTCCCTGTTCCATACTTAAGTTCATTCTCTTTTATTACTTTAGCGGCAGAAATACTAAACCTGATTAAAATGAAACACAACCCACTTCAAGTCTTTCCCCCTGCCGATTATTTAAGCCATAACATGATATATATTTTATCCGCCTGTAAATGTTTGCAAACGTTTTTATACGGATAAGATCTTGTAAAGCAGCATGTAAGACTTAATTCTTAAAGAAGAAAAAAATGCTATAATATACACCTTCGTTATACCCAATTTTAAAAAATAACAAATGGATACAGACAAGAAAAAAAAGAGAAGAAAACGCTATCTAAAAGAATCAATATTCCTTATTCTTTGGACGATAATATTCATAAAGCTTTTTGTTTTGGATATTGAAGCATTCTTGATTGAAAAATATCTGCCTGAATTTGATTTTATTTTACCATATCGATTCGTTTTTTATTTATTCATTCTTGTATTAATCTGGTATGCATTGAAAAATAAAAGCTTTTTCAAAAACTTCTTCTATTTTTTAGGTTTTCCATTTTACGTATTGATTTGGAAGCTACCCAAAATTCTATTGTGGAAAATACCAAGTTATATATTCAAAAGAAGACAATGGATTCTTATGTATTCCTATTTAAATTCAATTATTAACCATTTTTATAATTTTCGATTCAATATATTCAAAATATTACTTCTTCTTTTAAGTATAATTTTAACCTTCAAAGCCAATTCAAATGCATTTTTGACTATCACATTACTTTCACAATTGTTTCTTCTTATTGTCTTGATTTACGATAAATTTAAAGTTGCATTTCAACCAATAGGATTATTTAAATTGAATTTGGAACTCTCGAAATTAAAGGATAAAGAGAAGAAAAAAGATTTCTTTGACACATTGATTTCAGAAATAGAAGATGCTGATATAGTTGAAGAAGGAAAAATCGAAGATGAAAAACAACTTGAAAAAAGAGAAAAAAAGAAAAAAGAAAATGTTGAGAGAATTATACTAATTAAAAGCTTGTTTGCATTTTTATCTTCGAGGCTAAAAGATTTCCTAAGTCGTAGAACTTACATTGTTGTCTTTTTCACAAAAACACTAATTACCTTTCTTATTGCTTGGTTTATAATTTCAATGATGAATTATAATGCTTTTAATATTTCCAACACCGAATTTACCTTTGAAGGCAATCCAGGATTTTTTGACTTCATCTATTATACATTTCATTCCATGCTTCTTGGGAACATTCAAGACCTTCTACCTAATGGAACATTTGCAAAAATTTTGGACATTATAGCACCAGCGACAAGTATTTTGATTACAGGAACATTGTTAACAGTATTCTTTACAGTTAAAACAGAACAATACAAAGATAATTTGATAGAAATTATTTCTTATAGTGACAATAAACTGAAATATCTCGAACAGAAACTCATTGACTATCATAATTTCACATTAGAAGAAGCAATGAGTTACTTGGAGGAAAAGAAAAGTTACGTTTGCATTGTGATTAAAGAAATTGATAAAATTTAATAAAAAACTGGGTATAATAAGGCATGGCTGGGTTTGTGCGGATTCGACAAGTCGAATCTCGTCCCAACCTC
>OBJA01001861.1_pt1 | contig 13290 bp, 8 predicted proteins | sample 1519751 | NCBI WGS metagenome assembly OBJA01 (sample SAMEA3881238, study PRJEB22517) | soil metagenome | biome: lake sediment; feature: soda lake sediment; material: sediment, water from around vicinity | place: India | collected 2013-12-23 | depth 3 m | reverse complement strand
AGCTGCTGGAGGCCTACCCGAAGATCGGCGAATTGGCGATCCGCGGCTCGGAAAATCCCAACCTGATGCCAGCCAAGTCCATTACTGCCCGGATCCATTCAGTCGGTGGCTGGGGGGCGATCACCACCGGCAAGAACCTGGTAATGACCCTGTACGAACTGCTCGGCTTCGAGATCAAGGCCAACCCCAAGTACGGCTCGGAAAAGAAGGGCCAGCCAACCACCTATTATCTGTCGGCCGCGCCGGAGCGGATCCGCATCAACTGCGAATACCACTACGTCGACGTGGTGATGAGCCCGGATCAGAACGTCTTCTACCACTCCAACCCGCTGCACGGTCTGAAGAAGGGTGGCGTGTTCGTGATCCAGTCCAGCTTCGAGGACGAGGCCGAACTGTGGGCCAGCCTGCCGCCACAGGCGCAGCGCTACATCGTGGACAACGCGATCCGCCTGTTCTGTGTGGATGGCTTCAAGATCGCCCGCGAGGAGGCCAGCAACCCGGAACTGCAACTGCGGATGCAGGGCAACGCCTTCCAGGGCGCCTTCTTCGCCGCCTCGCCGCTGATGGAGATGGCCGGTCTGGATGAACAGGCCCTGTTCGCGGCCATTGAAGGCCAGCTCAATGCCAAGTTCGGCGCCAAGGGCAAGCGCGTGGTCGAGGACAACCTGCGCGTGGTGCGCCGTGGTTTCGACGAGGTGCGCGAGATCACCGACAAGCCGCTGGGCCAGAGCCGTCAGCAACTGGCCGCGCGCAAGGCCGCGATGCCGGTGATGCTCAAGGAGTTGCCGGCCAGCGACAGCAGCTTTGGCGATATCCAGCGCTTCTGGGAACAGACCGGCTCGTTCTACGCCAGCGGCAAGGGCGCCGACAACCTGGCCGATCCCTTCCAGGCACTGTCGCTAATCCCCGCCGCGACCGGGATCTTCCGCGACATGACCCAGATCCGCTACGAATACCCGGAGTGGATCCCGGAAAACTGTACCGCCTGCGGCGACTGCTACACCGTCTGCCCCGACTCGGCTATCCCCGGCCTGGTCAACAGCATCAGCGAGATCTTCAGCACCGCCATCCAGCGCATCGAGATGGGCGGCACCATCACCACCCACCTGCGCCGCGAGACACGCAAGGTCGAAAAACGCATGCGTGAACTGGCCAACGCTGCTGGCGAGAACGCCGACGTGCGCCAGCTGATGGATCAGGCGATCCTCGAAACCATCGCCGCCAGCGAACTGGAGGGCGATGCCAAGGCCAAGCTCGAGCAGGAGTTCGGCCGCCTGCTGGAGACCATCGGTGATTATCAGTTCTCCCTCACCAAGCCCTACTGGAACAACCTGGAAAAGAAGCAGGCCGGCAGCGGTGGGCTGTTCTCGCTGACCATCAACCCCTATACCTGCAAGGGCTGCATGGAGTGTGTCGAGGTGTGCGAGGACGATGCGCTGCGTTCGGCCAAGCAGACCACCCAGGAAACCGAACGGATGCGCCGCGACTGGGAATTCTGGATGGCACTGCCCAGCACCAGCCAGCAATATATCCGCATCGACGATCTGGATGAAAAGATCGGCGCGCTGGAGACCCTGCTGCTCGACAAACGCAACTTCGGCTCGATGGTGTGCGGCGACGGCGCCTGCCTGGGCTGCGGCGAAAAGACCGTGGTGCACCTGTTTACCGGCGCGGTCTCGGCATTGATGCAGCCACGCGTCAAGTCCTTGCTGAGCAAGCTCGACGACCTGATCGCCAGGCTGGAGCAGCACATCCGCCTCAAGCTGGCCGAGGGCGTGGACATCAGCAACACCAGCGCCATCGACGCAGTGCTCAACAGCCGCGACGGCGATCTGACCCTCTCCAGCCTGACCAGCAAGCTGGATGCCGACAATGCCTCGACCGTACTCGACCCCGACTGGCTGAAATGGGCCAGCAACCTGCTCGCCCGCCTGCAGGATCTGCGCTGGCGCTATCTGGAAGGGCCGAGCAAGCAGGGCCGCGCCAGCATGGGGATCATCAACGCCACTGGCTGTACCTCGGTATGGGGCTCGACCTTCCCGTACAACCCCTACCCCTTCCCGTGGGCCTCGCACCTGTTCCAGGACAGCCCGTCGATGGCGATGGGGATCTTCGAGGGCCACATGGCCAAGATGGCGGACGGCTTCCGCGCCATCCGTCAGGCCGAGCTGGAACTGGCCGGCAAGTACGACCCGAACGAGCACGATGGCTTCTTCAACCAGTTCACCTGGCGTCAGTTCACCGACGAGGAGTGGCAACTCTGCCCGCCGGTGGTCTCGGTCGGCGGCGACGGGGCGATGTACGACATCGGCTTCCAGAACCTCTCCCGCGCGATGGCCTCGGGGATGCCGATCAAGGTGCTGGTGCTCGACACCCAGGTCTATTCCAACACCGGCGGCCAGGCCTGTACCTCCGGTTACATCGGCCAGGTGGCGGACATGTCACCCTACGGCAAGGTGGCCAAGGGCAAGACCGAGATCCGCAAGGAGGCCAGCCTGATCGGCATGGCCCACCGCACCACCTACGTGCTGCAAAGCTCAATGTCGCATGTCACCCATATGCTGGAAGGCTTCATCGACGGCCTGAACTCGCGCCGCCCGGCGCTGTTCAACGCCTACGCGGTCTGCCCGCCGGAGCACGGCGTGGCCGATGACTCGGCCGAGCGCCAGTCCAAGCTGGCGGTCGAGTCACGCGCCTATCCGCTGATGAAGTTCGACCCGGATGCCGGCGAGACCTTCGAGGAGTGTCTGGATCTGGACAGCAACCCGGCCATCGACCAGGACTGGCCGATGTATACCCTGCAATACATCGACGAGCACGGCAAAGAGGCCAGCATGGAGCTGCCGCTGACCTTCGCCGACTTCGCCGCCAGCGAGGGGCGCTTTCGCAAGCACTTCAAGAAGGCCCCGCAAGAGACCTGGAATGACGATATGGTGCCGTTCCATGAGTTTCTCGATCTTGACGAGGAGGATCGCGAAGGCAAGTTCCCCTACATCTGGGCGGTGGACAACAAGAACCGCCTGATGCGCGTGCTGTGCGCCCAGGAACTGGTGCTCTCCGCCGAGGAGCGCCGCCAGTACTGGCGTCAGCTCAAGGGCATCGCCGGCGTGGTCGAGAAGGTCGACGTGGATGCGCTGGTCAACCAGGCCAAGGTAGAGATGGCGCAAAAGCTCAGCTCCACCCTGCTGTCGCTGGCCGCCAGCGGCGATGCCTCAGCCCTGAGCGGTGCGATTCACGCCAACGGCGGCAACGGTGCGGCCAAGCCTGCCGGGGCCAACGGTGCAAACGGCAATGGTGCCCATGCCGCAGCCAGCGGTGATTTCGAGCCGGTCTGGGTTGAAACGCCGGAATGTACCGCCTGTGACGAGTGCATTGAGATCAACCCGAAGATCTTCGCCTACAACGATGACAAGCAGGCCATCATCGTTGATCCCAAGGGGGGTAGCTTCAAGGATATCGTGCGCGCTGCCGAGAAGTGCACCGCCGGCTGCATCCATCCCGGCACGCCATTCAACCCGGCGGAAAAGGATATCGACAAGCTGATCAAGCGGGCGGAGAAGTTCCAGTGATGGCGATGGCCGTCGGCAAGGCAATGGCTCCCTCTCCCTCGGGGAGGGGGAACCGTGTGATCCACCATCTGCTTTCCTCAGGGGATGGGTTTCCCTCACAGACCCTCCCTACCCTTTGTCCTTCCCTCCCCGGGAAGGGCCTTTTTATTCCCGTGCGGAGCGGCCAACAACCGCCCGCACCCAACCACGGGTAAGCCGTCATGGGCCTGATGACATGGCTGCGTCCACGCCTCACCGGACACGGTGTGCACCCGGACGATCACAAGGCGCAGACCCGCGACAAGGCGATCCGGCGGCTGCCGTTTGCGCCGCGCCTGATCGTGCCACTGGGCCAGCATGTCGGCGCCCCGTCCGTGCCGATCGTGCGGGTCGGCCAGGAGGTGCAGCGCGGCGAATGCATCGCCACTGCCGGTGGCTTTGTCTCAGTGCCGCAACATGCCCCCGCCAGCGGGGTGATCGAGGCCATCGAACTGCGCCCGCTGGCGCGCGGCGGGGTCGGCCAAGCGATCGTGATCAAGGTCTTTCAGGGCGACAGCCAGCAGGTACTCAGCGATCCGCGTGACATCGACAGCCTGGATCGCCCGGCGCTGATCGATGCGGTGCGCGACTGCGGCATGGTCGGTCTCGGCGGTGCGGCCTTCCCCACCCATGTCAAACTGAGCATCCCGCCGGAACACCCGGTCGATACCCTGCTGGTCAACGGTTGCGAGTGTGAACCCTATCTGACCACCGATCATCGCGTGATGCTGGAACAGGCCGACGATGTGATGCGCGGCATCGCCATCGCGCTGCGCATCACCGGCGCCAAACGGGCGATGATCGGCGTGGAGGACAACAAGCCCGATGCCATCGCCCACCTGCGTACCCGCATTCCGGCCAATGCGCCAATCACGGTACACAGGCTGCCCAGCTTCTATCCGCAAGGTGCCGAAAAGGTGATGCTCAAATCCCTGCTTGGGCGCGAAGTGCCCAGCGGCGGACGCATGGTGGAGGTTGGCGCGACGATGCAGAATGTCGGCACGCTGGCACAGATCGGCCGCCTGCTGCCGCACGGCGAGGGACTGATCGAACGGGTGGTCACCGTGGCCGGCCCCGGCGTGCAAAAACCCGGTAATTATCTGATGCCGATCGGTACACCGATCGGCTTTATGCTCGAGCAACTGGGCTTCAATGGCAGCAGCGCCGAATTGATCCTTGGTGGGCCGATGATGGGTCAGGCGGTCGCCTCGCTGGATGCACCGGTGCAAAAAGGCAGCTCCGGGCTGCTGGTAATGAACGAGGCGGCGATTGCCCAGGAATCCGGCAAGAGCTATCCATGCATCAAGTGCGGCGAATGCGTGCGTGCCTGCCCGCTGCACCTCAACCCCAAGGAACTCGGCCTGCTGGCGGCGCAGCGTGAATACGCCGTAATGGCCGAGCGCTTCTATCTGAATGACTGTTTCGAGTGTGGCTGCTGTTCGCTGGTGTGCCCCTCGTCGATCCCGCTGGTACAGTACTTTCGCATGGCCAAGGCCATCAACCGTGGGCAGGCCGCGTGATGAGCAAGCCGAAGATCGAACTGCGTACCTCACCGCACCTGCGCCCACAACTGCGCAAGACGCCCAGTGTCGATATGATCATGCGCAATGTGGTGTATGCGCTGCTGCCGATCAGCGCCTTTGCGATCTACCAGTTCGGGATCAGCGCGCTGGCGTTGATCCTTACCGTGCTGGCCAGTTGCCTGCTGACCGAGGCGTTGTTCAACAAACTCTCCGGGCGCACCAACAGCCTGGGCGACTACAGTGCGGTGATCACCGCACTGCTGCTGGCGCTGACCCTGCCGCCCGGCTTTCCACTGTGGATGGGTGCGGTGGCCGGCTTCGTGGCCATCGGTCTGGGCAAGGCAATGTTTGGCGGGCTGGGCTACAACCTGTTCAATCCGGCGCTGGTGGGCCGGGCCTTCGTACAGGCCGCCTTTCCCGGTGCGATTACCAGTTGGACGCCTGCCGGTGTCGAGGGACGCTTTGTCGAATTCATCCCCTCCACCCTGACCCCGGCCTTCACCATCCCGCCCGATACCAGCGCCTGGAGTGTCGAGGTGGCGGTGGACGGTTTCAGTGGCGCCACCCCGCTGGCGTTGCAAAAGTTTGCCGGTGAGGGCAGCGATATGATGGATCTGTTCACTGGCATGGTGGCCGGTTCGATGGGCGAGACATCGGCGATCCTGATCCTGGTGTGCGGCGCCTATCTGGCGCTGCGGCGCATGATGGACTGGCGTATCCCGGTCGGGGTGCTCGGCAGCGCGGCGCTGGTGGCCGGGATCTTCTATCTGATCAATCCGGGTCAGTATCCCGATCCGCTGTTTATGCTGTTTTCCGGCGGGCTGGTGCTCGGTGCGGTATTCATGGCCTCCGATATGGTGGCTTCACCGGTGACGCCGCTGGGGATCTGGGTATATGCGATCCTGATCGGTGTGCTGGCGATCCTGATCCGCCTGTTCAGCGGCCTGCCGGAAGGGGTAATGTACGCCATTCTGCTCGGCAATGCCGCCGCCCCGCTGATCGAGCAACTCACCCAGCCGCGTGTCTACGGCCATAAACAGCGGAGACGGGCATGAGCGAGCATGTGAGCGCGCCAACCCAGGCCCCGGACACGCGCAGCGTGGCGATCCTGCTGACCCTCGGCGGGATCGCGATGCTCTCCGGCCTGCTGATCGTGCTGGTGTATGAGATCACCAAACCGATGATCGAGGCCAACCGTCAGGCCTTGATCGAACGGGCCATTTTTCAGGTCGTGCCGGGCGCGAGCCAACGCATGGATATCGTTATCGAGGGGGATGGCAGACGCGCCACCGTCTATGCCGCCTATGACGAGCAGGGCGATTTGCGCGGCGTGGCCGCCGAGGGCATGGCGCAGGGCTATCAGGATGTGATCCGCCTGCTGTACGGCTACAACCCGGACTGCGAATGCATCACCGGGGTGCGCATCCTGCAACTCTCCGAGACCCCGGGGCTGGGCGACAAGATCATCACCGATCAGCGCTTCCAGCAAAACTTCGAGGCCTTGGATGTACGCCTGGACGCCGCCGCCTCCGCGCTGGCCAACCCGATCACCGTGGTACGCCAAGGCAGCAAGGAACAGCCCTGGCAGATCGACGGCATCAGCGGCGCCACCATCTCGGTCGAAGCCGTCGCCCGTGCCCTGCGCGAAAGCAGCGAATGGCTGCTACCCAAGCTACTGCCCAGAATGGAAGAAATAAAAGCTCTCAACACAGAGGGCACAGAGAACACGGAGGAGAATCCATGATGAGGTATTCCATGTCTGGGAAGCACAAACATCGATTCAATACCTCTGTGAGCCCTGTGCTCTCTGTGTTGAAAATCCTTTAAGGGTCAGTCCATGAAAGAAAATCATGAGATCAACGCGGATACCTTTCTCGCCGGGCTGTGGCGCGAGAACCCGGTCTTTGTGATGCTGTTGGGGATGTGTCCGGTATTGGCGGTGACCAATACCACTATCAACGCTCTGGCGATGGGCTTGGCGACCACCTTCGTGCTGGTCTGCTCCAGCGTGCTGGTGTCGCTGCTGCGCCACAACATTCCCAAGCAAGTGCGCATTGCCAGTTATATCGTGATCATCGCCACCTTCGTCACCATCGTCGATTACGTGATCCAGGCCATCAGCCTGGAGTTGTACAACGCGCTGGGGGCCTTCATCCAGCTGATCGTGGTCAACTGCATGATCCTGGGGCGTGCCGAATCCTATGCCTCGAGGACCCGTCCGATGAAGGCCACCATCAACGCATTGGGCATGGGCGGTGGTTTTACCATTGCCCTGCTGTGCCTGGGCAGCGTGCGCGAACTGCTGGGCAATGGCAGCCTGCTCGGCATCGCGATCTTTGGCGAAATCTTCCAGCCCTGGGTGATCATGCTGTTGCCGCCAGGCGGCTTCTTCGTGCTGGGCGGCTGGCTGCTGCTGTTTGCCTGGCTGCGCGAACGGCGCTTACCGGCAGAACCGCAAGCGGAGGTGGCGCGTGGCAACTGAATCGCTGTCGTTTATCTTCATCAATGCCCTGCTGGTCAATAATTTCGTGCTGGCGCTGTTCCTGGGGCTGTGCCCGTTTCTGGGTGTCTCCGGCAAACTGAACACCGCCATCCCGTTGGGGCTGGCCACCTCACTGGTGATGCTGATCAGCTCGCTGTGCGCCTGGTTTATCAATGCCCTGCTGATGCACTTCGGCATCGAATTCCTGCGCCTGATCAGCTACATCGTGGTGATCGCCTCGGCGGTACAGCTGGTGGAGATGGCGATGAAGAAATTCAGCCCGGATCTGTTTCGCGCGCTGGGGATCTACCTGCCGCTGATCACCACCAATTGCGCGATCCTCGGCCTGGCGCTGTTTCAGACCTTCAAGGAGTACAACCTGATCCAGTCGGTCACCTACAGCCTCGGTGCCGGTGCCGGCTTCACCCTGGCGATCCTGCTGATGGCCGGGTTGCGTGAGCGCCTGGCATTGGCCAAAGTACCGAGTGTCAGCCAGGGCGCGGCGATGAGTCTGATGCTCGCCGGCCTGCTGTCGCTGGGCTTCATGGGCTTTGCGGGGATGGGGAGTTAAAGGCTTTCAACACAGAGGCCACAGAGCACACAGAGAAAACACTATGCAATTCGGTGTAATGCTGTACCCCATTGATGCAACACAACGATGCGGACGGGTACAACACATTATTCCACTCTGTGCCCTCTGTGCCCACTGTGTTGAAGATGTTTTTCAGCTTTAGGGGAAGCCAATGTTCCAGAACATGTTGATTGCGGTATCGGGGATCTTGCTGCTGATGCTGAGCTGGGTGGTGGTGCAACAACTGGCGCGGCTGTTTGCCGCGCGCCATCCGGAATTTGGCCCGGCGCGTGAAGAGGGCGGCGGCTGCGGCAAACGCTGCGGCTGCTCCGGCTCCGGCCAATGCCAGCGGAAAGATTAAAACATTTCAACACAGAGGGCACAGGGTTCACAGAGGTATATATGGTGAAGGTATTTGCTGGGCTCTGCGCCGGGTACCAAAGCTTTCACAGATTTTTTCTCTGTGTTCTCTATGCCCTCTGTGTTGAAAGATATTTTCAAAGGGATACACAGCATTCCATCCAAAGGTGAGTCTGATGAAGGGGAGTAACGTGAACGAGTACACTGTCAATTTCGAGTCGCTGGGCATGGGCGATGTGATGCGGGTGGGCGGCAAGAATGCCTCACTCGGCGAGATGATCAGCGGCCTGTCGTCCGCGGGGGTACAGGTACCGGGCGGTTTTGCCACCACAGCCTCCGCCTTTCGTGATTTTCTTGCCCACAATCACCTGGGTGAGCGGATCCACGGCCTGCTCTCCCGGCTCGATGTGGAAGACACTCGCGCACTGGTCGAGGCCGGCAAGACCATCCGCCAGTGGGTCATCGAGACACCCTTCCCGCCCGCACTGGAAGACGCGATCAGCGCCTGCTACGAAGCGCTGTGCGGCGACACCCCCGATGTGGCCGTGGCGGTGCGCTCCTCGGCGACCGCCGAAGACTTGCCCGATGCCTCGTTCGCCGGCCAACAGGAGACCTACCTCAACGTGCGTGGCATCGACAATGTCAAGGAGTCGGTCAAGCACGTGTTCGCCTCATTGTACAACGACCGCGCCATCGCCTATCGCGTGCACCAGGGCTTCGAGCACAGCGATGTAGCACTCTCGGCCGGGATCCAGCGCATGGTGCGCAGCGACATCGCCGCCAGCGGCGTGATGTTCACCCTCGACACCGAATCAGGTTTCTCCGATGTGGTGCTGATCACCGGCTCCTACGGCCTGGGCGAAACGGTGGTGCAGGGCGCGGTCAACCCGGACGAGTTCTATTTGCACAAGGGCACCCTGGCCGCCGGCCGTCCGGCGATACTGCGCCGCACCCTTGGCAGCAAGGCGATCAAGATGGTGCATGACGACGCCACTCAGGTCGGGCGCACTATCAAGACCGTCGAGGTCTCCGAGCAAGAGCGTCAGCGTTTTTGCCTGAACGATGAGCAACTGCACGAACTGGCCCGCCAGGCGGTGCTGATCGAACAGCACTATGGCCGCCCGATGGATATTGAGTGGGCGATGGACGGTGAGGACGGCAAGCTCTACATCGTCCAGGCCCGCCCCGAGACGGTCAAGAGCCGTACCGACAAGAAGGTGATCGAACGCTACACCCTCAAGGAAAAGGGCACTATCCGCTGCACCGGACGGGCCATCGGTGCACGCATCGGCGCAGGGGTGGCACGTGTCATCGACACTGCCGACAAGATGCACGAAGTCCAGCCGGGAGACGTGCTGGTCACTGATATGACCGACCCAGACTGGGAGCCGGTGATGAAACGTGCCGCCGCCATTGTCACCAACCGCGGCGGGCGCACCTGTCATGCGGCGATCATCGCCCGTGAACTGGGCATCCCGGCGGTGGTCGGCTGTGGCGACGCCACGGATCGGATCATCAACGGTGATGCGGTCACTGTCTCCTGCGCCGAAGGCGACACCGGTGTGATTTACGAGGGTCAGCTGGCGTTTGATATCACGCGCAGCAGCGCCGACACCCTGCCACAACTGCCGGTCAAGATCATGATGAACATCGGCAATCCGGATCGCGCCTTCGACTTCGCCCAAATCCCCAGCGCCGGCGTCGGCCTGGCGCGCCTGGAGTTTATCATCAACCGCATGATCGGCATCCACCCGCGCGCCTTGCTGGAGTTCGCGCAGCAGGATGAAGAGACCCAGGCGATCATCCGCCGCCAGAGCGCCGCCTACGGTGATCCGGTCAACTTCTATGTGGAAAAGCTCGTCGAGGGGATCGCCACCCTCGCCGCCGCCTTTTACCCCCAGCCGGTGATCGTGCGCACCTCGGACTTCAAGTCAAATGAATACGCCAACCTGATCGGTGGCGAGCGCTACGAGCCACGTGAGGAAAACCCGATGATCGGCTTCCGTGGCACCGCACGCTATCTTTCCGAAAGTTTCCGTGCCTGCTTCGAGCTGGAGTGCCGCGCATTGAAGAAGGTGCGCGACGAAATGGGTCTGGACAATGTCGAGATCATGCTGCCCTTCGTACGCAATCTGAAGGAGGCCCGGCAGGTGGTCGAGCTGCTGGCGGCCAATGGCCTCAAGCGCGGAGAAAACGGCCTGCGTCTGATCATGATGTGCGAGATCCCCTCCAACGCCGTGTTGGCAGAGGACTTTCTCGAACACTTCGATGGCTTCTCGATCGGCTCGAACGACATGACGCAGCTCACTCTTGGCCTGGACCGTGACTCCGCACTCATCGCAGAGTCCTTTGATGAGCGCGACCCGGCGGTCAAGAAGATGCTGTCGATGGCGATCGCCGCCTGTCACAAACAGGGCAAATACGTCGGGATCTGCGGCCAGGGCCCCTCCGATCACCCCGACCTGGCCCAGTGGCTGCTGGAGCAGAAGATCACCAGTATCTCGCTCAATCCCGATACCGTGATCGAAACCGGGCTGTTCCTGGCTGAGCAAGGTTAAAATCCGTCAACACAGAGTTCACAGAGAACACGGAGATAATCGTGTGCTGAGCAAAAAAAATAAAATCATCACTCCTTGCTCACGTCATCGTATATTCTCCTGCATCATTACCTCTGTGGGCTCTGTGCGCTCTGTGTTGAATATCTTTTTCGATTAGCGGATAACCAAGCCATGAAACGGTCTGTTTTTTTTCTGTCTGATCGCACCGGGATTACTGCCGAGACGCTGGGTCACAGTCTGCTGACCCAGTTCGAAGGAATCGAGTTTCGCCAGAGCATCGTGCCGTTTATCGATACCGAGGAAAAGGCGCGCCAGGCGGTACAGCGGATCAACCAGGCCCATGCCGAGGATGGCGAGCGACCGTTAATCTTCAGCACACTGCTCAACGATGAGATCCGCTCCATTATCGATACCAGCGACGGGATGCTGCTGGATTTTTTTGATGCCTTCATCAGCCCGATGGAGATCGAATTGGGGATCACCTCTGCCCACGCGGTCGGCCGTTCTCACGGCATGGGGGTGTACTCCAATTACAAGGAGCGCATTGATGCGGTCAACTTCGCGCTGGGCAATGACGATGGCAATACCATGAAGGACTACCCACAGGCCGATGTAATCCTGATCGGTGTCTCACGCACCGGCAAGACCCCCACCTGTCTCTACCTGGCGTTGCAATACGGCATCCATGCCGCCAACTATCCGATCATCGAGGAGGATCTGGAATCGGCCCATCTACCGAAGATCCTGCGCGATTATCGCGACAAACTCTTTGGGCTGACCATCTCACCCGAGCGCCTGCAACAGATCCGTAGCGAGCGCCGTCCGGACAGCCGTTACGCCTCGATCCAGCAGTGCCGCTACGAGGTGCGGGCGGTGGAGGCGATGTACCGGGCCGAGAACATCCCCTATCTCGACACCAGCGCGGTCTCCATCGAGGAGATCGCTACCACCATCATCCACCATGCCGGTCTGGAACGACGCCTGTACGGTTGAGCCAGATTGAAGGGCTGCCAACTGGACTTAATCCCTCTCACGGCCTACGCTTTGGCTAAGCAGCACGCTTTCATACGCTAGGCCTCAACTATATGGACATACCGCTCCCTCCCTGCAAACTGCACAGTACAATTATCGACAACGCCGCTGTGTGGATTAACCTGCTGGATGCGCAATCCCGCGTCATCCTGTGGAATCGGGCGGCCGCGCGGATCAGTGGTTACCATCCGGATGAGGTGCTGGGCAATGACCGGATCTGGGAATGGCTCTATCCCGACCCAGACTATCGCAACACGATCCAGAATGAGGTGACCGCTATCCTGGAAAACGGCAAGGAACTGCAGGACTATGAAACCATCATCCACTGTAAATCGGGCCAGCAGAAGGTCATTAGCTGGAGTTCCAACCGTTTCTATGACGACGGCCAGCTGGTCGGATGCAGCGCCGTCGGACAGGATGTAACCGCACGCCGCCAGGCGGAGCAGGCCCTGCTCGAACACGAACGCCAATTGGAAACCCTGCTGGAAAACCTGCCAGGGATGGCCTACCGCTGCCTGCTCGACAAACAGTGGACAATGCAGTTTGTCTCCAGCGGCTGCCGTGACCTGACCGGCTATGCGCCGGAGGATTTTATCGACAACGCCATCCGTTGTTATACCGATATCGTCCACCCGGAAGACTTTGCCCCGCTCTGGCGGCAAACCCAGTCCCTGGCCCTAGAGCAGCCGGCGTTTTCCCATGAATACCGCATCCGGCGCAAGGATGGCGCGATCATCTGGGTCTGGGAGCGTGGCCAACTGGTGCGGCACGACGGCCAGCTGATGCTGGAGGGACTCATCCTGGATATCAATGAACGCAAACTGATGGAACAGGATCTACAGCATCTGGCTGCGCACGATACCCTGACCGGGCTGTTCAACCGTCATGAGTTGTATAGGCGTCTGGAGCAGGATCTGCAACGGGCGGCACGCTACCAACAGCCGTTGAGCCTGCTGTTACTGGACGTCGATCACTTCAAGCCGGTCAATGACAATTATGGCCATCAGGTCGGCGATCACGTCTTGCAGCAGATCGGGGCGCTATTGCGAAACAGCATCCGGCAGGTAGATTATGCGGCGCGCTACGGTGGCGAGGAACTGGTGGTCGTGCTGCCGGAACTGGGCTTTGATGAGGCACGCGATACCGCCGAGCGACTGCGTGGCCTGATTGAGGAACA
>OBJA01001860.1_pt1 | contig 13291 bp, 10 predicted proteins | sample 1519751 | NCBI WGS metagenome assembly OBJA01 (sample SAMEA3881238, study PRJEB22517) | soil metagenome | biome: lake sediment; feature: soda lake sediment; material: sediment, water from around vicinity | place: India | collected 2013-12-23 | depth 3 m | reverse complement strand
GATCCCCAAGGTGGAGTGGATACCCTGCAAGATCGTGGTCGAGTGGAGGTAGTCCCGCCGCCCCTTGAACTTTTGCCCCCTCATCGTCTTTTCCTTTGGAGATGGATCTTCAGGTTGGCCCCATGGGCGAAGGCGAAATTGCCCGACACATCCTCCTCTGCCTGCACATCCTCGATCACCACCGAGCCGATTCGCAGAATGCTGCCATCGCCGATCGTCAGGGCGTTGGAGATCACCACTTTGGCGCCGATCCAGCATCTCTCCCCCACGCGGACCCGACCGGCCAGCAGCACCTGAGCGGAAATATCGGTTCCCGCGCCGATCCGGCAGTCGTGGCCTATATTCGAGTAAATGCCGACATGGACATCGTCGCCCAAGACGGTGCATTCGGCGAAATTGACCGACCGGGAAACATTCGTTCCGGAGTGGAGGATACAGTTGCTCCCGATGGTGACTCCGCCGAAGTGGCGGATATGCGTTTTCCTCCCCATTATGACCTTCGAGAAAAAGCCCTCGGTGCCGACGGTGACGAATGGATGCAATACCGAGCCGCTGCCGATACGGGAATTATCGAGAACCAGGCAATACGGTCCGATCCGGACGCCTTCGCCGATCTGCACATTGGTGCCGATGATTGCCGTCGGGTCGATCGAGGCGCTCGCGGAGATGGCTCCGGCACTTTCACCTTTCCGGTCGGGGGCGAGCCTGTGAATCGCCGAGTTGTGCAGATAATAGAAGAGTTCTGCCGCCTTCTCGGCAACCACGACCGCCTTGTCGGGCAGTTCCTGCGGCTGCGTCTTGGATACGCTCGCCGGCGTGGCGACGATTCCCTGCACGTTCGGGTTGGCGGAAGCTTGTTCGAAGTATTTCCTGTTCGCCGCGAGGACCAGGGCATGGGGCTGCTCCGTCCAGGTGAAGCCGGTAACCCGGCAACGATCGAGAAACTGCGGGTTTCGGCAATCCCTGACCAGGAAATAGTCGGAATTGCCGGCAATGATTTTCGGCAGGGAAGTCATGCCGGCATCCTTGCCGGAATAGCTCACGCCGCAAGCGCGCCCGTGATTCGCCGCCATCACAACCTCTCTTCGAAAATGGAGAACTGGTCGATATTACTAGCTTCTTCGACCAATCTCCCGAGATATTCCCCGATGATCCCCAGGGCCAGGAGGATATTGCCGGACAGAAAGGATATCAGCACCGCCAGCGAGGACCATCCCTGCGGGAGGAAATCCCCGCTGAGCCATCGCAGAATGATCCACAAGGCGTAGGCGCAGCTGGCCGCGCTGATGATCATCCCCCAGAGGACCATCATCCGGAGTGGAACATAGGAATGGTTGATCAGGAGATACGAGAGCGTTTTCATGAGCTTTGGCAGGGAGTAGGAACTGTTGCCCCCGTCGCCGCGGGCGGCATGGCGGATATCCACGTTGGCAATGCAGTCCCGAGGGACGGATTTCAGCAGAAAGGCGGATATGTGGGGATGCGCGCCCTTGTAGAGGGCAAGGCGTTCGGCCACCTGCCTGGTCATCGCCCGGTAGCTCGAAAGGCTCAGGTGTTCGGGCTTTCCGAGGATCTTGCCGGCCAAGTGCTGGTTGATGTGCGAGCCGGCATTCCGCCACCATGCATGCTGCTTGTCCGCGTAAGGGATCCGGCCGATGACGACCCTCTTGCCGGACTGGAGAGCTTTTATGAAGAGCGGCAGGTCTTCGGGAAAGCACTGGAGATCGTCGTCGATGGTAATGATGTATTCCTTGGTCGCATACCCCAGTCCGCAAAGCGTCGCGTGCTGTTGGCCATGGTTATGGGTGAACCTCACCGCCTTGACCCGTGGATCTCTCTCTTGCAGCTCACAAATGGTTCCCCAGGAGTTGTCCGGGCTCGCATCATCGACAAAGACGATTTCCCAATCCGTTGTCAGGATATCCAGCTGCGTCGACAATCTCTGGTATAGCCGAGGCAGGATAGGTTCGCTCCTGAATACGGGAACGACGACGCTGAGAGAAGTTCCGGTCAAAATTTCACCTCTTTTGGGATGTAGACGGCATAGCCGTGGAATCTTTCGGGCAGCAGCAGGAAATGGCTGGCGATGAATTGCTGCACCAGCGCGTTCGTGTAACCGAATTTCAGCCGATCTTCCGCAGGCTCCGAGATGAGGACGAAGCCCGGATCGGAAGCCTTTATCCGTTCTATTTCCCGAAGCTGGAAGTCGGCGCTTCTTGGCCACAGTGGATAACTCGCCCACATCGGCGACTTTCTCTCCAGGAGGGCGTATGCGCCGGGCCAGAAGGGTACGGCGAGGAAGTCTTGCCCATCCGGGGCATACTCTTCGGCAAGCTGCCGAAAGGTTGCAATATTGGCGGCCGTAACCGGATCAACGGCGATCTTGTCCCCCGCGATGTCCACTGTCCGGCAGCCGGCGTTTCCATGACATTGCCAGCCGGGGTGATAAATATGCGTAACCCAGAGGCTGGCCGCGCAGAGTAAAAAAGCGAAAAGAAACCTTGTCCGGACAGGCTGTCCGGCCAGCAGCACGAGGCTGCCGATCAGCATCGGCTGGATGCCCTGCGCCAGGTGGCTGACATCGGCCCGCGCATAGGCCAGATGCGCATAAGGGAGAGCGAGGAAGGATGACGCCACCAGAAACGGAGAAACCTTCTCCTGCTTCATCTTCCGCCACAACACAAAGCTCAAGGATGCTATGCCAAACAGTATCAGGAAAATGAAGAAGATACCGACCAGCATATTCCTTGATCCGTCACCAGAACCCGGGGACAGTGAGAACAGCCACGGCCATGGCACCGGCAGGGAAAGATTGGTGCTCCCCCTTTCGAAGAGAAAGCGCAAGCTTTCCAGGAAAGCCGTGGCGAAACCGGGAATGAACAACATCATGCCCAGTACGGGCAGGTAACCGGCAATCACTCCAGCTGCCCAGACGGCAAATCCTCGACCGAACCTCGGCCCTGCAGTCGATTGGCCGCTCAGCCAGAGCATGACGCCGAGACTGCCGATGACCCCGTATGCTCCATGGTTTCTGCCGAAAATGGCTATCACGCCGATGCATAGCCCGGAGATGAAGTATCTTCGGGCTACCGGCTTTTGGACCAGAAAGGCCAGCACACCGATCGAAAGGATGCTCAAGGAGATATCGAACAGTTTATGGCGGGGGAACATCCAGGCTGCGAGCGTGAGGCCGGAGAGAAGCAGGTACAGGAATCCCTGCCTCGCCGCGGCGCGAACGATGAACAGCAGGCCGCAGGCCAAGCCAATGCCCTGGAAGGCGGCGAGGGTTCGCCGGAGGCTGATTAGACCCTTGTCGCCAGACAGCTGCATGAGCCACGCCGACCAGTAGTAGCGGCCGGGATCGTATGACATGAAATCGCGGAGGGGCACCTCGCCCTCGATCACCCGCTGAACGCCGTACCACAGGAAACCTTCGTCGGTGACATCGAAACCCGTGGCGCCTTCCCAGCCATGAAGCGCAAAGACCAAAACACCGGCGAGAGCCAATGCCGGATAACTTGCGGAGGTCCTGTCCATCATCTCATGCTCCGGATTCTAGAAGTAAGAGCTCGTGGTCAGCAGCTGGCGGAGATACAGGAAACCCGAGACAAGGTGGGCAAGCAAGACTGCGGAGGCAATGGCTGCCTTGCCGCGTTCCCACAAGGAGCCGGTCCTCCGGAGATGGTGGAAGTACTCGGAGAGACATACGGCGAACATCATCGGGCCTATTATCATCCTGCCCCAGCCGAAATTGCCATGCCACCTCCTGGGACCCGTTTCGGCAAGGAGCAAATACTGCAGGCAGGAAACCGCAAAACAGCAGAACACGATGAGAAAGAGAGGTTTATTAAAGACCCTGGGATAGAACAGCATGACGATCAGGGGGAAGCCGCTGAAGAAAAGCAGGGAAAGGAGCGGGTTGTCGCTTCGTTTTGCCGCTACCGCCATAAAATTCATCGTAATCCCTGAAGTTACGGCTTGATCGGTTTCATATTTCATCAGGTATTGAGCCAGGAGCACGATGGCGGCGCAGACAATCGGCAAGCTGAGATAGCTGGCCTCCTGAAGGGATATTTTCCCGCGAAGGCAAAAAATCCCAAGCAGGAGAGGAGCGGCGAAAACAAAGGCCAGGTTGAAATTAGGCTTGGCCAGGCCGGAAAGTGCTGCAAAAACCATTGCAGCGATGCTGAAACGAAAAGCAGAGCAGCTCTTTTCAGAGGAGAGGTTCGATAACGCTTTGGCGAAAAGAAGCAGGGTTGCAAAAGCGAATGGTTTGGCGACTATCGTCGTAGGGTTGTGTAGTACGGTGGGGGATCCCGTGTTCAGGTAGAGATATTTGTTGAAATTCGGCAGCCATATTGCCGACAGGGACATAATGCATAAGGCTCCCGCCCATGCAAGCAGGGTGTTCATTTTTCCAAAAGCGCTTTCCTTGATTGCCAGGTAAAGGAAAAATCCAGAGAGTATCGAGTAGCAGAGTAAAACGATTTCGGTAGCAAGGGCGATATCATTGTGGGTAAAGATCGTTGCCGTAAATTTCACGCTGCCATGAAACAACGGGTGGACGACATTGGTCAAACCGTTCTCGATTTTCTCGAGATGGGCTCGCAGATCGCTTCCCAGTGCCCAGGTAACCTGCCGGTGAAATATCTTCCAGTAGATATGGATGAGAGATCCGGTGGCACAGGCCAGGAGGAGGATGGCCCCGGTTCGCAGGCCGATATTATTGGCGGTTCGATAACTCATTGTCTTGTTTGCACGATAAGCGCAATGCCTGGATTTCGGTGGACAGCATGCTTTCGGAGATCAATCTGCCGTTGAAACGTTCCTGGCAGAACCTTTCAATGAGCTTCCCTTGGTGCGGCAAGTTATTTCCGGGATATCCGAGGAAAATCACGCCGTCGCTGGAAGTGAACCTTTTCATGAAGCCCCTTCCGTTTTTTTCTTCTATCCAAGACTTTGCATTGGGGGCCAGGTGGTTGCTCGCTATGGCATAGATATTCCATGCATTTCTTCTCTCAGAGTCGTTTTGGAAAACATGAAAGACGGAAGTGTAGGGGAAAAAATTCCCCCAAATGAAAAACAGGTCGGAATTTACGCGGCGAGGATCGAAATTGGCATAGAAGCCTGTTGCTTTCTTGTTGGCGAGGGCAATATCGGAAAGAGGCATGGCGATCGACACCCAGCAGAGGATAACCGCAATGGCGAGCATCCGCAGGCGGATGGGGTTTATGGTCTCGTAGCTTAGCAGGATCAGGGGTGCTGCTATCAAAAGGGAGAAGGCTGGATAATAGATACGAACCAACGCCGGCCTCCCCATGGCACCCAGGACGAGCAACGACGCAAAAAGCAGAAAGTGAGAAAGAAATACTCTCTTCCTCAGGGCTGCCATCGCGACAAGCAGGGCGCAGGCGGCAAGGGGGCCGCTGATCTGCCCGGTGAAGATATTTTTGATTCCATCGAGGCTTGATGTGAACCGTCTCTGCGTTTCCGCAGATGGGTCGAGGCTGTCCAGGAGTTCAGAGAGTTTTACCGAGTCGGCAATCGTGGGGTCGACGAGGAAAAACGAGCGGAGGAGCAGGATGTCGTTAACCGTGTAGCCGTATTTCTTCAGGAGTTCCGGGTGTTCCGTGAGAAGCCGGCCATAGCCGAAGTCCGTGATCAATATCCTCTGGCGGTTGAGGGAATTGAATGCATTCCAGTTTTCTCCGGACTTCGAATGCTGGTCATAAAGGGAAATCCCTGCCAGACAGAGAGCGAGAAGTCCGATTGTCAGAAACATCTGCCTGCCGATCAGGGCCCGCCAGGGCAGGAGGGGCAGGGCCACGAGCAGGACGAAGATGAACTCTTTCGCCCTGATCAGGTAGGCGAGGAGGGAGAGAAGAAAAAAGAGCAGGAGTGTTTCCTTGCCCCGGCGCCGACAGTAGTCCATGAGACAAAGAACGGCCGCCGCTGCGAGCAGGCCCGCATTGACGGTGAACTGCGGCAATGCGCGAGGGCGGGAAAATATGAGCACGATAACCATGCAAGTGAGGCAGGTGCTCACCCCTCTTCTGAAGAAAATGAGCGTGAATGCCCAGCAGGCAAAAAACAGGGAGGCTACCGTCGCCCACGAGTAGCCGAGTATGCCGCCGAAGGAAGGGATGTGGCGGACCAGGGTTCCCCAGAGTGTGCTGGAAAAGATGAGGTCGGGAGAGTCGTTCATGATGAACGAACCATAGCCATGGGCTCGCATCGACATCCCGACGTCGTCATTCGTCTCCCAGCAGGGGGTGATCAGGAGGTAAAAGATCACGAAAAACAAGAGGGTAGCAAAAAAGGAAGCTGCAGCGGGGAAGCGGTGGGCAACATCGGGAAAACGGTATGCAAGTGCGGCAAGCCCCTTCATCTCAATCCTTCTTTCCACGGGCTGTTTCCCCGAAAGTTCCGGGATCATCCGTATCGATCCGGGAGGAAGCGATACCCTGCGGCTCCCCGATATCTTCGGCTGGAGAGAGCCGCCGCAGGATATGGTCCACTCCCCCCAGCATGCCGAGCAGGAAACGATTGAAAAATGTTGCGAGTGCAAGAAGAGACGCCTCGGACTGGGAGAGGTCGAACTGGGTGAGCATTACTGCCAGGACAGCCTCTTTCACTCCCAGACCGGCTGGAGAAATGGGGATGGTGGTCGCGAGGTAGACTACGGGAAGGACGACCAGGAGATGGGTAAAGCTCAGGTGGAGGTGAAGGGCCTGGCTGATGAGATACGTAGCCGCAATGTCGGTGAGCTGAAAGAGCAGGCTGAGCAACAGCATGAAGCACAGAGCCTGGTAGCTGACCGAGGAGAGAAAGTTCACTCTTTCGAGCAGGTTCGATTTTCCTCTTTGCAGGAAGTGCAATGCGGAGCCGGATCGAGCCCGTTTGAGCAGGAAGAGGGCGGCGAAGAGGGAGAGCAGGGTGATGACCGAAAAGAGCTGCAGCAATCCCCCGGGGAGCCCAAGCCGGACGAAGGGGAGGCAGGCTATGCCCTGGGCCAGGATCAGCAGTAATGCCGCAATTCCGAGAGCACGCTCGGCAAAGACCGAGCACGTGGCAAGAAAGAGACTTGTGCCGCTTTCGCTGCGGCACAGCAGCACCCTCGCCACATCCCCGCCGACGGCGCCCGGCATGGCCAGCCCATAGAAGTTGCCGGCAAGGTATGTCCTGAATGCCGATGTCGGCGAATAGCTCGCACCGAACTGTTTCAACATGGTCGACCAGCGCCAGGCCGCAATACCCTGGCCGAAGAGGGACGAAAGCAGGGCTGCCGGCAGAAGGCGAAGGTCGGCTCTCGAAAGCACCGATCGGCAGCTTTCATAATCGAGCCGGCTGAGCACATAGGAAAAAGCAAGAATGGCTACGGCAATCTGGATCTTTCGAGATATTCGTATCTTCAATTTTACGGATTCCGGTGGACTATCTGCAGACTTCGGCGAGCAGAGATTTATTTCCGGGGTTTGCAGTTTTGCGAGTTTTTGCCAGATCGAATATGACACTGACAATTTTTTCCTGCTGGTTGACGGATATTCCTGACCATAGCGGGAGCCGGCATAACCTGGCGGAATACCAATCCGTGTTGGTCATCTTTCCGCTCACCCGGCCGAAGCGCCTGCCGGCCGGAGAACTGTGCAGCGGAACATAATGGAAGACCGAATGAATGCCCTGTTCGCGCATGGCTTGGATCAACCTGTCACGCAGTGCGGGGGTCTCGAGAACAATGTAGTAGAGATGAGCATTGTGGTTGCACTCCGGCGGGATAATCGGCCGTCGCAGAAATCCTCTCTGTTCCAGTTCCTTCAGCGTTTGATGATAGAAGTCCCAGCTGGCCAGCCGCCGCTCGGTGATCTCGTTCGCCTCCTGCAACTGCGCCCAGAGAAAAGCGGCGACAAGCTCCCCGGGGAGAAATGAGGACCCGAGATCCTGCCAGGTATACTTGTCGACCTCTCCCCGGAAAAAGCGCGACCTGTCTGTCCCTTTTTCCCGGATTATCTCGGCTCTCTCTTCGAGGGCGGGGCGGTTGACCAGCAGGGCGCCGCCTTCTCCCGAGATCAGGTTTTTGGTTTCGTGAAAAGAATACGCGCCAAGGTGGCCTATGGAGCCCAGGGCTCTCCCTTTGTAGCTCGACAAGACGCCCTGCGCGGCATCCTCCACGACAAACAGGCGGTTGTAATCCGCCAGTGCCATGATCGTATCCATTTCGCACGCTATGCCGGCATAATGGACCGGTACCACGGCCCTGGTCCTTGCGCCGATGGCATCGGCGACCAGGGTTTCATCGAGGTTGAGCGTATCGGGCCTGATATCGACGAAGACCGGTACTCCGCCGCGCAGGACAAAGGCATTGGCGGTTGAGACGAAGGTGTACGAAGGCATGACGACCTCGTCCCCCGGCTTCACCTCCAGCAGAAGCGAGGCCATTTCGAGGGCGGCGGTGCAGGAATGCGTCAGCAAGGCCAGGCTGCTTTTGGTCCGTCTCCTCAACCAGGTGTGGCAACGTTCGGTGAAGGGACCGTCTCCGGCCAGACGCCCATTGAAGTGAGCTTCTGCGATATAGTAGAGCTCCCTGCCGGTCATATGGGGTTTATTGAATGGAATGCTATTCATTGCCATTAAGCGAGTGGGGAAATAGGCAGCAATGCTTTGATAATTCCGGTGACAGAGGGCTATGATATAACAAAAAATAGAACTTTTATGCTTTGGCTGATTTATCAATTCCTGGCAAACAACATACATTAAACTCCGTCAGCTTAAAAGTGTATTCTGCCTTCTGGATTATTATTTACGACTCGCCTGGATATGGAGCGCTTGAACGGGGGCGCCATGGCGCAAGGCCGATACCCGGGGGCAGGCCGGGTTTGCTGGAAAGGAACCGTCAGCCGGCCGACGCAGGGGCGGATCTGAGGGACGTTCGGGGAGGCGCCGCAGGTGGCGATCTTTTCAACTTCGCCGCCTGCGGAGCCGGCTGTTTCTGCGGGATCCTGTGGTCATCGAAGCTCCGGCAAAGCTGTAGCCGTGCCGCACCAGGCCAGGGCTTCATACAAGGCATGGGCAGATGCGGGGGTGCGGTCGGCGGAAGAGGGCCGTCTTTTTGCAGCAACCCGTTGCCCGGCATCTTTCCGTGGAAAACCGGATCATCGCCCGGCCGCTGCCCCGGGGGTTCAGGAAAAAGAAGACGATTGATCGTTCATTTCGTCGCGGCAGTTATGCAGTTTTGGCGATGATGCATTACTTTATCTCTTGCATGCCGCCTAAGCACTGAGGCGGCCGGCGGCATTTTCATCCTGTTTCGTGGATTCTATTGACGGCAGAAGGTTTAGTACGGTATTCTGCGCAGTTCAGGTAAAAATGGCAGCCGGCCGTAAAATTTTAGTACCTGAGAAAATCGTTTCTTGCTTTTCAAGAACGAATTTCGTGAAGGTATTCATCCCGTTTATCGGGGTTAGCCGGGTATCAGGGGCAGATGGAAGCAAAGACTATTTCTACAGGAAGAGAGATGAATGCAGTGACCGATTTCGATTTGTTGGAGAGCTGGTCCGTCGAGAAATCTTCGGAGCTGTACAGGGTGAACGAATGGGGCGGCGGCTACTTCCGGGTTTCGGAAAAGGGCGACATGCTGGTCCAGGCCTCGCCCAACGGCACCGAGCGGGCCGTCTCCATTCCGGAGATCGTCGAGGGGCTGAAGGAGCGCGGCCTCGACATGCCGGTGCTCCTGCGCATCGAAAACATCCTCGACTCCCAGATTTCCCAGCTCAACGAGACTTTCATCGCCGCGATGAAAAACCTCGGCTACAAGGGCAGCTTCCTGGGGGCCTACCCGATCAAGGTCAACCAGCAGAAGCAGGTCATCGACGCCATGGTCCGTTACGGCGGCCCCTACCACCACGGGCTGGAAGCCGGCAGCAAGGCCGAGCTCATCGCCGCCATGGGGATGATGGTGGACAAGGAGGCGCCGCTCATCTGCAACGGCTATAAGGACGAGGAGTTCGTCGACTTGGCGCTGACCGCGGTGAAGCTCGGCTTCCGCTGCATCCTGGTGATCGAGATGCCGAGCGAATTGCCGCTCATCGTCGAGCGCTCGCGGACCCTGGGCGCCACCCCGGTGCTCGGGGTCCGGATCAAGCTGTCCAGCCAGGCCGGCGGCCACTGGGCCGAGTCGGGCGGCGAGCGGTCGATCTTCGGCCTCAACACCACCCAGCTGATCGACGCGGTGGATTTCCTGGCGAAGGAGGGCATGCTCGACTGCCTGCAGATGGTCCATTACCATCTCGGCTCGCAGATCTCCAACATCCGGGCGATCCGCACCGCGGTCAACGAGGCCTGCCGGGTCTACGCGGGACTGGTCAAGGAAGGAGCCGGGATGCGCTACCTGGATCTGGGCGGCGGCCTGGCCGTCGACTACGACGGGTCGCAGTCGAACTTCCTCTCCAGCCGGAACTATTCGCTGAACGAGTACTGCACCGACATCATCGAGGCGGTGATGACCACGCTCGACGAGCAGAAGATCGACCATCCGATCATCATCACCGAGACCGGGCGGGCGCTGGTCGCCTACTATTCGATCCTGCTCTTCAACGTCCTCGACAAAACGGTCTTCGAACCCGAGCCGCTGCCGCAGGAGCTGCCCAAGGACTGCCACCCCCAGCTCGCCAACATGATGGAGACCCTGAAAAGCCTGACCATCCGCAATATCCAGGAAACCCTCAACGACACCATCTTCTACCGCGACGAGATCCGCCAGCTCTTCAACCACGGCAAGATCACCCTGCGCGAGCGGTCGCTGGCCGAGAACATCTTCTGGGCCACGCTGGTCCGCATCCGCCAGTGCGCCAAGCAGCTGAAGAACGCCCCAGCCGAGATCTCCGAGATCGAGCGCCTCTTGTCCGACATATATTATTGCAACTTCAGCCTGTTTCAGTCGCTGCCGGACAGCTGGGCCATCGACCAGCTCTTCCCGGTCATGCCCATCCACCGGCTGAACGAGAAGCCGACCCGCAACGCCATCCTCGCCGACATCACCTGCGACTGCGACGGCAAGATCGACAGCTTCGTCGACCGCTTCGGCGCCAAACGCTTTCTGCCGCTGCACGAACTGAAGGAGTCGGAGGAGTATTACCTGGGCGTTTTCCTGGTCGGCGCCTACCAGGAGACGCTCGGCGACCTGCACAACCTGCTCGGTGACACCAACGTGGTGACCGTCAGCCTGCACAAGGACGGCAAGTTCGATTTTTCCGGGGAACTCGAGGGCGACACGGTGGCGGATATCCTCTCCTACGTGGAGTACGACCCGAAACGGCTGCTCATGAAGTTTCGCAAGACGGCGGAGACCGCGGTCAAGGAAGGCCGGATCTCACCCCTGGAGCGCAAGGCGGTGATGAAGGTCTACGAGGAAGGGATGCGCGGTTACACCTATTTTGAACGATAAATCAGGGGCCGGGTAACAGGAGACAGGTGACAGTCTCATGCGGGCTGACGCCCGCAAATATTGGTGCTTCGCGCCTCACTATTCCTGATACTGTTACCTTTGACCTGTAACATGTGACCTGAAAAAGGAGAGTGCCATGAAGAAAGTATTGATCGTCGGGGCCGGCGGCGTCGCCGGGGTGACCGCACACAAGTGCGCGTTTCTGCCGGAAATCTTCCCGGAGATTGTCCTTGCCAGCCGGACGCTCGCCAAGTGCGAGGCGATAGCGAAAAGCATCCACGAGCGTTGCGGCCGGACCATCGAGACCCGCCGGCTCGACGCCGACAACGTGGCCGAGACCGTAGCCCTCATCCGCGAGGTGCAGCCTGACCTTCTCGTCAACCTCGCCCTGCCGTACCAGGACCTGCCGCTGATGGATGCCTGCCTCGAAACCGGCGTCGACTATCTCGACACCGCCAACTACGAGCCGCCGGATGTGGCGAAGTTCGAATACAAATGGCAGTGGGCCTACCGGGAGCGTTTCGAGAAGGCGGGGGTCATGGCCCTGCTCGGCTCGGGCTTCGACCCGGGCGTGACCAACGTCTTCTGCGCCTGGGCCCAGAAGCATCACTTCGACGAGATCCACGAGCTGGACATCATCGACTGCAATGCCGGCGACCACGGCCAGCCCTTCGCCACCAACTTCAACCCGGAGATCAATATCCGCGAGATCACCCAGCGCGGCCGCTATTGGGAGCACGGCGAGTGGGTGGAGACCGATCCGCTCTCCTGGTCGTGGTTGTACGATTTCCCGGAGGGTATCGGCCCGAAGAAGTGCTACCTCATGTACCACGAGGAACTGGAGTCCCTGGTCCTGCATCTGAAGGGCCTGAAGCGCGCCCGGTTCTGGATGACCTTCGGCGATCAGTACCTCACCCACCTGCGGGTGCTGGAGAATGTCGGGATGACCCGGATAGACCCGGTGGAGTTCGGCGGACAGCAGATCGTGCCCATCCAGTTCCTGAAGAAGGTGCTGCCGGAGCCGGCATCGCTCGGGCCGCTCACCAAGGGGAGGACCTGCATCGGCTGCCTCATGAAGGGCGTGAAGGACGGCAAGGAAAAGAAGATCTACATCTACAATATCTGCAGCCATGAGGAGTCCTATCGCGAGGTGGGGTCCCAGGCGATCAGCTACACCACCGGCGTCCCGGCGATGATCGGCGCGAAGATGATGCTCGAGAAGAAATGGCACCGGCCGGGGGTCTGGCACATGGAGCAGTTCGATCCCGATCCCTTCATGGACGACCTCAACCGCCACGGGTTGCCCTGGGTGGTGGTCGAGCTGTAAAAGAGGCTCTCAGCTGTCAGCGATCAGCGGTCAGCTGAGAAGACGGATTTCTGTGATGTAACGCATGCTTGGCTGAACGCTGAACGCTACGAAAAATGAACGGCTACTTCGAATATCGCTTCGATCCAAAGCGGGTGACGACACCCTGCTACCTGGTTGATGCCGGGCTCTTGCGGGACAATCTGGCGATTCTGGCCGAGGTGAAGGCGCGGACCGGCTGCAGGATTCTCATCGCCCTGAAGTGCTTTTCGATGTTTCGGGTCTTCCCGATCATCGCCGCGACGCTGGACGGCGTCTGCGCAAGCTCCCCGAACGAGGCGCGGCTGGGCCGCGAGGAGTTCGGCAAGGAAGTCCACACCTTCGGCGCCGCCTACTCTGATGCCGATATGGCGGAGCTCTGCCGGACCTCCGACCACATCCTCTTCAACTCCATGGCGCAGCTCGCCCGGTTCCGGCCGGTGATCGAGGAGCACGTGCTGCGGGCCGGCGGACACAAAAAAATCGAGCTCGGCATTCGCATCAAT
>OBJA01001858.1_pt1 | contig 13310 bp, 10 predicted proteins | sample 1519751 | NCBI WGS metagenome assembly OBJA01 (sample SAMEA3881238, study PRJEB22517) | soil metagenome | biome: lake sediment; feature: soda lake sediment; material: sediment, water from around vicinity | place: India | collected 2013-12-23 | depth 3 m | reverse complement strand
TCGTTCTCCTTCTCTTTGCGAAAGAGAAGGAGACGTAGAATATGCTTCGAAGTCTTTGGCATCGGGCTTACGTCTAATTCCCATCATGATTAGGCCTTTTTCCCTCTCTTTGCCAAAGAGAGGGAAACAAAAAGGGTGAGTTTGGACTACAAAGCCGTACCCAAATAGAAAGGAATGCCAAGCTGACGTGGACGACAAGGGCATTTTTTAATTAGTCCATAATAATTTTGCTCGTCATAATACTTCGGGGTAGATTATGATTTTTATGAATCTGATAAAACCAAAGATAATAAAGAATAGCCAAAGAAAAAAGCTCTTCCGTAAAATGGAGAGCTTCTTCCATATGGATGATCTATTCCTAATCTCGCTAAACATCATCTTCTGTCCTTACCTTGGAGGATATGTTCACTCTGTCAATCAACTCACCCTACCAGTCCCAACTTCACTAAGACTTCCACCAATTTTTGCGTGTCGATGGGTTTTGCAGCATAAGCCTCACTGCCGGAGTCAAAGGCTTCATAGACATGATGTGTTTCATTTAAAGCCGTGGTCATGATGATCTTTGCCCTTTCTTTTTCGCCAACCCCTTTATCTGATTCAACCTGGCGAATGGCCTTTAGGGCCTTATAGCCGTCCATCTTTGGCATCATGATATCCAAGCAGATCAAATCGTATGGCTGCCCCTCATCCCACGCCAGCATAAAAGCCTCCAATGCCTCCGTTCCATCCACAGTGCTATCGCATTCTCCATAGGAAGAAAGGAACTTTGAAAGAAACCTTCGGCTGGCCATGTCGTCCTCGGCAATCAAAATCCTCAATACATCAACCTCCTTGGCCATGGTGGATTATTTCACTCATCCTCTGATATAGTTCATGTATCTCATCCCAGCTTCCGCGACGTGATGCCAGTTCCAGTTTGAACGCCATATTCTTCATTGTCATCCAGTACCGATCCGCCGCTGCGACTTTGATAAGATGGGCTAAAGATTCTGTCTTGGAAAGATCCTTGTCTACCTTAGCTGCCGCTAATTCGCCCATCCATTCCCGAATCGCCGAGACAATGCTTTCGTCTACATCAGCCTCTGGCAGCGACAGAGAATCTTTGAACAGACTTGAGTAATTCCTGGGTGCGTGCGATTGTTGACTCTGCAATAGATCTTCAACCGTCTGGAGCAGTTCATTGATCTGGACCGGTTTGGCAAGGTAAGCATTCATCCCCGCCGAGAGGAATCGTTCCCGGTCTCCTTGAAGCGCATAAGCGGTTAATGCGATGATTGGAATCGGCGGTCCAGCTTCAGCCCTGCGTATCCGGGATGTCGCTTCAATTCCATCCATCCCCGGCATCTGAATATCCATAATAATCAGATCGAAAGCAGAGTATTTCAGCTTTTCCAATGCTTCCATGCCATTCTCCGCCACTTCCACCATGTATCCGTGTTTTTTAAGAATCTGCAACGTAACCTTTTGATTCACTGGATCGTCCTCAACCAGAAGCAACCGGGACCCCCTTTGCTCCAACACCAGAACATCGCTTTTACCATGCTTGTGCATGGAGACGTCTGTTCCCTCCGCTAAATCCACCTCAAACCAGAAAAGACTACCCTTCCCCAATTCGCTTTCGACGCCAATCGTTCCACCCATAAGATCCACCAACTGTTTGGAGATGGCCAATCCAAGCCCCGTACCGCCGTATTTTCGGGTAATCGATCCGTCCACCTGACTAAAACTCTTGAACAACCGTTCGCTGTGAATTGGATCAATACCGATGCCTGTGTCGGAGACGGCGACCTTCAATCGGGTTTTGCCCTCAAAATGGCCGATATTTTCTGCAAACACATGGACTCGGCCATTATCCGTAAACTTAACGGCGTTTCCCACCAGGTTATTGATGATCTGTTTTAACCGATAGGGATCTCCGATTAAAACCCGGGGCAAGCTGTTGTCGACTTCCAACTGAAATATCAAGGATTTATCTTCCGCACTCATACGATGTGTCTTCAAGATTTCATCGAAGAGGTTATTAGGTTCAAACGGGATTCCTTCAATACTTAACTTTCCGGCCTCGATCTTCGAATAATCGAGGATATCATTGAGTACTGCCAGAAGCAACTCAGCGCAGTTCTTCACGATGGTCAAATTCTCCTGCTGCTCTGCACCAAGCTCTGTGGCTAATGTTAGCTGTGTCATACCGATAATCCCGTTCAAGGGAGTACGGATCTCATGACTCATATTGGCCAAAAATTCACTCTTTGATCGATTAGCCGCCTCCGCCGCTTCTTTAGCGCGGCGCAATGCCTCTTCCCCATGTTTTCGCCCGGTAATATCCTCCTGAACAACATAGACATGTCGCTGATCATCGATAACAACCGGCATCGCGCTAACCGACAACCATCTCCTAAAAATCTCTCCGTTAGGACGCTTAAAATCTTTACAGATCTCCTGTCCATGGTAGATTTCCCCACGAACCAAGACCGCCTCGATGATCCGATGGATCACACACTCCTGGCAATAAGGACCTTCGCCGCATCCATGCGAAAGACTATTAGAGCAGATAAAACAGTCACCGTAATGCTCTCCTAAGATTAGATTTTCATCGCGATTAAAGGTCCTCAATGCTGCCGGATTAATCTGTTTAATCTTAAACTCGTTATCGAGGATTATCATGCCAATGGACGCGGTCTCAAAGATGGTCTTGAAGTTCTGCCTCTCATTGGCCACGCGTTCTTCTGCTAAGCGAATTCTTGTAATATCACGAAAAACCACCACCAGCCCAACCGCTTCTTCAGATGGGTTATAGACTGGGGAGATATTGGCCGAAATATAACAGTACGCACCGTCACGTCCAAAGAGCACCGTATCTTTCCGTAGACCCATACTCTTCCCGCTGGCAAGGACGTCTAATGGATTGTCAACTGGTTCCAATGTCTTTTGGTTGAGAATAACGAAAACATCATCAAGCTTTTGCCCATAAGCATCCTCACTGCTCCATACCGTTAACTCTTCCGCCATTCGATTCATATATACAATATGACCTTGCTTGTCTGTGGTGATAACTCCGTCGCCAATGCTTCGAAGCGCCGCCTCCAGCAACTCGGATTCTCGCGACCCCGTTCCAGCCATGAACGATTGACCCCCTTGCGATGGTTAGCATTTAATCATTCGGATGCAGCAGCGTGAAGATGTGTTGGGGAATATCTCTTAGACTAACCTGTTTTTCAACGGCCCCAATTTCATAGGCTGCTTTGGGCATTCCGTAAACCACACAGGTCGACTGATCCTGCCCGATGGTTCGAGCCCCTCTTTGACGCATTTCCAGCAAGCCCATAGCGCCGTCACTCCCCATTCCCGTTAATATGACGCCCACTCCACGCCGACCTGCATATTCAGCAACGGAATGAAAGAGCATATCCACCGACGGACAATGTCCATTGACTTTATCTCCTTCGAAACAATCAACAACAAACCCCTGTTTGTTCTGGCGGATCTGCATGTGAAAACCACCGGGCGCGATGAGTACGCGTCCTGCGTGAACGGGATCACCCGTCTGAGCCTCCCGAACCTCCAGAAGGCAGGTGCTATTGAGTCGCTCGGCATACATCTTCGTGAAAACGGGCGGCATGTGTTGAACCACCACAACCCCCGGCATATCCCGGGGAAACGCCCTCAAAATCTGCGATAACGCCTCTGTTCCTCCCGTCGAAGCGCCAATGGCAATTATCTGGTTATGGGAATTCCCCAATCGTTCCACCCGTTGGATCTCTTGATGGCTTCGCTTCCAATGGCTAACGTTGGCCACCGAAGCGATTTTAATCTTAACAATCAGCTCAGAAATGAGGGAATTTATGCTTCGACCGGAATGAGCCTCCGGCTTCACGACAAAATCCACAGCCCCGGCATTGAGCGCCTCAAAGACATTCTCGCTGACAGCGCTGACAACCACGACCGGCATCGGGTATTGGGGCATTAGCCTCCGGAGAAACTCGATCCCGTTCATCCGGGGCATCTCCACATCCAGCGTCATGACATCGGGTTCAAGTTCAATAAGGAGATCCCTGGCTTGGTATGGATCGCCAGCGGTCCCCACCACGTCAATGCCCGGATCGGCCGCTAAACCCCGGGCTAAAGTCTCTCGAAACACCAGGGAATCATCGACGACCAAGACTCTGATCTTCCGTTTCATACTCACGCCGATCTATTCCTTTCTGTAGACCGCAGGCATAATAGACCGATACCGGGTCTCATTCCGATCAAGGGACTCCGAGTGTCCAATGAAGAGATAACCTCCAGGCTCAGTCGCTTCGTAAAAACGATCCACCAACGCCTTTTTGGTGGGTTCGTCAAAATAGATCATAACATTGCGGCAGAAGATGACATGAAATCGTTTTTTAAATGGGTAAACCGAATTCATCAAATTTAGCGAACGAAAGACGACTTCACTGCGGATAGAGTCCGTCACAACGCTTCGTTCACCATCAAGCCGCTTAAAATATCTCCGTCTCCACTCCAAAGGCAACGATTGAATCTGTTCATTAAGGTAAACACCCTTAATGGCAATGTCCAATGCTTTTTGGGAGATATCTGTAGCCAAAACCTTCGTATCCCAAAATAGCTTTTTGTCACCAAAGAAATCCGCTAATATCATGGCCAAGGTGTACGGCTCTTCTCCGGTGGCACATCCAGCGCTCCAGATTCGAAGATCATGATCGCGAACAGTCCGGGAGAGATACGGGAGAACGTTATCTTTGAAGAAGTCAAAATGGGCGGCTTCTCGGAGAAAGAACGTATGGTTCGTTGTCAATTTGTTGATAAGCGTAACGATGGATTCCCCGCTTTTATCGGCAAAGACATGCTTGATATATTCGGAGAAGCTTTTAAAGTCATTTTGAACAAGATTGGTTAGCCGACCGGTAACCAACGCTTTCTTCTCCATCAGGTCAATTCCATAGTTGCGTTTAATATACGTGGCGAGTTCAATGAACTCCTTTTCCGTGGGCGCAATCATCCCTGATCGTCACCTCTTTGGCAAGACCATCGGAGGCGTTGATGCAATCTCACTTTGTCTATTTTCATCTTAATCATCCCTGAGCTTATTTGATGGCTCCACCCGACAATGACTTCTCCGCCAGCCGGGCGGAGCATATCCCATTTCGATTGCGTTTTAGTACTTACCGAATTCTTGATCGTCTAACGATATGTGGATCTTCTTCGACCGGGGTGAACGACCGGTGGCGGTGGCGGCAGCTTCGGCCCTATACTGCTCATCAACTGCACGCTTGGCCGTTTCCATGCCTTTTTTGCTCAAGTTATGTCCGTCCTTGAGCTTAAATCGGCGAATCATGCTCTTCAAGAGTTCAGCCTGGCTTGCCAATTCTTCACTGGCAGCGGCGCTCTGTTCAGAGGTGGCCGTATTGGTCTGGGTAACCTGCGAAACCTGGGCAACACCTTGGTTAACCTGGGTAATGGCGGTTGCTTGCTCGTTGGAGGCCGTGGCGATATCTCCCACCAACGTAGCGGCTTGAGCCACACCGTCCACGATCTTGTTCAAAGCTTCTGCGGTTTCACTGGCGATACGCGTACCATCCTCCACCTTTTTGATGGATCCTTCGATCATCACGGTGGTCTCCTTGGCAGCATTAGCGCTCCGTGCGGCAAGATTGCGCACCTCTTCAGCTACGACAGCAAAACCCTTGCCGTGCTGCCCTGCCCGAGCAGCTTCCACCGCTGCGTTTAGCGCCAGAATATTGGTTTGGAAGGCGATCTCATCGATGACTTTGATGATCTTTGAGATGTTGCCGGAGGATTCATTGATAGCCTGCATCGCTCCGAGCATCGATTGCATCTGGTCATTTCCCTGGACCGCATTGTTCTTCGCAGTAATCGCCAGTTCATTGGCCATACTGGCGTTGGATGCGTTTTGTTTGGTCTGTGCTGCTATCTCAGTAATTGCCGCCGTGATCTGTTCCACGGTAGCCGCTTGTTCCGAGGCTCCCTGCGACAGAGCCTGACTGGAATCGGAGACGCTTCGAGCGCCGGAGGCCACCTGCTCAGAGGCGTTACTAAACTCGGACAAAACATCGTTAAAAGACCGCACGATCATATTCAACGAATTCTTGATCTCCACAAAATCTCCAAGGTATTCTCGGGTCACCTCGACGTTGAGATTGCCGTTGGCCATCTCCGTTAAGACGCTGGAGATATCGTCAACATAGCTCTTCAATGAATAAATCGTTGTATTCAAAGCATTTTTAATCGCGGCATGATCTCCCTTATAATCCCCCACAACTTCCACCTGGAGATTTCCTCGGGACATCTCTTGGAGCACCGATGAGGCCTCGTCGATGGGTTTAATGATCGCATCCAAAATAGCGTTAATTCCTTCGATCATCATTCGAAACTCGCCGGACTGACCCGACGCATCCGCCCGAACGCTCAGATCCCCTTCGACGGCGGATTGAGCCAGATTGAAGATCTCACTCTTCATCGTAATCATCGTGGATTTGAGGTCGTTGATCTTGACTCCCAAGATATCATTCTCGGACCGGATGCCGATATCCACTTCCAGATCGCCTCCAGCCATTTTTTGAATGGCTTGAGCTTGTTCTCGAATGGAATCGACCATTCGCCGGAACGCATTGGCCAGCGAGCCGATCTCATCCTTGGAGTCTGCCTGGATCGATAATTCCGTGTCACCCACCGCTAATTTTTTAGCAGCTCCCATCAATTCATTAATCGGACGAACAACACTCTTCGTGAGGAAGAATGTCATCAATACGGTTACTGCAATTAGGCAAAGAATTGTAATGAACAGAACCGAAAAGATAATGGCATTACGCATTTTATAAGCCTCGAGAATGGGTTGCCCTGCAAAAGCTATGCCAATGGTTTCACCTTGTATACCTTTTAAGGGCATGTAGGACGTGACATAGGGAACACCAAGAATATCGGCTTGTCCAAGATACTGCTGCCCCTGGTTGATCACCCGTGACGCCACCGAACCGTCCAATGCCGTTCCGATCAACCGTTGGCCGTTCTGAATAATGGTGGTGTTATAGCGTATATCCTTGAGAAAGAGCGTGACATCGGTCATATATTCCTTTTTGACTTCATCGACAAACTCCGGATCGCTAAGGAGGACCGACCCTGAGACCACACCGATAGCTCGACCGTTCTGCATAACGGGAACAGCTGCTTGAACCCGCAGATCGTTGGGCCCAAGCGATGCCAAACCCGATATGGCTCCTGTCCTAATAACGCTCTTCGCGTCAAACTTACTTGCCAAATCATCGTTCTGCAACTGAACGGAGAATAGAACATTTCCCTCAGCATCAGTAATGATGATGCAATTCAAGTCGGTTTCTTCAATAAATGATCGAAGTATTCGTTCCAGAGATCCCGTGTTAGAACGTCCTATTCCAGAGATTACATCGTTTGATTCCGAAAGAATTTTTACATAATGTAATGCATCTTCATTTAGCCGAAGAATTTTTCGGTTCAACCCTTCCATTCCTCGAACAGCTTGCTCTTCTGAGATATGACGGGAGTAACTCGCCACTCTGACTAGGGCGAATCCCGAAGTTATGCCAACGGTTAAGAGAATCGAAAGGCATATGCACATCATTATCTTGATCTTGATACTCAGGTCTTTGAATCGTTTCATTAAAATCACTCCTTTGATTATCAACATCGAAATCTATCCGACGGTTCGGGTCATCCTTACCCCTTTCAAAACAATTATTTATGATACCGATCATACTATTTCTGTTAGAACCGCTACTTCGTCATCGTTCAATAACTTTTGACAATCCAAAAGGAGCTTAACCTCGCTTCCAACTTTACCGATACCGCTGACAAAACGGTTCTGCGTTTCGCCGTTTAAATTGGGTGGAAGGACGATCTCCTCATCGGGGATGTTGGTCACCTCCGATACGCCATCGACGATCAACCCGATAGCTGTGTTTTGGATCTCCACCACAATGACGCACGTTCGGTCGTTATACTCTCGTGGTTCTTTCTTGAACCGCAACCGGACATCCATCACCGGAATAATCTTTCCCCGAAGGTTGATGATCCCTTTGACATAGGTCGGCATCTCCGGAACTTCAGTAATGGGTTGTATCCCGATGATCTCCGTCACATGCCGGATCTCGATGCCGTAGACCTCTTTTCCCAATGGAAATGTCAGATACTTCCCTTTCTGGGTATCTTCCTCCAACTCCATGGGTTCCAGAATCTCAGCCATAACTCCACCTCCATGTCTTTACGATATCATCTGATTTTTGATCAAGTTCGCCACATCGAGTATAAGACTGACGGTTCCATCCCCCAGCAAAGTGCAGCCAGCTACGCCCCTTACCCGCTTAAGGTAACTTGGGAGAGCTTTGACCACCACCTGTTGCTCCCCTAAGAGCGTATCGGCCACAAGGCACATACTCTTATCTTCGGCCTCCACCACCACGACAATGCCCTCATGAACATCCGTCACCTGAGTTTCAATCTGATATCGCTGTGCTAACCTAAGGACAGGGTAGCATTCTCCGCGAATCATCATCATCTCAAAACCCTCAGGGTCGGTGATTAGATCATCCGGTTTGGCACGGAACGATTCACGAATCGACGGGGTAGGAACGATGAATTTGGAGTGGCCTACGCTGATGATCATGCCATCGATGATCGCGAGGGTCAGCGGGATTTTAATCGTCATGATCGTTCCCTGATCCGCGATACTGTCGATCACAACCGAACCGCCCACCTCTTGAATATTCTTCATCACCACATCCATGCCGACGCCTCGGCCTGAAAACTCCGTGACCTTATCCTTCGTCGAAAAACCCGGCAAGAGAATGAAGTTATAGATCTCCCGATCACTTAGCTCTGACTCACTGCGATGGAGCAATCCATTCTCACGGGCCTTTGCCAGAATCTTATCCCGGTTGAGCCCGCGGCCGTCGTCCCGAACGATGATCAACACATCGCTGCCGGCATTTTTGGCTTCCAATGTTATATTCCCGGTTCGAGGCTTCCCTTTGATCTCCCGCTCTTCCACTGTTTCCAGGCCATGGTCTAAAGCGTTGCGAATCAAATGCATCAAAGGGTCCGCCAGATGGTCGATGATATTCTTGTCCACTTCCGTATCTTCACCGATAATCTTCAGTTTGACATCTTTATTTAGCTTATGACTCATATCCCGGACCAAACGGTTCATCTTCTGAAACGTCGTCGCCACCGGTACCATGCGAATGGCCATCGTGATATCCTGTATCTCGTTGGTGATCTTCCGAAGTTGGCGAGCGGCTTTATTAAAGCCATCCAACGGCAGACCCGCCAGTTCCGGGTTGCGCGTCACCATCGCTTCGGCAATAACCAACTCGCCCACGAGATCCATCAGCGTATCAAGTTTTGCCAGATTTACACTGATCATATTCTGCTTGAATACAGCGCTGTTGGTCTCTCGAGCCGATTCTTTCTCCATCGGCTTCATATCCGTCTCTACAGTAGACCCGCTTGCCACGACGTTTTCTTCAGTCGCCGATGCCACCGGAATCATTTCATTGGTGAATTGAAGATCCTTAAGAAACGGAGTGTGCGAAAGAAACTCTTGAACCTCATCGGTTGTCTTCTCGGAGATGAAATGGAGTAAAAAGCCGTCAGTTTTTAATAGATCGCAACGATCGTCATTATCCATAATATCGTCTGGCCAATACCGGATATCCGTCGCGATCTCTTTGAGCGCGTGAACCACTGTAAAGGCCCGCACGTTCTCCATCCCGCATCCGTCTTCGAAGAACAGGCGAGTAGTGTATGGCTGTCCCAACGAGATGGTCTTTGCGGTAGGAATATAGTATTGAGTTGTATCGTTTTGAGTCGTCGGACTATTTTTATCGTATGTCTCCACTGAAGGTGAATTGCCCGAGCTTTTAAGTTGTTGAAGATACCCGATAATGTCATCCTTTAATCCCGAAGCATCTTCGCTGGATCCTTTACCCTCTTGAATTCCGGCGACCTGATTCTTCATAAAATCCAAGGCGCTTAAGACGATATCAATAATCCTCGATTGGTCCGCATGGACAGACTTCTCTTCGCGTAAAAAGAAGAAGAGGTCCTCCACGGCATGGGCCAATTCGGCGATGTTATCATAGAGCATCATCGCCGCAGAGCCTTTAATCGTATGCATAATACGAAATATCTCGTGAATGGAATCCTCCAAACCAGACCCTTTCTCCCCGTTTAAAACCAGTTGTTCCAGCTGCTCCAACAACTGACTGGTCTCAAAGACAAAGAGTTCCAGCATGGGCTCTCGGTCAAATGAACTGCTCAATCCAGCACCACCTAACATACGAATCGATTATCTATCTGAGCCTCAGATATCTGATGATTTATCCAATTTTCCCAAGGGTTTCGACGATGTGTTGCTCTTTAAAGGGTTTGACAACAAACCCCTTGGCCCCCGATACAATGGCATCCCGGACCATCGACTCCTGCCCCATGGCTGAGACCATCACAATGATCGCATTGGGATCAACTGCCTTAATCCTTTTTACCGCCGCGATTCCATCCATAACCGGCATGGTGATATCCATTGTAACGATATCCGGCTTGCATTCCTGGTACTTCTCGACCGCCGCTTGACCATCGGCGGCCTCGCCCACGACTTCGAAGTCATTGTTCTCCAACATCATCTTTAAAGAGGCGCGCATAAACGCGGCATCGTCCACGATAAGAACTCGTTTCATTCCATTACCCCCCTATTGTAAGCAGTATGTAGTACTTATATCGGGTTCTAAAAGAAATCTTTTATATGAATTTTTACATATACCCACATAAACCCATCAATGTATTCCATTGATAATTATTAACCTATTACATGTTAATTTTTGGATATCATTGATCGACTCGCTTCGCTTTACACCGCCCTTAGAAAAGAGCATCATTCCTTCAGAGCTTGGAACCCTTCAACGGTTCCTCTCCCCTCCAATTGCAACAGATTTTAACTAGGAATTTTGCAGGATTTATAGTACAATTATCGGCAGAAGCAAACAAGCCTAACGACAGTCTTTCCCCTATTATGCTTTGCCTTTCATCTTGGCATGTCTCGAAGACGCAGGGGAACACGAGGAGGATAACCGATGACAGAACAAGCCGTACTCGGCATTGATCTCGGGGGAACCAAGATCGCGGCAGCCCTTGTTGATCGGGATCGCAACATTCTCTGGGAGGAAAAAATTCCTACCGAAGCCGCTTCCGGTGTGGACGGCGTTGTCGGTCGGATGGTCGATCTTTTCCAACGCGCCTCTGCTCACGGCAAACCCGTAGCCATCGGTCTGGGAATCCCTGGGCCGCTGGACCTCAACAAAGGAATGGTCATCAAAGCGCCCAACCTAGGTTGGCAGAATGTACCCATCACCGCCATGATGGAGCAAGCCACCGGCGTTAAAGTCTTTTTACAGAACGATGCCAATGCGGCCGCCCTGGGCGAACAGGTCTTCGGTGCGGGCAAGGGCATTTCGGATCTGATCTATATCACGGTCAGCACAGGAATCGGCGGCGGATTTGTCGTCAACAACCGATTGATCCAAGGGCGCGACGGAGGAGCCGGCGAAATCGGCCATATCATCGTCGAAGAAGATGGGCCTCTCTGTGGCTGCGGCCAACATGGCTGCCTCGAAACTGTCGCATCGGGGACCGCCATCGCCCGTATGATGGGCGAGCGACTTCGTAATGGCGCACAAAGCGCTGCTCTGGAGATGGCGGGCGGCGATTTGAGCAAAGTTGATACGGTAATCATCGGCAAGGTGGCCCAGGCTGGGGATCCCTTGGCAAAGGACGTTATATCCATCGCCGTGCATCACTTGGGCGTTGCCGTGGCCACCATGGTCACACTCTTCAACCCCGGCATGATCATCATCGGCGGCGGCGTCGCCAACATTGGCGACCTGCTCTTCGAGCCCGTGAAAGCTGCGGTCAACTCCCGGACGTTCGCCGCTTTTGCGGCGGATCTCCCTATCGTTCCCGCTGCATTGGAAGGACGCGCCGGCGTCCTGGGCGCTGCCGCTGTAGCGCTGCAGAACATGTGGGGCGAATAAACGAACAAAAAATGTGCACATAACAAAAATGTGCACACCCAAACATGGAGAGAACGTTGTAGGGAACAGTCGCGACTGTTCCCTACAACGTTTACCGGTATTCCTGGGCTCGATACAGCACACCCGAACCCGCTCCTTGATCCAATAACACAGGGACCATTGCGCCGGGCAACACGGTTTCAACGGTATTGGGAGCATTCGGCCCACCCAGGTCGGTCTGGAGCCAACCCGGATCCATCAGGTTCATCAGAACGTCGCTTCCCTCGAGTTTGCTTGCCATATCTTTGACATACTTATCGACGGCAGCTTTGGAGATGGCATAAGGCGTCAACTCCGGCTGATCCTGAATCCCCGATGTCACGTTGACAATCCGCCCAAATCCTCGTTCCTTCATCTTAGGAAGAATCACATCGCAGATTTTGATCAACGCGATCACATTGACATCGAAACTCCTCCGGTACTCTTCAATAGGAGCGATAAAATCGGGTCTCCACGGCGTCATAATAGCCGCATTATTATACAGCACATCAATACCGCCGCTTAAGCGCTCCGCTTCCTGAGCCATCGCCTCCGCCGCTTCCGGTGACGCTAAATCCGCTTCGACGCTCATAACCTGGACGCCCTTTTCCAAAAGCTCCTTTTCCAAGGATACCGTATGCTCTTTGTTTCGGCTATGTAATACCACATGACAACCCTTATCGGCTAAGGCCATCGCCACTTGACGGCCGACCCCGCGACTAGCCCCTGTCACTAAAGCCCATTTACCCGTTATATCGATCAAACAAACCACTCCTTCGAGAATTCTATGATGCTAACTCATCCGGAGACATACCTAAATACCCTTTGTCGTCCACGTCAGCTTAAATTTTCATCCCGGAGTCGGCACGACTCCTCACAGCATTCATGCCGCCCATGTACATCAGCCGACGCTGACGTGGCCGACTACTTAGAAAATGCATCTAAATCCGACCCCATAAATCGACACAATCCCTTACCACCAAAGGCTTAGGTTACTCCAAAACCACGATGGTTCAAGGTATCGTGGCCAGGATGGCGCTTACAAAAAACCCTATACACGATACCTCCCCTTTAGGGGAGAGCGAGAGAGAGGTCACACGTCATATCCCTAATAAAAAACCCCCTTCCCTCTTTGGGGAAGGGGGTTGACCTAAGGCTTATTCGAGAATCTTCGTCACGACGCCGGCGCCGACGGTGCGGCCGCCTTCACGG
>OBJA01001857.1_pt1 | contig 13315 bp, 7 predicted proteins | sample 1519751 | NCBI WGS metagenome assembly OBJA01 (sample SAMEA3881238, study PRJEB22517) | soil metagenome | biome: lake sediment; feature: soda lake sediment; material: sediment, water from around vicinity | place: India | collected 2013-12-23 | depth 3 m | reverse complement strand
CGATCCCCCAACGACTGTCAACAAGCTGCATGTGGCGATCAACATATTCCTCCACGCTGCCCTGATTCTGTGCGGCGCAGTAGGCATTTCTCATCCGGTAATAGCCGGTATCACGGTAGCGTAACGACAGGCGTGGGATCCCGCCTTCCGCCATGCTGTCCAATACCGCCGGGCCGGTATCCGCCTCGCTCCATAGTTCCAGGCGATTCAGCCCCCGGACATCGCTGCTCAGCGCCACTGAAACGGTGTTGAATCGCTTGCTATAGCTCAGATCGACCTGCATATCGATATGCAGCGCCCCCATCCCCATCTGTCGATAATCACGCAGCGAGAATGTCTTGATATTGCCGCAGCCCAGCGCATCAAGCTGATAAAACGGGTTGCTGTCGCCACCTTGCAGATTGGCCACCTGTTGCTGCATCTGCTCCAGCATCGAAAAGAGCTCGCCACGGATATCCAGTTGCAGCCCATGGAGCTGGATACCGAGTTTTTCCGGCAGCTCCCCCTTGCCCAGGCTACGATCGGCCATGATAAAGTAGCCGATATGCGGCGCGCTCAGGCGCAGCTGATCGATGCGAAATTCATCGCCCCCAAGGTGTGGCCGGATCACCAGCCCATTCAGGCCAACCTCATCGCCTCGCCAGGCAATATGCACCGAGCCATACTCGACCACAGCAAACGGTGCGGCGGCCATGACCAGTTCATCGGAATGGTTCTTGACCTTAAACCACAGATAGCCCATCGCCGTACCATAGGCCAGTAATGGAAGTATCAGCAGAAGTTTGAGGGCACGCATCGCTGCACTCCTTTGCAAAGAGAATCATCGATCAATTTTTCATCTTTATACCGAAATGCCAAACTACTCACAAGATCCGGGGATACAGGGCCTAGCTAAGAGCATTTTAACTTTGCCAGCATCTACTCTCCTGACCACCAAAAAGATATTTTCACCACAGAGTCGCAAAGGCACAAAGGATTTATGCATAACCATGTGCAAAAGAGCTGCCTATAGCCATGTGACGGAGAAGAATTCTCATGAATACTCATCAATACAGGGGCTGCCAAATGGTGTGAATGCATGATTGAACAACTCTGCATCTCTGCGGTGAGTGTGTTTTTTGCCTGGTTTTATCCCAACATCAATGATGTTGTCCCGGGCTTCGTATAATGGGCACCTGTATTTGCCAACGGGCATGCTCGGGCGCTGGTTGCTATATACTTGCCTGCCTTAATCACCTACGATGTAACAATTGGTGACAATCCCCCGACAAACTGGCATCACAGTACGGAGATAGTGTTGATGATGGATGAACAACTACAGACAATCGACCTTGAACTGTCACGACTGGAGCGGGTGGTTCTGGATAAATATGAACAACTGGAGGCCTCCGCTGGCCCCAGCGCCATCCATGTCATCATCCCCTGGGAACAGGCGCATGAACACCTGGCCGAACTGGAGGTGCTCTCCGACAGGCTGCACGGCGGTGGCTCAGGCGGTATGTTGCAACTAGTGACCGATGAGCATGACCAACTGCGGGTTCGCATCATCGTGCTGCGCAATCTGCTGGAACGGGATATCCCGGTTCCCTATCTGAGCCGGGTCTTCAACGAACTACGCAAGGAAAGCGTGGCCACGGCCACAGCGCCCTCCAGCCTTTCGACGGCGGCGGCCAGCAACCCGTTTCTGGGTGAGCAACAGCCCAAGGAGGCACCAGCCGAGGCCCTCCCGCTGGAGGTGATGCAAACCATGGGGCTGCACTATCTGATGGAAGAAGACCAGCAACAACTGGTCAAACCCGAACAGGCCATGCCGCGCGTCACCCATGGCAGTCAGCTACCGATGACCCTCTCGCGCTTTGTGGCGCGCGATCTGGCCGAGGCCCACTTCGCCACGCGCCCGCTCAAACCGAAGATCGCCCGTACTCCAGAAGAGTTGCGCCAGAAACTGGCCGCCCGGGCGAAGGCTCAGCAAGGCAAAGACAGCTCCTGGTGAATCACTCAATATCCGTCAGTTTGGCAGCGGCAAGCGCCTGCGGTGAACCGACCGGCGGCATCCGCTGACTCAGACGCACCACCGGGCGTTCCAGGCGCTGATCATAGAATACGCTGTAGGCCATCACCCGGCGCACATACAGACGGGTCTCGTGGAAGGGAATGGTATCGACCCAAATGTCCGCCTCGATCCCGGCCTGCTCAGGAAACCAGCGTTGCACCCGGTGCGGGCCGGCATTATAGGCCGCGGTGGCCAGTACCGGATTGTCGAAGCGCTCCAGCATTTCCCGCAGATAGTGACTACCAAAACGGATATTAAGTTCCGGTTGCAGCAGGGTCAGGCGGTTGGAGATATCGGTGGCCAACTGCCGGGCGATGCTGCGCCCGGTGGCAGGCATCAGCTGCATCAGGCCGAGCGCACCGACTGGTGAATGGGCAAGGGGATCCATCGCGCTCTCCTGGCGGGCTACTGCATAGATCCAGGAGGGATCCAGCGCCTGTCGCTCGGCCTCACTAAAGAAGGTTTCGCTATACGCCAAGGGAAAACGGATCGCCAGATCGTCGAAATGATTGGCACGCGCCAGTGCCAGCAAGGCGCGGTCATGCCACTCCCAACGGGCCGCCAGCTTGCCAGCCGCAACACGTTCCTGCTGATCCATGCGGGCCAGCGCAAATTCCCACTCACGGCGCGAATCGAGCACCTGATCGAGCTGATAGAGCTCATAGGCGCGCACCAGCGCCGGATGGTTCGCGACCTGTTCCAATGACTCATTCTCGATACGCAATGCCTGATGGGTCAGGTTGTAGTCGACACCGATGCGATCGGCCGCCAAAAAACCGTAGTAGCCACGCCTGGCGCTGACCGTGCGATACAGCGCCTCGGCCTGTTCCTGCTTGCCCAGGGCCTCGTAGGCGCGCGCCAGCCAGTACGACCACATCTCCGAGCCACGCTCCTGTGCCGGCATCTCCTCGATCCAGGTGGCGACCGCCAGCCAGCGCTGGTTACGCAACGCCGCACGGATCGCCCAGCCACGGCTGCTCTCATTGAAACTCTCGGCCGGTAGCGTGGCATACCACTCCAGGGCGCGCACGTTGCCTTGCAGGGCAAGATGTAAAGCGATCGCATGGGCGGCGGCGTGACGCTGCACTTCATCAAACTCATGCCGAAATGCCAGCATTGGCCACAACTCGGCCGCCGCTTCGGGATCGGCGCTGGCTAGGCGCCTGATTGTATGCAGGGCGATGTGACGGTGGCGTTCGTTATCGGGCTGTAACAGCTTGTCATCACCCAGCAGCTGCGGCCGCTCATGCAGTTGCCGCCACCGATCCACCAACTGGCGATCGGCCTCAGGCAGGCCACGTGACAGATAACGTGCCAGCGATGGATTGCCCTGCGCCATCACCAGCTCGATACGCTGCCAGCGGTGCTCGGTGCTCAGCTTGCCGGCCTTGTCCCAGGCGGCAAACAGCCGATCACAGGCCTTGTGTTGGGAAAAGCCGACCATCCATAGCGACTCGGCGCCTGCCCAGGCCTCGGCCTCGCGGCCCGTCTCCAACTGGGCGGTGTGCAGGTGGCAGCGCAGTTCTGCATTGCCACTTTCCTGGTAGTATTGCAGATACTCGGGCCAGCGCCGCTGTGCAGCCAGATGGCGCAACCAGGCGCCCTGCAGACGCGAGGCCAGCGGGGTATCGGCATGCTCGTTGATAAAGGCTTGAACATCCTCGCTCGACAGCTTGGCAAGGTCTTGCTGCAAGCGCCAGAAGGTCAGATAGGGATAGAGCGGATAGTCCTGCAGATCGGCGGCCAGCGCGGCAAAGCGTTCGCTGTTGCGCTGCTCCAGGGCGGTCTTGGCCGCCATGAACTGCATGCGTTGGCTTGGGGGTTGCTCGGCCAGATTGGCCCACACGGGCTGTCCGCTCAGCAGCAACAGGACGCCGATCAGGAGGCTGCCGATTCCCCCTGCGCGGTGCTTGACATGACTCTGTGCAGCGCCCATCCCCGTCTCCTTGATTCAGTTTCAAGTTTAGACGCTAACATTTTGGTTTACAATGGGAATACAAAAAATCATCCATGCCCAGCGGATGGCCCCGGCGGCCAGTCCCGCCCCCGGCAGGCCCCGCCGCCTGAGCGCCCGCGTCAATCCTTACTCGGTGCGCGCGGTCACCTCAAGCAGGTGATAGCCAAACTGGGTCTTGACCGGCCCCTGCACCGTGTTGAGCGGCGCCGAGAAGACCACCTTGTCGAATTCCGGCACCATCATGCCAGGGCCGAAGCTGCCCAGATCGCCACCCATCGCCGCCGAAGGACAGGAAGAATTCTTCCTGGCAACATCGGCAAAATCCTCACCGGCCTCGATCGCCTGTTTCAGTTCCAGACAGCGCGCCTCGCTGTCCACCAAGATGTGTCGTGCCGTTGCTCTGGCCATAAAGGTCTCCGTTGTCTCATCCTGTCATCATGCGCCACTCCGGCAGAAAATGGCCCGTCGCAAACAGCACCTCGGAGGCACCACATCACGGCGGTTCGATCCTGACAGGAGATGGCAGCGCCATATCAAAAGCTAAGGACGCAAGAATACCACGGATCCCCCCCCACGGTAGCCAGATTACGGTGGGTTGGCTGAGCGCGCTGCACTGCGGGGCTGGCAAAGGCAGTGCAAAATGAAGGAGGTGGCACCTCCATGTGCCAAGAAGACACCAAATCCCTTTCATGCCTTCTTAAACTTGAACGGTTTGCAACGGATGTATCCGTTGCTGGTACTTTCCCTGCCTCGGCAAGGCACGCCCATCATACGGAATTCCACCGGGGATGCATGTCGACCGACTGTCAACTTTTTTCCAAAAGCTGTACACTTTAGCATCGACAACCATAAAATAATCCAATGTACACAATATGTTAGGAAAGAGCGTCGATTCGGTAGCGGTTCCCGCCCTGGCCTTTGGCGCCTTTGTCTTCTGGCTCACCAGTGTGCCGACTGATTCCCAAGCAAGACTACCTCAACGCAGCCACTGAGTACCGCTAATGGTGCGTAGTATCCTTGGTTCACCATTCACTAGGCCGACTTCCTCGACTACCTGGACATTTTCCTCGTGGGTTAACCTCTGACGACGATTCTCGCCAATAATGCGCACGCTGTAGCTGACACGGGCAACCTCTCCCGAGGGCTGTGCCGAAAATCCGCTAATACGATATTGGATCCTCTCAAACATACGGAAGGAATTGGACAGATAGTTCTCGACATCGCGAACATCCGAGCCATCACCGCCTTCCCAGTCATCGGCAAGCAATCTGAGCAAACCACGCAGATCGCCTCGACCATAGGCATTGATAAAGTTCTGGTAAAGGGACTGAATTTGCTGGCTGGTAATATGAAATTTTTGGTGCAGGCCACGGATATCCTCACCTAGTTTGTAGATAGCATCGGTCAAATCCTGGTGATGAATGGAAGCATCTCCAAAGTAGCGGCGATTGAGATCGGAATAGTCCGTCTCCAGCAAGATGACATCCGAACGTGCCAGACGGGATGTTCTTGCCAGGGCCTGCTGACGCTGACGCAATTCGGCCAGTTCCGTCATGAACGCTTCACGAAAGAGCGCAGACGACTCTTCCCGTTGCTTCGCAATCCGTTGTTCGGCCATCAGTCTGCTGCGTTCTGACCACAATCCAAGCAGGGTTTCCCTCAATTCCAGATATCTGGCTCCCAAGGGAAAATCCTTTATCGCAAAGGCATATTCATACCGTTCTTTTGAAGGCAACAACTTGCCTTCCGGCGTCATTGTCATGGGTAGCAGAGGGGCTATCTGGCTCATTAATTCCTCAAATTGCTCACTGGCCGGATCCGCCTGAGCCAGCAGGCGATCCGCCTTGTCCAGCTCGCTTTCCCAGATAAATGCCAGATTATCCTCCTTGGCGGGAGAAAAGTGCCGTAACGCCAATTGGTCATCGATCAACTGCCAGGTATTGGGCATGTGTTTTTGGAAAAATCCCGCCACCGGCAGCAGCATCAAGCTTCGACGCGCCTCCTGCGCTCTTGTTGAATTTTGCAAATCCGCCTCGGTAGCAAACTTCGACACAAAATTGTTGAGCCGCATGATGGCAAAATCAGTAGCCAGGTAGCGCTGCGGGATGGTGCCCCAGGTATCACCAAAATCAGTTCGGTAGTCCTGTTCGAATTCGAACACAAAATGCTCGCCGCGAATATTCCCAGCCGATGTCTGCTGCTGATACCACTCATCCCATTGGCGCCGCATTTCCTGGAGATACCGCCACTCTGCCGCCAGATTACCCACTTCCGTGCGTGCCTTTCGGGTAAAGGCATTGGCGCGGTTTAACAGCCCGCTGGTGCTGGTTTGTTGTTCGAGCTTTTTGACCTGCTCATAAAGATTCCCAAGATCTTCGGGGAAGCTCCGCCAGGGACGCGACAGGCTATCAGGATTTTCAAGATCACCAAATCCCCGGTAAAGCATGATCAGTTCCGGGGTAATTCGCTCGGAAACACTTTTCAGTCGTTCCCGGGCACGTTCGACCGCATCCACCAGGGCCACCGGCTCACCCACAGTATCGATCAAAACAGGCAGAAAGCTTAGCGCGCCCTGGATATCAGCGGTCGAGGCAATACGAATATCCGTGATTGTTGAGTTGGCATCGATCACCTTGAGCGCCACATGGGTATTATCGCGCAGATAATTCTCCGCATGGCCCAGTGTGTCCGACTCGTAAGCTTGCGCGTATTGCAAATGCGATCGTATCTCGCGCAGTTGCGAGAGCAATTCGCCACCAACAGCCTTCACCTCATCACGCTTGCTTGTATAGAAGGCCAGCAGGGCCTCAGCGGCCTGCTTGTCTTTTTGAAAACCGGATGCCTGTATCTGCAACTGACAAGCGGACTTCACCTTGTTTCTGATCCGGGTTCTTAATTCACTTTCCTGTCGGGAGGCATCCAGATATGCTCTCGCACTTCGTACCCGATTTTCGATCTGATAGATATAATGCGCTTTTTCCTCGATCAACTTCTGCCGGGACGAAGCCGACGCTCGGGCAATCCGGCGGTCATGATATTCAAGAAAGGGAACCACATAGATACTGTCCAGCAACGGGGGCATGGATTTATTGACCACGATCTCGACATCGTTACTCAGTACAGTGTGCTCATCGGCTTTCTGGCTTGTTGTACTCCACCAGGCATCATAGACCTGCTTGGCCTCTGGATAGTTAAAGGCATCCAGCAGTGCGGCTATCCTGTCAAGTGGCGCAGGATCAAGGCTGGCGACAAAGCCCTCGCACTGCTGCAGGTAAGGTTTCCAGCGATCCAGCAACTGCTGTTCATACGCTCGGAATCGTGCGCTGTTGATTTGCAGGGCTCCATAAAAACCACCAGTCTGGCCTTCCACACCTACTGTTTCGGTTTTGATCGGCTCCGTCTGGTAAATCTCGGCAACCGCCGTCTCTATGTTGCTGTCCACATCGTCACCGATACTGCCGGCGTAGCGCAGGACCAGCTCCCTGAAATTCATAAAGCCGTCGCGTAACTTGTATTCCTCGACCGTCATGGCCCGAACACCATAGCGTTGCGCCGCATCCGCCATCTGGATCAATTCACTACGGATAGCCAGCTTGCGTTGCGCATCCGCCACCTTAAGCTCTCGATACTCCGCCAGCAGTTCGTTGCCTCGTTTTTCCAGTTGCGCCAATCGGGCCGGGTAGTCATTGATCTCGCCCTTAATCTGCACGGTCAGTTCGAAGTACTTCATTGCCTCATCGAGACTGCCGTACATGCTGCCAAAATTTTCATGAAATGATCGAAACTCAGCATGAAGCCGACGAACCCTTGCCTCTGCCCACTGCTTTTGTACCTGCTTGTTCAGATCGTTCAGCAGGGTGCGAATCCAGGCCCGGGAACGGTTGCGAAATTCATCCAGTTCCCTGAGTTCATGCTCCTCGGCTATTGCATCCGAGGTGCCGGTCAGCATGGACCAGAATCGGGTACCGTCAGATGGGGTCGGAAAGGCGTCGCCGATCTCCTTTTCGACATAGGTCTTGACCAGGGCGCGCACACTGGCATCGGTAATCAAGTACTTATTGAAAAAGTAGGTGATTGAATCCGAATCAAGCGGGATCAGCGGCGGATTGTCACCATCCATCACCCCAACCAGCCGGCGATCCTGGTTGACAATGCCATACAGGGTTTCAATCTCCAGGGCGGCCTGGGATGCCGCGACGGCCAGTTGCGATTCACGGGCCACCTTGATGCTGCTCCACAACATCCCGACCAGGGGATAGTTCGACAACTGGGTTGTGCCCAGTACGACATCGATACTGGCGATCAGGGCATCGACATTATCCCCTGCTCCCAAGGCTGTGGCGATTTTCTCGACTCCATCCAGAACCTCAGTGACCTTGCCAATATCATCCTTCAGGCTTTGCAGCGCCTTGGGATTTCCGCCAATCAGCTCGAAATCCTTTTTGAACAGATCAAAGGCCAGATCCGACTCCAGGATCTTTTTGGCGGCATCCTTGCCGCTTTGCTCTTCAACCGCGTACTTGGCAAAGTTAAGGCCATAGTTGGTAGCAGTCGAAAAGTTTTCAGACTTGGTCAGCCACGAACCGTGGACATTACCCACCGCCAGCAACAGCGCACTGACAAAAAGCGCCTTGCCTATCACTTGCCGCATGACCATGCCCACTCAATCATCAAAAGTTCGGCGTCCCATTTAGTTGATGACGGAACTGGTAAACTGCTGGATTTAGCCAGCCACCACCATCATCCGTGCCACTAGCCAAGCGGATAAGCGCATAGGTATTGTTGGCTAGTTTAAGGGCATAGATCTTGCCGATGGCTGCATCACTTGATTCCCCCAGTGCCGATTGCCAGCCATCACCAGAGATCGAGTCGATAGCCGCCAGGCTTGAGTAGCCATGCAGCTCTTTAAACTCCAACGTTTCATCACCCCAGAACAGAATATTTCCCTCATGAATGAAAGCGGTATTTAGATTATATTGAGCTGTTACCTGTCTTCTTGCAAAGGAGTATCCCTGCCCTGACAAACTCACAGTACCTTCAATAATATTGGAAGGGGGCGCACTCTCGACCGTCTGCCCCTGCTCCGAGGTGCTGACATTGCCCTCGTCATCCACCACGATAACCTCTTTGCCGATGGATTCATCAGTGACGAAGGTAGCGACATTGCTCGGATCCGACAGGCCGAAGATCAGCGGCGCCGCCATTTCATGAAGCTTGAAGCCTTCACCTTCACGGATCAGGGTCAGCGTGGTGTTGGCCTGGTCCTGCAACAACTGCCCACTGCGCACCGAGCGAACCTGCCGATTGAAGCTGAAGTAGATCATCCACCGATCGCCAAGCTGTGCCATGCGCTGAATGGTCGGACGGATACGGATCGAGTCAAAGTAGCGGAAATCATTGGACAGCGCGCTATCGAGCGCCATTTCACTGCCAACGAAATCGTGTGATACCAGCGCCATAAAGCCGCTGCGGTCGCGCGCCGAGTAGGTACGGATCAACTCCGCAAATGTTTCCTGAACCAGGCTGCGATTGTCGCTCTCGACCACCCTGAAATCGAAACTATTGGCGGTTTCATCACTCACCTGTCCGCTAGTCGAGAGCGCCCGTGCGCGAAAGTGATAGGTACGCTCCAGTTCTGGCGTAAATTTGAATGCAAATATCCCCCGGGAATTGAAGGGTATCGCCTCCCATGTCGTGCCGCCATCGAGACTGGCTTCCACACGACCCACATTGCCCTGCCCGATCTCCACCCGGCCCTGCACCATCACCTCGCCGTTGTCGAGGTCTTCGCGGGTGAACTGCACGATGCGATCCGGATTAACAAGACTGATCTTGTTGAACAGCAGTTCAGTAAAAACCGGTTCAGAGGCATCGGTACCAAAGCGCCACCATTGGGCATCTACCGGGGTAATCATCGCAACGATCAGCAGAATGACTGCCGCCAGCATGGCTGATGGGTGATTAACTGTGGGTCTTTTCATGATCAGTGGTTCCCGCTATTAAACATGACATCAACGGACAACATTACGAATTTTTCACGATAATCTCTTTCGCTGCTGGTAAAGTCGTAGCGATTATGCCCGACCTCTGCGCGTATCACCGTGCCATCAAACAGGGCTGGACGTTTTTCCACATTCAGGCCAATACGGCTTTCCCTGGTGTCGTCCCGATCGGCAATAGTGCTATAGCTTGAGCGCGCCTCCATGTTTATGCCAAAACTCAGGTCGCTACGCGGCAATACCCGCATATCAAACCTGGCAAAATCAGTATAGAGGGTGCGCCCAGTTGTCGCATCCTCGACCTCCTGACGTTCCAGCACCAGATAGGGACGGACATCGATTCGGCCATCATTGATCAGGTGACGCGAATCGAGCACCAGACGGTAGAGCAGATCTTCCCGCTTGGAGCGTGGCTCCGGGCGCTTGTCGTCATGAAGCAGTATTTCAATCTCCCCACGCGCCGAGATATCCCTGAAGCGATCACCGAGACTGACGAATATCCGATCACTGATCTGCTTGCGGTCGACCGGCGATCCCGTTTCGACAATACGCCGCCGTAATCCGCTGGAAAAACTGAGACTGCGGCGATCAAACAAGCCATGCCCACGGAAACCCGCCTCCGGCACCAGCGTCCGGGTGGTCGCATCACGCTGTCCGTCAAGATTGTTGCGATACCAGTCACTACCCGCAAAGAGGCTCCATACCCGGTTCAGACGGTAATCACCTCTGACATAAAGACGCAGTCTGTCGATAGCCGCGCCGCCGCCCATGGTGTAAAAATCGGGGGTTACCTGTTCGGCCCGGGTTTGCAGGCGCAGCTTGCCGAGCATCCCGTAGGCGTTGATACGGTTGGCGGTGCCGGTGATCGTCTCGGTACTGCGATCCGCCTCCTGGCGCCGCGTCGACGAGTAGGCATGTTCCCCGGACAGGCGGATCCCCGCCACGCGGTACTCCCAGTCGACCGAGGGCAGGATCTGACGATAGGTCGTCTCGGTGGTGCGATTGCGGTCATTATCCCGGTCATCGGCCGAAACGAGGTTGAAGCCGATAAAGCCGTTTTCCCGGCCGGACTGCACCCTCATCCCGATACCCTCACGGTCTATCGGCTCATTCTCCGCATTTTCGAATAGATAGTTCCAGCGTGAATGGAATGTGCCGCCAACCACTCGCAGGTAGCTGTGATCACTGAAGGTATGCTGATAACCGCCCCCCTTTATCCCGCGATTGAGTGAATACTGTGACAAGCTGGCATAGTAATCGCCAAGGGTGAGGTGGTGGGTGTTGTCATTGTCTGCCATGACCAGTTGCAGATATTGCAGCGAGAAATCATCCGGATCATAGCGTCGAGACTGAGTGCCCCTGACATTTGTAACAAATTCACTACGCCAGGTTTCCCCCATCGGGTTGCTGGCGCGCACCTCAAGGTCACTCATGAAGTGGCTGCCGTTATCCAGGAAGCTGGCTTCGCGACCGTTGCCGTAAGCGCGATGATACTCATACAGATTGCGGGAATTAATTGTAAGTCTGGACTCGGTCTCGGTATTGTCAAAGACAAAGTCGTCGAACTCCATGGTCATTTCCTCCGTGGGAATGACCAGTGAATCCGGTGGCGGCAATGGTGTTATTCCCGTCCGCGAGGACTGGGGCAACAGGGGCTCCTCCGCAACGACATAACCACCCAGTAAACACCCACTGAGGGATAAAAGAATCGGAAATCTGTTCCATTGAATTGCCATTAATGATTCTCCAGACCACAAGACATTTTGCCATTTGCCACCGTTGCATCCCCGCAGTTAAAATCTCCCTGCCCACAAAACCCGCCCAATCATACGGATTTTCACCATCATGGCATGTCGACGGACTGTCAACTTTTGTTCAAACACTGTAAACTTTATCGTCAACCTTTAAAAAATAATTCAATCTAGACAAGATGTTAGGAAAAAGTATCGATTCGGTACCGGTTCCCGCCCTGGCCTTTGCCGCCTTTGTCTTCTGGCTCACCAGCGTGCCGATGGGTGGCGCACTGGCCGATATGCAGGGGGCACTACTGTGGTTTCTGCTGCCACATATTGCCGGTTTACTGCTGCTTGCGCTGCGTGGCTCCGCCAGGCTGTTTCAGCGCCTGCTGCCTATCGGGCTGCTGAGCTGTGCCATCGGCACGATCATCCAGCCCTTTTTCCTGCCCGCCACGGCCACACCGCTACTGTTTGTCATTCTCGGGCTCGCCGCCGCACCCTTGTCGGTATTCATGGGTATCCTGCTGCGCACCGCCGGGCAGCCACTGCTGAGCGCCGCCGCCGGACTGGCCATCGGCAACCTGCTCACCACCGGGCTGATGCTGCTCCAGCCGGACGGCGGGCTGTGGCCGCTGCTAAGCGGGCTGGCCCTGCTACCCATCCTGTTCTGGACACGCCCCGCCGCCACGCTGCCCGAGGTGAACCAGCCAACACCGGGGTTGATGCGCTATCTGCCCTTTATCTTTTTCTTCCAGCTGATCAGCGGCCTGATGTACGCAGGCCTGCTGCCGGCCTATCTGGGCGCCGCCTATCTACCCGGCCTGGAAACAGGCTTTTACATCACTGCGGTGCTGCTCGCCGCCTATCTGATGCGCCCCCGCAAGGACATCATGCTGATGGGCGGCGCGATGGCCGCCATGCTCGGGGTTATCCTCTGGGAAGTGGTGGCCACGCCACTGGGTGAAAATCTGGCGCTATACCTGTTGATGGGTGCCTTTGGGATCATCGATCTGGTGCTGCTGGCGCATGTGCTCTCATTTGCAAATCAGCGTCGCGCCTACGGCCTCGGCTTCGCCACCCTGTGCGTAGGGATCGCCGGTGGCGAGCTGCTGCTACAATTCAGCGGACAATGGAGCGTGGCCACCGGCTTTACCGGCCTCATCGTCCTAAACCTGGCCCTGGCAGCCCTCTATCTGCTTGGTCGCAGCCAGACCGAATCACCATCCGCGCAAGCACCAACGGATACCGTGAGTGCCCCCTCCTCCATCCGCAAAGACCTGCTGCCGCTGCTCTCGGCACAGGAGCGCGAGGTGCTGGAAAATGTTATCGAGGGCAAGACCTACCGTGCCATCGCCGCCGAGTTGTCCGTCTCCGAATCAACCGTCAAAACCTACATGCAGCGCATCTACAAAAAAACCGGCGCCTACCGGCGCGAGCAACTGGTTCGACTGGTGACTCCGGAAGATCCCCTGGACAGACCGCAATCGGTCTAAATACACATAGGTTACAGAAGCCTCAACGCCCGGCATTGCCGCTGACATAACCGTCACGAAGCAGAGGGCTTTGCCAT
>OBJA01001856.1_pt1 | contig 13318 bp, 11 predicted proteins | sample 1519751 | NCBI WGS metagenome assembly OBJA01 (sample SAMEA3881238, study PRJEB22517) | soil metagenome | biome: lake sediment; feature: soda lake sediment; material: sediment, water from around vicinity | place: India | collected 2013-12-23 | depth 3 m | reverse complement strand
CCCGAAGGTGCGGTGCTGCTGAATGCTTCAAAGCCTGGATCAGTTCCGGGATCGCCTGTTCGGCCCGGCCCACCAGGTAATAGTCGCATTGTTTGAAAATCGGGGCCTGAGGGTCGGCGTTGATGGCCACGATGGTGCCGCTGCCGGCCACCCCGATCATGTGCTGGATGGCCCCGGAAATTCCCACCGCCACGTAAAGGTCCGGCCCCACCGCCGTACCGGTCTGGCCCACCTGGAAGGCCCGCTCGATAAAGCCCTGCTCCACCGCAGCCCGGGAAGCACCTTTGGCCACCCGGACCTTGAGAGAGCCGCCCACGGTGGCGGCCAGTTCATCCAGCAGCTTGTTGAAATTTTCCTTGTTGGCCAGACCCTTGCCGCCGCTGATCACCACCTCGCAGCCGAAGTCGGCTTTGGTGCCGCCCCGCCGGGTTTCGATGATTTTCAGGCTGAGATCGCTCTCGTGCAGCTCCACCGGCTCGGCGATGACTTCTCCGGTGCGGGCGGGGTCGGCCGACAGCCGCCGCATCACGCCGGGCCTGGCGGTGGCCATCTGACAGGGGGAGTTGCGGCTGCAGATGGTGGCCATCACGTTGCCGCCCAAGGCCGGCCGGGTCTGCATCAGGATCGCCAACTGGCCCTTGCGGGTGTTGTCGCGGATAGTCAACTCGGTGCAGTCGGCGGTCAGCCCGCAGCCGGTGCGGTAGGCCACCATGGGAGCCAGCACCCGCCCCTGGGGGGTGGCCCCGAAGAGCAGAATCTGGGGCTGATGGCGTTCCACCAGGCCGGCCACCGCCTTGCGCCAGCTCAGGGGGTCAAAAGTGGCCAACAGCGGGTGCCGGCAAAGATAAACCTTGTCGGCCCCGGCGGCGATCAGTTGGGGAGCCAGTTGCTCCACGTCGGCGCCGGCCAGCACCACCCCCACCGGCACCTCCAGCCCGGCGGCCAGCGCACGGGCCTGGCCGGTGAGCTCAAAGGTGGCGTCGTTGAGCTCCCCCTCCTCCACCTCGGCCATTACCCAAACTTCTCCCTGATAGGCGGTGGTGGTGAGCGCCAGGCCCGCCAGCATCTCGCCGGCATATTTGGGGGAAAAGGGCAAGTCGGCAGCCGTAACAAATTTTTCCTGAAACTCGGCGGTCAACTGCTCCGGACCACTGATTCCCTGCTCGGTTAAAAGTTGTTTCAGCTTTGCAAAGTCATCGCACTCCTTGCTGGTCCCTTCAAAGGGGCGGTCCAGCCATGATGAACGGCGGGCAGGCAACTGATAGCCGCCGGTCGGGGCTGGGGCCGTCCCCTCGCCCCCGGCTTCAGCCGTGCCCAAAGAACGACGAATCACACCGGCCAACTCCGTCGCCGACTCCACCTGCTGACAGCGGCGGCTGGTCTTGGGTGGAGGAAAGACCCGGATCACCCTGGTTTTGGAGCCGGCATTGCCCATGGCGGTGGGCTGCACATCGTCAGCCCCCCACTGCACCGGCCGGCTGGCCAAGGCCCGGCGGCTCGCGGCAAAAGAGGGGTAGAGAGGATAATCATACTTGGCCACGGTGACCACCGCCGGCATCTGCAAGCCCTCCACCACCTGGCTGCCGCCGGAGATGATCTGCTGGAAGCGGAAGCGACCGTCCACGTAGTCCACCCCGGTCACGTAAGGAATACAGGAAATGCCCAATTCCTCGGCGATCTGGGGCGGCACCTGGGCGGTGTCGCCATCCACCGACTGCATCCCGGCGACGATATAAAAATCATCGCTGTCCCCCAGCATCTCCCGGCGGATCTTGCCGATGGCGTGGGCCAGGGGGTTGGCGGTGGCCGGGGTATCGGCTCCGCCCAGAGCCCGGTCGGTGAGCAGCACCGCCTGATCGGCCTCCCGGCTCAGACAGTAACGCAAAACCTCCACCGCCATGGGCGGCCCCATGGAAAGACAGATGATCCGCCCCTTCCCCGCCCCGCCCAGCTCCCGCATCCGCCAGGCCAAGGCTAGGGCCTGGGCATCCAGTTCATTAATTACGCTGGCCAGCTTGGAACGGATCAGGTTGCCGGTTTCCGGATCAAAGGCATTATCGGTGATCCGGGCCACATCGGGCACCTGTTTGACCAAAACAATATAGTCGCTCATGATAACTTGATTGCTCCCGGGCAAATAGTATTGGTGTTGCGGCAAAATACCTGAATTAAGCGGAACTGTCCAGCAACACCAGGCCTTAGGTAAGGTTCTGGCGCAGCAATTGTTGGAAAACCCGGCCCGGGATCAGGCGGGCGCCCAGGCTCAGCAGGTGGTCGCTTTTCACCTGGCAGTCGATCACGCTGCAGCCGGCCTCCTGGAGCCCGGCCACCAGGTGGGCCAGGGCTGCCTTGGAGGCGTCGGGCACCCGGCTGAACATGGATTCGCCGAAAAAAACCTCGCCCAAGGCCACGCCGTAAATCCCCCCAACCAACTCCCCTTCCCGCCAGCATTCAACGGAATGGGCATAGCCCTGCTCGTAAAGCTGGGTGTAGGCGGCGACCATCGCTTCATCCAGCCAACTACCCTGCTGGCCCGGCCGGGGGATCTCGGCACAGGCCCGGATCACCGCCGGAAAATCCTGATTGATGGTAAGGCTGAAAAACCCCTGGCGCAGCTTGCGGGCCAAACGGCGGCTGCAATGAAATTCCCGGGGAAACAGCACCAGGCGCGGGTCCGGCGCCCACCACAGAATCGGCTCCCCCGGCGAATACCAGGGGAAGATGCCCAGGCCGTAAGCCAGCAGTAGCCGCTGGGGACTGAGATCCCCGCCGATGGCCAGCAGACCGTCGGGCCGGGCCAATTCCGGCGGCGGGAAAAAGAGCCTGTCATCAAGCTGAAATACCGGCATCACCAAGCCCTTAAAATTCGACACCAGTCGCAGAGACCGTGACCGCCCTGAGGCCACGGAATGACGGCCGGCCAAGTCAGGGGTTCGGCCGCCGGAAGAGACACAGTAAATTTTGTCGGGGAGCCGAGTATGTAGTTGATTTAGTCGTCAAAATCAAGACGGAAATCGTGGCGGAGGGCGACAAGATCAGCCAGGTGGAGGACACCACCGGCGACGGCGGTAACGGTTAAAGCATTGCTTAGCAACCGCTCAAGAAAACCTTCTGCAACTCCTCACAGGTCAGGGGGCGGCGCAACTCACGGGCCGCCTGGCGGACCTTGGCCAACAGACCGGAGGGAGCGCCTGCCCCAGCCCGGCCGCCGGCCACCACCCCCTTTTTTTGCTCCTGATCCCGGCCTTCCTGCCAACGCCGCCACTGCCGGGCGATGGCCCGGCGGCCGGCCTTGACTCCGTAAAGCAAGGTCCGGCGCCGGCCCACCAGCTCCGGGGCAAAGGGCTCATAGCTGGCCGGATCAACCTGGAGAGCCGCCAGATGGAGCCCGGTTTCACAACTGAAGACATCGCGGCCCAGCACCGGCCGCCAAGGGGGAATTTCCCGCCCGCAGAAGTCGGCCAACTGCCGGGCCAGCTCCGGCAAACGCTCCAACCGGTAAGGATGTCCCCGGCGCAGGGCCAGGTAAGCCGCCACCTCTTCCAGACGAGCCAGCCCGGCCCGTTCCCCCAAACCCAGCAAGGAAACATCGGCCCAATCGGCCCCGGCCGCCAGGGCGGCCACCGCATTGGCTCCGGCCAGGCCGAAATCGTTGTGGGTGTGAACCCCGATACTGAGCCGGTTGCTCGGCGCGGAAGCCGAGGGTGGGGCAGCGGTGGCAAGCCCGGCCTCGGCCGCCCCAAGATAATGGCGCACCCGCTCCACCAGCTCGGCAATTTCCCCCGGCGCGGAAATGCCCACCGTGTCGGCCAGCCGCAGGCGATTGACACCGTGCTCCACCGCCAGCAGCACCATCTGCCGGAGAAATTCCGGCTCGGCCCGGGTGACATCCTCCAGGCCCAAAGCCAGATAGGGCACCCGCCCCCGGGCCTGGGCCAGGGCAGCCCCAACCATGGCCTTGACTGCCGCCGCCGGTCTGCCCAACTTGCTGGCCATCTGCCGCTGGGAAACCGGGATGGAAAGGGCCAGCACCTCGGGGCCCAAAGCCAGGGATCGTTCAATATCCTCCGGCCGACAGCGGCACCAGAGGGCCAGCCGCCGCACCCCGGCCTCCCGGCGCAACCGGGGGATCAAACGGGCCAACCGCTCACCCGCCTCATCACCGGTGGCGGAGGCCAGACCCACCGGACCCACTTCCAGTTCCTCAAGCCCCAAGGCCACCGAGCCGGCGGCCACCGCCACCTGCTGGTCCAGGCTCAGGTCAACTCCCACCGCCTGCAAGCCTTCCCGCAGGGTGCTGTCAATCAAGCCAACCATAATCAACCTCATCTTGGAAAACGTGAACCGCAGGCAACTACCGTAAGCGCCGGGCGTAACCGTTCACCAGTGGCACCAGGCTGCTGAACGGTTACGCCCGGCGGCGACCAGCCGCCACCTGCACCAATGCCAAACAATTACCCGCAGCCGCCGCCGGCGCCCCGGCAACCGCCGCTGGAGCAGGATTTTGCTTGCCGGGCTTTGAAAAGGGTCGGGTTGCCGCCCTCGTAAACGGCCTTCAGGCCCTCGTTGATAAAGCCGTTCATCTCCACGGTGCGCAGCCCCGATTCACGCAGGATCTCCCTGGGGGTCTCCCCCACCCCGCTGACCAGCACCGCCCGGCAATCGTTGAGCATCCGGCCCAACGAAATCCAGCGCCGTACCCCGCCGCCCCGAGGTGGGGCCGACCGCTCTTCCCGCAGGCGATAGCCGCCGGGGTGGGGCTCGAAAATCTGAAAGGCCTCGGCTTCGCCCAGATGTTGGTTGACTAAAATGCCTTCCATGGTGGCCACCGCCACATAGGGGCGATCGGCCGGGGCCGGGGGCGGCAGGGTGGCGCAGGCGCTGAGGCAGCCCTGCATCTCGCTACTTTTGTCCTCGCCCAGCAAGCCCACGGCATCGGCCCGGCAGCGGGTGCAGTGGCGCATCTGGGGCAGAAATTTTTCGGCTTCGGCCCGCATGGCCGCCAGTTCCTTTTTGCCGGGCTCGATGATCCCGGCCATGGGGGTGCCGGCATTGGGAAAGAGGGCCATGCAGTTGAAGAGATCGGCCCCCAGATCGCGCATGGTTTCCGCCACCGCCGGGATATGGTGGTCATTGATCCCCGGAATCATGATGCAGTTGATTTTGACCGTGATCCCGGCGGCCTTGAGCCGACGAATCGCCTCCAACTGACGGCCGAGCAACAGCTCGGCGGCCTGGCGGCCCCGGTAGAGGATCTTGCCGTCCCGCACCCAGCCGTAAATTTTCGCGCCAACCTCGGGGTCCGCCGCGTTGACGGTGATGGTGACATGGGAGACATTCAGGGCCGCCAGCTCGGGGATATAGGGGCCGATATTCATCCCGTTGCTGGCCAGGCAAAGCAGCTTGTCGGGATATTTTTCATTGATCAGCCGCAGGGTCTCCATGGTGGCCTCGGCGTTGGCGAAGGGGTCGCCGGGGCCGGCGATCCCCACCACGCTGATCCGGGGTTCATGCTCCAACACCCGATCCACGTACACCAGGGCCTGGTCGGGGGTCAGCACGGTGGAGGTTACCCCCGGCCGCGATTCGTTGACGCAGTCATATTTGCGGTTGCAGTAATTGCATTTGATATTGCAATGGGGTGCCACCGGCAGGTGCACCCTGCCGAACCGGCCCTTCACCGCCGGGTTGAAGCAGGGGTGATGTAAGCGGTCATGGGGTGACACCCCACAACCGCTTACCCGTGGCTGATTCCCGCACCCTTTTGTGGCCGCTTCTCTCTGCATTGTTTTGCTCCTTTTTTGTTTGGTTGACCGGCGGCGTAAATTGCCTTGGTTGCCCAAAACCGCGACGCCGCCGATCCGGACATTGCTTACATATAGCTGTAGCCCACCGGCGAGCTGTCCTGCTTGTGGGCGATCAGGGCGTTGACGATGGTGTCGAAGAGCTGCTGGGCGCCCTGGTAGCCCAGGTGGAGAAGCCGCTGGCCGCCCAGGCGGTCGTGGATGGGGAAGCCCACCCGGATCAGGGGAATGGCCAGTTCCCGGGCCAGGGGATAACCCTTGCTGTGGCCGATGAGCAGATCCGGCTTGAGCTGCCGGGCCCGCTGGGCGATAGCGAAGAAATCGCAATCTTCATAAATTTCCGGGATTTGCAGGATTTGCGGGCCGTTGGCGGCTGCTCCTGCCGGGGGAGTCCCATTTTCCGCCGCCGGGGTTGCGGCACAAGCCACGGCATCGGCCCCGATTGGCAGCAGATCACCGATCACCGCGCCAATGGCGGCGGTCAGCTTGCCGCTCTTGCCGCCGGAGGCGCAGAGTACCGGCCTGACTCCCAGCTCCACCAGCAGGGAGACCAGCCCCACCACCAGGTCTTCTTCGCCGTAAACCACCGCCCGCTTGCCGGCCAGATACTTATGGCCGTCCACCATGGCATCCAGCAGGCGGCCCCGGACGGCGGCCTGGCGTGGCGGCAAGGCAATGGCCGGTGCCGTCGGGCAAGCGGATTGCCGGGCGCCGGAATTCGGCAGCCCGGTCAGCTTCGGCATACGGGAGCCGACCGGGGCCGATCCGTCGGCGTTTGCCGCCAATTGGCCCAGCAGGGACATAAAGCGGTCGGTTTCGCGCAGACCCAAAGGCAGGCCCAGGCGGTGGTGACCCACGCCCCGTCGGTCCGCCAGCCAGCCGGCGGCGGATAAGTTCTTCGGGATGGTCCGGCCAAATTCGATGCTGGCCGCCGCCCGCCCCATCCGGGCAATGGCGGCGATTTCAGTGCCACCTTGGGGAATCAGGGGATAATCATCGAGAGCCGGACCATCCAGGGTGTCGGAGAAGTCGGGAAGAATGGTGGCCGGCAGCTTGAATTCGGCCAATATCTCTTTAAGCAGCCGCAAATCAGCCGGCGAAACCAGGCCGGGGAAAAGATTGATTCCCACCGGCGGCGTTGTCCGGCCCGGCCCGGTATTGTTTTCCGCCGGTACGGCATCGCCTGCTGCCGATGCGATTTTGCCTTCTGCCGGAGCTGAAGCGCTTTCTACGGGGGCGGAAGCGCTACCGCCCGGATCTGCCAACTGCTCTACCAGAGCCCTGACCGCTCCATGAAACCCTTCCATGTGGCTGCCGGCATAACTGGGGGTGGAAACCCGGATCAGCAGAGGGGCGCTGGCATCATCACCGACAAACTCCCGCCGGTACTGGGCCAACAATAGGTTGAGGTCATCACCGATGGTTTCGGTGAGGCAGGTGGTGGCAATGCCGATCAGTTCGGGCCGGTACTTGGCGGTGACGTTTTGCAACCCCAACATCAGGTTGGGGCCGCCGCCGTAGATGGCGTTCTTCTCCCCCAAAGAGGAGGAGGCGATATCGATGGGTTCATTGAAATGGCTGATGATGTAGCGCCGCATGTAGGTGGCGCAACCCTGGGAGCCGTGCAGATAGGGCACGGCCCCGGCCACCCCGCGAAAGGCCAGCACCGCCCCCAGGGGCCGGCACAGCTTGCAGGCGTTGGTGGTGGAAATAAAATCCGGTGTTTTCTTGCCCATGACAATCTCCCACGGTTTCGATTCTCTTGCCATGGGACTAGAGCAATGGGCATGCCAAAGAGGGGAGCCAACCGTCCCCGGCGGGCAAACAACGGATGCACACAAGCCCCCAAAGTCAGCCAACACCTTGAATTAACGAAGGGAAAAGAAACGACCAGCGCCGGCGTTCAGCCGACAATACATCCCACCCCGCTCTCACCATCCTCCGCAACCAGTCGGCAACCGGGTAGCCCTTGCGACAAATTGGAAGCAGACCCGACATTCAGGTGGCCGGCTTGACAGGTCGTATCCCCCGCGCTAAAGTAATACCCAAAAAGTAATACCGGAGGATATTATGCGCATTACCAGCAAAGGACAGGTAACCATTCCCCGGGAAGTACGGGAAAAATTTGGCCTACTGCCGCACACGGAGGTGGAGTTCCACGTTGAAGGCAATACGGTGACCATCCGCAGGAGCAAGTCGCCATCCAAAAGGGGCCGCGCGTTGGTGGAACGGATGCGCGGTCGGGCCACGGTTCGGATGACCACCGACGAAATCATGCAATTGACTCGAGGGGAATGATGTTATACGGCGTGCTGGTGGACAGCAACGTGCTGCTTGATATTCTGGCGGAGGACAGCGATTGGTTCTCCTGGTCGGCGGACCGCTTGGCCGAATGCGCCGAACGCTCCACCCTCATCATCAATCCGGTGATTTACGCCGAAGTCTCGGTGGGATTCGCCCGCATTGAAGAGTTGGAAGAAGCCATGCCCCAAGACGCCTTTACCCGACGGCCGCTGCCGTGGGAGGCCGCCTTCCTTGCCGGCAAGTGCTTTGTTCGCTACCGCCGGGCCGGCGGCCATCGCCGCTCACCGCTGCCGGATTTTTTCATCGGTGCCCACGCCGCCATAGAGGGACTGACTCTTCTCACCCGGGACGCAAACCGTTACCGGAGCTATTTCCCCCGCCTGGAATTGATTGCTCCCTAAAAATTGTAGTTTACGCCGTCAGCCCAGATTAAGACCCTGTACCGCCTTTGCGGGGCAACAGGCGCCAGACCGGGCAGGTTACCGAGGCGTGGGCCATCTGGTCGGTATCGGTGAATTTTCGCCCCGGTACACTTCATCATGGCTGCCGATACCTGAATTCTCCTGCAAGAACGTAACTTGCTAGTAATACCTGTAAAGCAAAGGGCTGCACCGGAGGTCTCCTTATAGTAAGGATGGATGTGCTTTTATCTGTCCTTGTTGCAATGACTGATTTCAACAAAGGTGGCCACCGTGCCGATCCATCCTGTTCTACTCGAAAAACTTAATGCCGCAATAGCCGATCAGCCGGTGCCAACCCTGACGGCCCGCGATGTCCGTTTGCCTGAAGTTCCGGGCAAGGTCCATGCCGTGATCGGTATGCGCCGGGCCGGAAAAACCACCTTCTTGCGCCAGTTGCAGGCCCGGCAGCGGGCCGCTGAGCCCGCTGCTCCCCACAAGGCTGTTTATTTCAGTTTTGATGATGATCGCCTGGCCGGAATCGATACCGGCCAGCTTGCCGCCCTGCTGGAGGAATTTTACCGCCGCTACCCGGAGTTGCGGGGGCGGGAAACGGTCAGCTGGTACTTTGATGAGATTCAATTGGTGCCGGGCTGGGAGCGTTTTGTCCGCCGGGTGCTGGATACCGAGCAAGTCGGCATCGTGGTCTCCGGCTCTTCGGCCCGGATGCTTTCCCGCGAGGTTCATACTTCGCTGCGGGGCCGGGGCATGGAAATCATCATCCGGCCATTCAGTTTCCGGGAAGCGCTACGCCATCTGGGGGAGGAACCGTCGATGGAACCGGGCCGCTTCACTCCGGCTCACCGTTCTCGGATCGAAAAACGATTCGGGGAATATCTGGTCGGGGGCGGATTTCCCGAGGCTCAGGGCTTGTCGGCGGCGGTGCGGATTCCCCTGTTGCAGAGTTATGTGGATACCGTGATGTTCCGGGACGTGGTGGAACGGTACCAGGTCAGCCAAGTGGCGGCGCTGCGCTGGCTGATCCGCCAGGGTCTGGGGAATCCGGCGGCGGCCCAAAGCGTGCACCGGCTGCACCTGGACCTCAAGAGCCAGGGCCACGGGGTAGCCAAGGATTCGGTCCATGCCATGTTCGGTTACCTGCTCGACGCCTTTTTGCTCGATGCCGTGCCGTTGGCCACCGAATCCGAACGGCGACGCAACTCCAATCCCCGCAAGCTTTATCCGGTGGATGTCGGCATGGTGGCGGCCTTCGACCGCAGTGGGCGGGCCAATACCGGTCATGCCCTGGAGGTGGTGGTGCAGAATGAACTGGCCCGGCGGGGGGCGGAATTGGCCTACGTCCGTACCGCCAACGGCTTCGAAGTGGATTTTCTGGCCCGTTTCCCCGGCGGACGCCAAGAGTTGATCCAGGTCTGTGCCGATCTGAGCAACCCGGCCACTCGCACCCGCGAACTGCTGGCCTTGCTGGATGCCCGGGCCGAAAACCCCGAGGCCCTCCTCCGCCTGTTGCTGCTGGATCGGCCGACGGAAAACCCGGCCGGAACGGCAGGAATCACCGTGCAACCGGTTTATGAGTGGCTGCTGGAGTGATTCAAGGTGAGGTGATGGGTGATGGGAAGTCGCTTTTTCCAGCCCTGGCAAAAAACGGGGTATCAGCAACAACCCCGTGCAACTAGCCACACAAAAACCGACAATTGTCGTCGATAATAGCCGCCGACCAGCTTGTCAACGAGAAAATCGGGCGCCAAAACAGCCTGATTCCGGAAAACACCCACATTTTGCGCCGGTGACCAGCGAAAGAGTATGCACCACCGTATCCGCCTGCCTTTTCACAAAAAAGCAGACCCGGCCCTATCCTCTGCTAAACCACGACCAATGGCTCTTCATGCTCCTCATGCTCCTCATATTGCGGCCATCCATCGTCGAACGGTTCATATTGCCTTTCACGGTCAAGCGCGGGCGGGGCGCGGTCGGTTGGCTCCGCCGGCTTGGGTTTCTTGCCCCTCCATAGCCCCAGATGCTCCAGAATCCGCCGGATGATCGCCGCCTCGGTGATGAAGCCGATGATCTTCATCTCTCCGCCGCACTTGGGGCAGGCGAGCGGATCGATCCCCCAGACCTTCTTGATGCACTCCCGCCAGGTGGGAAACAGGATCTTGCGGGGGCGGTAGTCGGATACGTCCAACACTTCAACTGTCCGGGTTATAAGTAATCTTGCTGACCGCAAACGGGTTGCGGATGGTGTACTGGGCCAGGGCCTCCCGGCCGGCCTCGTCGTTACGGGCCAGCCGGACCCCGTTATGCACCGAAAAACCGGAGTTGTGCCGCCAGGTAAGCAGGTTGGCAATCAGGGCATCATCGATCCGGCCTTCCTTCTTGAGCATTTTCAGGACCCTGGCCCGGAACAGTTCGGCCAATGGCGCGAGGTCAACTTTCGGCATCACATAGAAAACACCGTTCTCCCGGAACAGGCCGTCGGCCAGCAGGACATGGACATGAGGGTGCCAGCGGGCATAGTCGCCAAAGGTCTGGATCGCCATGACCGCCCCCAGCGCCCCGCTCTTCAGGGCAGCGAACTCGGGCGAAGCCTTCACTTAGATCGCCGCATTGGCGGAAGGCTGCCACTACATCGGCAATGACCGGCCGCAGAAAGCCGTACTCCCGCAGAAAGCGGTCGTCGTATTCCGCCAGAAAGGCCGGGAAATGTTCGTCCAGCAGTCGCCACAGCGGGGAGGATTTCGGCTCCCGCGGGTGGTAAACCGCCGCCGCGTCCGTCCAGTGCATGCAAGACCTCTTGCCGGTTGCTCGCTTTGCCTCTCTGGACTGTTTCGGAGAAATTGGGGCCAGACACCAATTGCTCCTCATATAATTGAAATACTGAACATATCTTCGATCGGAGAACTGAAATGTTTTGCCGAAGATAACATAATCCTCTTCGGCTCCGAAAATAGCCTGATGATTGTTGCCGCGCTGGATGTGCTGTGGCTGGCCGGGAATGACGTAACGTGGCAGACGGGCCATGGCGTTCCTCTTCTCCTCCCAACCCGGTTCAACCGGCCGCGCAAAGATAGTTTTCCACGGTGGAGATGTACCAGGCCACCAGTCGCAGGGAGTCGTTGGGAGTTTCCCGGGTGAACTGGATTCCCAGGGTCAGTTTCTGCTGGTTTTTTTTGACGCTGCGCACCTCGCCGTGCATCACCGCCGGCACTTTGACGCCGGGAAATTTGCATGAAATCTGCAGGTTCTTGCCGGTATCCAGATGGAAAAGCTGCTGTTTGCGGTTAAGGCCGTGCAGGGTGCCGCGGCAACCGGTGGTGGAGATGTCGATAATCATCCCGTCCCGCTTTTCGCCCCGATAAGCAAAAGTGGCGGGAATCATGCAGTTGGCCCTGCGCCGGCTGCGCAGCTCATCCTTTTGCACCACTTTGGGATATTCGAGAAAAAGTAGCTGCAACGGCTTGCTGGTGCTGGTCCGCAGCTTGCTCTGGAACGAATAAACGGTGCCGTTGCTCAGGTAACGCACCACCATTTCGTTGCCTTCAAAAATTTTGTGCTCCAGCGCGCCTTGCGGATTGGGGGGGGCGGTGATGATAAGATATTCCCCTTCCATGCCCACCATCCGGCTTTCCAGCGGCACCTCCACCCCGGCGATTTCCAGGCGCAGGCGGGCGCCATATTCGATGGCCAGCCTGGTGCCTTTGTTGACCGGAATCAAATCATCCATCGCTCCCCTCCCCGGCAACTTTTATTCAATTTCCCGCGCCCACCGGCGCAGGAAATTCTTCGCGATAACGCCTCAGAAAGTCTTGAACATCCAAGGTAACCCGTTGCTCAAGCACACCCTGGCCCAACCGCCGGACCTCCGCCTGCCGCTGTTCCAGACCCAAATCGGAGGTGCGTACCCAGCGCCAGGTATCAAGGTAATCCCGCAGGGCATCCTGAACCGACACCCCTCCCTTTTCGTCGGCATCCATGACATGAACGGCGGCACGGGAGTAGAGTCGTGAGGCACCCAGGCCCAGCTCACTGTAGGTGGTGCCAGCCTCAACGGCCACCTCGCGAGCCAGCGGGGCGGAGCGGAAATCGTCGGCAAGATTGTGGTAGCCGGCCATCAGGTCCACCAGGAAAGCGGTGTCGCCGCTTTTCAGCGCCGCCGCTCCCATGTTGACAAAATTGTAGAGATCACCGTGGGAGGCATCGCCGGTGAGCGTGGTCATGAAGCCGCGGAACCCGGCAATGGCCGCCTCGTTGTTACTGGTGGTGAGCATCCGCTGAAGGTCGTTGATCTGGTTGGCGAAGGCGCTGATATGCATGGTGGTCAACTGCCCACTGCCCACGCTGGTGATGAAACCGCCGACGTCGTTTGATCCGGAACCGCCGCCACGGCCCCAGATACTCTCCAAGGAACGAAAAAGATTGGTAATTTGAGTGGCGCCGATATCCATACAACCCTCCTTCCCGGCCCCCAGCCGGAAAACAGATTTACGCCCAAGGGCGTACAAGAAGGCCACCGAAAAGCGCGACCAGCCGTCACCGGAAGGACGTTTTCAGTGAACCGCCCACCGGAATCTGAAGCTGATTATCAACTGTGATGAATACAATGCCGTATCCAGCTTATCGGCATCAACACAAACAAACTTTAACCTGCGAGCTCATTTTTTAGAAATTAGAAATTGTCGGCGTCGCAAAAAGCTGCGCCGCAGGACAATTCTAACGACGTTTGCTCAAGAGGACTTTGAGGTAGGCTGAAAATGATGGACACGAAAACTCTGATCATTCATAAACCAGAGT
>OBJA01001855.1_pt1 | contig 13330 bp, 9 predicted proteins | sample 1519751 | NCBI WGS metagenome assembly OBJA01 (sample SAMEA3881238, study PRJEB22517) | soil metagenome | biome: lake sediment; feature: soda lake sediment; material: sediment, water from around vicinity | place: India | collected 2013-12-23 | depth 3 m | reverse complement strand
AATAACCCGGGCATTGGCGGGAATTTCCTCAAAGCCGCCGATCCGCCGCACGTGGTTTTCCTGCAGAACCCGGAGAATCTTGGCCTGGGTTCCGGGCGGCATGTCGCCGATCTCGTCGAGGAAGATGGTGCCGTCCCCGGCCGCCTCGAAAAGCCCGGCCTTGCCCCTTTTCCTAGCGTCGGTGAAGGCCCCGTCCACATAACCGAACAGCTCGCTCTCGATGAGCTGCTCCGGCAGGGCTGCACAATTCACGGGAATGAATGGCCCGGTCCTCCCGCTTTCGAAGTGGAGGGCCCGGGCAAACAATTCCTTGCCGGTGCCGCTCTCACCGGTGATCGAGACGATGGTGCTGGTCTCGGCGATTCTTCGGGCGAAGGTGATGAGGTTCTTCACCGCCGGGTGTTCGCCGAGGAAATCATCGAAGGTGACCGCTAGCGGCGTTGTCACCGCATCGACCATCTCCTTCACCTCCCGCAGGTTTTTCATGATCAGCACGGCGCCGACGAAATTGCCCTGGGAATCGTGGATCGGCTTGGCCGAGCCGTAGAATTCCACCCGACCCGTCCCGGTTACCGCCAACTTCCGTCTGCTCACCGGAATACGCTTTTCCACACACTCGAGGAGTATTGAATCTTTGGGGCTGATTTCGCTGATGTGTCTCCCGATAATGTTTTCGTAGACCTGGTCGAGGGTGCGGCAAGCCACGCAGTTGATGGTGTTGATGATTCCGGCGGCATCGACGGAGATGATCCCTTCGCTCATGCCGTCAAACAGGGTGCGGAACCATTTCTGTCGCTTCTCCTGCGGCAGCCGGATCAACTCGCTCTGGCTCACCAACCCCGGCAGCATTCCAAAGAGGGAAAAAAGCCCATCCTTGTCGAACAGCCGGTCGCCCACCTCGATCTCGATAGAGATCTTCGCCAACCCATCCTTCGGCTCGACCTCCATGGTGACGATATTGAGTCCCTGGCCGGTGGTCAGTTTGGTTATGTCGAAGACGATCCCGATGCGATCGTGGAAAAGCAGCTGGAGTTTCAGATTTTCGGCCACTCATTCACCTGTTGATAATTTACCGGAAGGAAGTCTTCTTGCGAAAGCTCAAAGACTTGCTCGGTAAATTTACCCTCGTCCTCCGGAAAAGACGAGGGTAAATTCTCGGCCTGAAATCTCCCGCGGGAACTTGAACCGTAATGCGGGCTGACGCCCGCACCCCAAGGGCTGTTATCCCCTCCCACACCAGAGGGGATAAGTACCTTCACGAAATTCGTTCTTGAAAAGCAAGAAACGAATTTCTAAGGTACTAATGCGGGCTGACGCCCGCAACCCAAGGGCTGTTCCCCTCCCACACCAGAGAGGATAAGTACCTTCACGAAATTCGTTCTTATAAAAACATGTAACGAATTTCTCAGGTACTCATTCCCGACTCTATTGAACAAAGGTGGAAAGCCCGGCAAAAACTGCATGGCCGGTATCGTGCCGAACCACGCCGAGGACATCCGGCAGCTTCAGTACCTGCTTGATCACCTGCTCCAGTTTCTCGTCCTCGTTGACCTGCAGCCACATCCTGCTGGTCTCGCCGGCGGCGATGGGCACGCAGACGATCCCCTCGAGGTTGTAGGCCCTCCGGGAAAATAGGCCGCAGATATGCGACATCACGCCCGGGTGATTATTGACCGTCAACTCCAGGACCATCCCGGCGCGAACCTCCCGACCGTCTTCAACAACCGCATTTTTCAACATTGCACCCTCCCAGCATGAAACTGTTCGAGGCCCCCGGAGGGACCATCGGATAGACCTCCTCTTCCTTGGCTATCGGCACATTGATGAGGCAGGGACCCTCCATCGCCAGCGCCTCTCCGAGCAGCGACTCGAGATCCCCGCCAGGGGTGGCATGGTAGGCCCGCATGCCGAAGCCGGCGGCGATAGCCGCGAAATCGATGTCGATCCGGAAATCCGAGGCAAAGAACTGCCGTTGGTAAAACAGGTTCTGCTGCTGCCGGACCAGGCCCAGGGAGTTGTTGTTCATGATGATGATCTTGACATTCGCCTGCTGCTCCACGGCGGTCGCCAACTCCTGGATGTTCATCTGCAGACTGCCGTCGCCGGTGAAGAGAACTACAGGCCGGCCGGGGTGGGCGAGCGAAGCGCCAATTGCCGTCGGCAAGCCGAAACCCATGGTCCCCAGGCCCCCGGAAGTGAGCAGTTGCCGCGGCCGGTTGAAGGGGTAGACCTGGGCCGTCCACATCTGGTGCTTGCCGACGTCGGTGGCTACCAGACAGTCCTCCCCCGCCAGCTCCGCCGTCTTGAGGATGAGGCCGTAGGGCTTGTCCGGGATGGTGGCCTCGGGCGAGGTCATGGGGTAGAGTTCCTGCAGCACCTCGATCTGATTCCGCCAGATCTTCCGCCCATCCCTCCGGACGAGGGGCAGAAGGCTGCGCAGGGATTCCTTGACATCGCCGATCAGGCCGACGTGCGCGGTCTTGAGCTTTGACACCTCACTCGGGTCGATATCCATATGGATGATTTTGGCCGACGGGCAGAATTCGACGATCTTGCCGGTCGCCCGGTCGTCGAACCTGGCCCCGGCGGCGATGAACAGGTCGCAGTCCTGCAGGGCCATATTGGTCGACCGGGCGGCGTGCATGCCGAGCATGCCGAGGGACAGGGGGTGATTTGCCGGCAGGCTGCCCAGACCCATCAAGGTCATGGCGGTCGGCAGCGAGGCTTTCTCGGCGACAGCCCGGGCCTCCCCGGCCGCTCCGCCATGGATGATCCCTCCGCCCAGACAGAGGATTGGACGCCTGGCCCGGTTGATCATCTCCGCCGCCTCGAGAAGCAACTCCGGATCCGCCGCGGGCGGCTCCTGTCTTGTACCCGGCTCCGGCCACTCGGCAAAGGAGACCGTGGCGGTCTGGACATCCTTCGGCACGTCGATCAGCACCGGCCCGGGCCGGCCGGAGAGGGCCAGCTCGAAGGCTTTGGGAATGATCCGCAGCAGTTCGTCGGCCGACCTGACCAGGTAGTTGTGTTTGGTGATCGGGATTGACATCCCGTAAATATCCACTTCCTGGAACGCGTCGGTGCCGATGAAGGCGGCGGGAACCTGGCCGGTGATGCAGATGATGGGGATGGAATCGAGGAAGGCGTCGGCCACCGCGGTGAGCACATTGGTCGCACCCGGTCCGGAAGTGGCGAAACAGACTCCGGCGGCCCCGGTAGAGCGGGCGATTCCCTGGGCCAGGAAACCCGCGCCCTGTTCGTGCCGGCAGAGCACGTGGCGGATGATGGTGGACTGGTACAGGGCATCGTAGAGGGGCAGATTGGCTCCGCCCGGAATCCCGGCAATAGTGGCGATGCCCTGCCGTTCCAGCAGCCCGATGATGAGCTGCGCCCCGTTCATGGTGTACATGGTTTCCTCCTGTTCGTTGAGTTTTTTTGTCGGCGACAGGAGGAGGCAAAAAAACCCCCGCCGGCGAAGCGCCGACAGGGGTTGATTTCTTTGCTATTTTGTAAGCTTATCCCCTTATGGCACTCCGCCTTCGACCTTTCGGACCACGACCACCACACCAAGTACTAGTACCAGGTTCTGAATGATGCTGATGGCGGCGAACGGTGAATGCATAAGTACCGGTTACGTCAAGACGGGTGTAGAAGGGAATAAGAAACAAGCCGATCTTCTTGTCAGATAGTAGAATAGCCAAGAAATGTCAAGTTCTAATGCTCAAAACGAAGCAATATTTCCGAACTCAGCCGTTGTGCAAAACCGACGTTTACAGATTATTACCGAAACGGCAGAGGGGCCGTATCGAAATGGAAATGACTCATTCAATTATTTCGTAACGGCCCTTGAACTCACGGTGAAAATTGTTGCCGCACTCTGGGATGTTCTGATACCTTGCTCGGCATCATGGTTACCGGCATATCGCTTCAGAAAATCCCCCGGGCCGCGTCACGAGATGCTGCAGCGATGTTCCATGCCATGCCCTCGGAAGAATGGACATATGATATCGTTCAGCATTGAACGTTCAGATGAAGGTGGGGCGTGCATATGAACTTTTTCATTGTCAAATTGTTCGATAAGACCTCCAACTACCTTTTTCCTTTCCTGTTTTCATTATCGTTTTTCGTTTTTGTCTTACTGTTCCTGCTGAAATGTCTCTCAGGAGCACAAAAACTCGAAATTGACATTGCCATTGACCATCCTGACCTGCTGAAGGTTTACTACTCTCATTCAGGACAATACAGAGAAGAACATTCTTCCCCTCCCCTCCAAATAGATCGGCAAAGATCGAACAAAACAATCCCATTGGGAAATGGATTTGCGAATTTTATCAGGATAGATACGGGCTTACAGGAAGGAAGAGCAATAATTTATAACATAAAAGTGATCGGTTTCTTTATCCCCACTTTAGAGCTTTCCCCTGCAGAAATCAATTCGATGTTTTCCTCAAGCCCGGATGCCTCGATGCAGATCTTTCCCGACCGGATCGAGGTAGTATCGACAGGCAATGATCCTTACATCTACTGCAAAAAGCCGATATATGGCCCACAGTATCTCAAATCCTTTGCGCTTGCGCTGATCTTTACCTCGTTGGTCGTAACTTTCCTATTCAGTTTTCGTCACGACTCTCGAGAAACTCAGCGCTCCGGTTTCACCGATCCGAATGCGCCCACGCATGGCAACTCGGTTGAAAATACCACCCGAACCGGCGGCATCCATCCTCATGCCACTGCCATGGATCGTTTCATAGCCCTCGACGGACTGCGAGGTTTTGCTGCGCTTATGGTAATTGCCGACCATACCTGGGGATGGTTTCGAGGGGTTGGCGCGAGTGGAGTCTGGATCTTCTTCGCATTGAGCGGTTTCCTGCTGGCCCGTCCCTTCATCGGACAACCCAATCTGGTTCTGTCATTTTCATATATGTCACAGTACCTGAGACGTCGTCTGCTGCGCATCCTGCCGATGTATTTCGTGTATATTTTTGTTGTCTTCGCCATAAGCGGCCGCTTGAACCTTGCCCTCATGCACTGCCTTTTCCTCACGGGAGATGGGCATCTCTGGGCCATACCGCAAGAGGTCATTTTTTATCTGCTTTGGCCCCTGGTCGTTTTAGTGCTTCTCCTGCCGCTGCGAAATGTGCCTAAGCTCTCACCGATAGCTCTGTTGATCTCCCTTGTTGCCTGGAATGGATTTGTCGGCATAGACAGAATCTGGCTCCTGGGAATGAACCACATAAAGCTCCCTCTTTTTTTCGGCATATTTTTGACTGGAGCTTTTTTTTCATACGTCTATTCGCTTTCATCGCCTTATTTATCCACCCTCGCTCACCGGTACAGGTTGCTTGTCGCCAGACTTGCTTCATTCATCGGCATGATGACCCTGCTCTTTTTTCTGCTGTTATCAACCGGCCGTATTTTCGGTGAAAAGATCATTTACAGCCAAATGCATTTCGGTTTCTATGGATTTCTTGCCGGTACTGTTATCGTATGTGTCCTGCTGGCAAAAGGGCGTGCCCTTCACAATTTCTTGTCCATCCCAACCCTTCGGGCCATTGGAACAGTTGGTTTCAGTCTTTATCTTATCCATCCCCTTGTCAAAAGATTGGTAGAGGATTTCTCCATTCTCTTCTTTGGGGAAAAAATAATAGGCTTTCCTCTTTTTCTGGCTACGCTCGTCGCGAGCTACTTTGTTGCAAAATTCACATACCTCTATATCGAGAAACCCATTTTTCAAGGCAGCAATCCGGCCCCGGCCGAGAGTACCGATTTGGGTATGCCCCCGGCGCAATCCTCCCTGCCTGTTGCCGACCCTACTTTCGCATCTCCGCCGAAGCATTTTTCTCATGCTGAACAAAGAACCATACTCCAAGAAAAGAGAGAGGGCCTGCCATAACACCCCGGCAGTTTGGCATAGGTATATAAAGACAGGCAGATGAAACGGATGGCCTGAGTGGCACCTCCTCCACGTCAGAAGGGGTGAAATTCAGACACACCTTGAACCGATGACTGGTGTTCGAAGAACCGGGGCCAAGGCCCGTTACGAAAACCGGAAATTGATTCCATTTCGTTTCGAGCCTTATGCCGTTTCCTGGTAGTGGATATCCTTACATAATTCTTTTACAACGCTTAGCGCTATGTCCTTCATAAAGATTGAGGGTTAGCCTTATATGGTGTATCTTGCGCCAAAAACCCGGCGCCACAACCTCCCTCGAAAGCTAATATGCAAGAACGATACGTAGCCGACTTAAGATCGGCGAAGGCTTTTCTCTTCTTTTCTGTAGTTCTCATGGCGGCGAAACTCTGGCTGGTGAGAGCCCATCCATTGATGGCCACCTTGACTCCTCATGACGACCTGCTGTTCATCCGCCAAGCCGACTCCATTCTGAGGGGAGAGTGGCTTGGCGAATACAATCAACTCACCCTGATCAAAGGGCAATTTTACCCGTTGTTTATTTCTCTCTGTTACTGGCTGAACATCCCTTTATTGGCCGCCCAGCAATTACTGTATGGATTTGCGTCATTCGTCGCCATTTGGGCAGTGTACCCATTCATCAAAAGAAAATGGTTGATGTTCCTGCTGTTCCTTTTCCTGCTGCTCAATCCATTTTCTTTTTATTATCCAATGATTGGACGTATTTTTCGAGAGGCCATATACGGGACACTCGGCTTGTTGACCTTTTCCTGTTTCCTTGGCATGTTTCTCCGGATCAGATGGCCGATAAAAAGCGTAGCTGTGTGGGCTGTTGGCGCCGGAATTTTTTTATCGGCGTTTTGGCACACAAGGGAAGAATCGATCTGGCTCGTACCTTCTCTGCTCATGCTCTTGGCTCTTGGTTTTTTCAACCTGCGAGGACTGCCGCGTTCTCGGGCGATCTCCCTTTCAGGATGTTACATTCTACCCCTGGCGATCCTGATAGGTTTTCATACTATATTGGTATCACTCAACAAACATTATTATCAGGTTCCGAACACCATCGAAATCCTCACTCCTGAATTCAAATCCGCCTATGGAGGTTTGCTGCGAATACAATCCGATGAGTGGCGGCAATTCATTCCGGTGGTAAGGGATGTCCGGGAAAAAACCTATGCCGTCAGCCCCACTTTTCGTGAGCTTCAGCCGTTTCTTGAAGGGGACCTCGGCCAGAAGTGGCAAAATGCCGCCGGGGAAACCGATATCCCGGCGGCATTTTTTATCTGGGCCTTTCGCGATTCTGCTGCGGCGGCCGGCTATTACAAGGATGGTCTCAGCACCCTGCAGTTTTACAAGAGAATGGGCGAAGAAATCGATCAGGCCTGTGCCGAGGGAAAACTCGAGTGCAACTCCAGGATCACCTCTCTGGTCCCGTCGTGGCATAAGGAATATTACCACCTTCTGCTGCCAACATATTTTTCCGTACTGAAGCAGATCATCTCTTTCAATGGAGTTTCTGCGGATATCCGTGGGTTCAGGAGCCAGGGACCCAGGGAAGTGATTCAGTTGTACGAGAGAGTCACCCGGGAAACAGCGCTGTCGAGCCTGCCACCGGGCACGCAGGATCCGGAGCCAAGGTACCATGGTCACCTGATTAAGGAAAAAGCCAAGATACTCAGCGATATAGGGAAATATTACAAGGTGGTCGTGCCTCCGCTTTTCCTTCTGGCCTTCATTGCGTTTCTGGGAGTTCTCGGCAAGAGCATTTTCCGGAGAAAAATCCGGTTGATGACTGTTGCCGGCGCGGCCACCTTGACGGGAGTCCTGGCTCTTGCCTTCATCCTTACCTTACTGGCCATCACCTCCTATTCCGAGATAGCCAGGGCGATGCACGCTGCGTATCCCATGGTTCTACTCTTTATCATTTTAGTCGGGATAGACGTTTTCTTTGGTCCTCTTCCTTATCGTTCGGCATCGGAAGTCCAGACCGCCGATCTTGCGGAATCCCGTGTTTCCGGACGGAAACGCCTGAACGAAGATTCGAGTCCTCTCAACCTGCGAATTCCTAACTGAAATTCTTGCTTCTACACCAAGCCTCAGTCCTTATGAAAGACCTCACACTTGTCATACCCGCTTACAACGAGGAAGCCGCCCTGGGCTCGTTTCTGCCGGAGGTGATTGAATATTGCCAGACAAACGGTTGCCAGCTGGTGATCGTCAACGACGGTTCCAAGGACAACACAAAAGAAATATTGAGGGGTTATGAAACGTATCCCTTCTTCCGCTCAATCCACCATAAGATAAACCGCGGTTACGGCGGAGCCATAAAAACAGGCATACTCGCCACCCGGACTCCACTTGTGATAACTCTTGATGCCGACGGACAGCATCAGCTGAGCGACGTTACGGTACTGTATGAGGTCATTCGGAAGAAAGATGCCGATATGGTGGTGGGTGGCAGGAGAAAATACAAAGAAGGCCTCTACCGGAAAACCGGAAAAAAATTGATCCGCTTCTTTGCCAATCGCCTCATGCCTGTGAATATCCAAGATTTGAATTCAGGCATGAAGATTTACCGGACGGATCTTCTCCTTAATTACATGCAACTTTGTCCGGACACCATGGCCTTGAGCGATATAATAACCCTGATCTTCATCAACCAACGCCACTTGGTGTTGGAACATCCGATTACCATTGTGCCTCGCAGAGCCGGCGAGTCTACCATAAATCTCAGAACGGCTGTCGATACCTCGCTTGAAATCCTGCATATCGTTACCTTGTTCAACCCTATGCGGATATTTTTTCCACCGGCGATTTTTTCCTTCATTTTCAGTGCGGTTTGGGGGATACCCATTCTCCTGCGGGGCGAAGGCGTATCCGTAGGGACGGAATTGCTCTTTCTAACCGGGCTGATATTTTTCTTCCTCGGGCTCATCGCCGAACAACTCGCTCTCATCAGAAAAAGTCTCGGCCTATCCGTCAGAAGGGAACCGCCTGCAGAGAGTTGACATATTCCCCATAAGGCCCGCAAGGAAAGGACCTGCGCAGAGTATCAAGCCTACGCAGGACCTTATGCCGACCTACAAACATAAGCCTATTCAAATATCGTTTCCCGCCGAGGTCAGGATGCATAAATTTTTCCTGATTGATATCAATATCATATGGATGAAAATATGTTCCCACAGGCTGGCTGTTCTTTATCCTTCGGCCAATCGCCCACCTGGTCAGCAAAAAAGGCAACACGCGAAAATACACTCCACCGGCGATAGGTACATGCAGACCTGGCAGGGAATGGATGGTAATTGGCACCTCCCATAATCTTTCAGTCACCTTGCACCCGTCCTGGCCGAATGTCGGCCAGCCGTAAAGGGGATTTTTCGCCGGTAAGATTGAACTCGAATAACTGAATCCGAGATCGGCGAGAATCTCATGAGCCCAGGACGTCTTCTCGGTCAAGGAGAAAGTCGGGGCGCGGAACCCCTTGATTTCATCGGCGCCGGCCGAACGCAGCGCGAGCAGGTTTTCCTCCAAATCTTTCCTGAAGTCTTTTGGAGTAAGTTTGTCCAGTTGCAGATGCATGTCGCCATGGCAGGCCAGTTCATGACCTTCCGCCACGATTTCGCCAATAAGATCAGGATAGCGGCGAGCCACCCGGCCGACCACAAAGAAGGTGGCCCTGACCCCCCACCGCCGGAAATGGTCAAGATAGCACCTTGTATTGGTCGGAACACCCTCACGATACCTGCTGCCATCCTCCACCCAATCTCGGACATCTTCAAGGTCAATGCTCAACAGAAGAGAACTCACCGACTGCCTCCAACCCCGCTGTGGTTTTTAATGCTGATAATGCCCAATGCGGGCTGATGCCCGCAGCCCAAGGGTTGCCATTCCCTCCCACTGCAGAGGGGATGAGTACCTTCACAAAATTCATTGCAAAAACACGAAATGAATTTCTAAGGTACTAAAAAGTGCTTCAGCCCGGGGAGATGGACTCTAGAACAATTTCGATATACGAGGAGTAGGTCTGAAATGGTGCTTTCATAGTGCATATGGTAACAGCGAAGCGCCGTTTCAGACCTGCAACGAAGTAGATCGGACTTTTTACGCCATCAATACTCCTAGCTACACCCTTTGAACGATGGAACCCCCTATATAGTCGCCCCCGAACGCAAGAAAGCTTTCCCGCGCCTCCGCCGACCCGATGATTGCCACCAGATCGGTCGCCTGAAAACGGAAGCCCACCTCCGGATTGGGTATGAGCTGCCCGGCCCGGATGATGCCGACCACGGAGGCCCCGGTGGTCTTGCGGATCTCCGCCTCGCCAATGCTCCGGCCGACGAGGCTGTTGTCCACCTCCAGCTTCACCCACTGCAGATCGAAGTGCTGTTCCGCCGCCCGCATCTGGCCGAGGGTTTTGTATTCCGTGCTGGTGGCAAGACCCGGGGCAAGCAGCTCATGCCGCATCGCCTCGGTCTGGCGTTCTATTTCCGTTGCCGGGATACGCAGATGCAGAAGCGCCTGCCGGGTTATCTCGAGACTTGCCTCGAACTCCGGATAGACCAGATCCGATACCCCGAGTTCCTTGAATACGGCGAAAAAAGCAGGATCGGCAATCCGCGACACCACCTGAAGGCGGCTGTTGACCTTGATGGCATGCTGCACGATGGCCCGGGCGGCGACGATGCCGGGAGTGGTCACGATCAGCAGGGCAGCCTCCTTCATCGCCAGGGCCTCCTGGACGATCTCGTGACTGCCGTCGCCGTACACCACCGGGTAGCCCGCCTCCTTGGCCTGGTCCACCCGGTGCTGGTCGATCTCTACCACCACGAAGGGTTTGGAGAGCCGGGCCAGCACCGCAGCGACCTGCAGGCCAACCCGACCGCCGCCGACTATAACCACATGGTTGTGCAGGCCCTTGTCGGGAAAGTTGATGAGCTCCAGGGGTTCATGCCGGAACCATCGCTTCTTCAAGGCATAGAGACGGCCGGTCTGGCCTGACAGGAAGGGGGTCATGACCATGGTCATCACCGCCACCGTCAAGATGAGATTGAAGAAATCCTGGTCGATGGCCCCTGTGCCCACACCCACCCTGGCGAGCACGAAGGAAAATTCGCCGACCTGAAACAGGCCGAGGCCAACCGCCAGGGGAATGACGTTCCGATAGCCGAACCCCATGGCTAGGGCACTGAATATAAAGCCCTTGCCGAGGGTGACCACCATCACCAGCAACAGCACCTGGCCCAGGTGATCGAGCAGAAAATCCGGGTTGAGCAACATGCCCACCGAGGCGAAGAACAGCATGCTGAACAGGTCGCGGAGGGGAATGATGTCGCTCAGGGCCTGGTGGCCGTAGTCGGACTCGCTGAGGACCATGCCGGCGACAAAGGCGCCGAAGGCGAAGCTGAGGCCCACCAGATAGGTGGCATAACCCACGCCCAGACCAATGGCGGTGATGGCCAGCAGGAAGAGTTCCCGGGACCCCAGTTTGGCGATATGCCGCAGCAGCACCGGCAACAGCTTTGAGCCCAGAAGAAGCATGGTGGCGAGGAAGAGGACGGCCTTGACCAGCGCGAAGCCCAGGGTGCCGAGGCCCGCCGCCGGATCATTCATCTGGGGCAGGACGATCAGCATCGGGACCACCGCCAGGTCCTGGACGATGAGCATACCGATCATCACCTTGCTCGACAGAGTGCCGAGCCAGCCCTGACTCATCAGGGTCTTCAGGATCACCATGGTGGAAGAAAGGCTGATCAGGGCCCCGAACCACAGGGAGGGCAGCCAGTCCCAGCCCAGAAAACGGCCGATGGCATAACCGAAGCCGATGGTCAGCACGATCTGGATCGGAGTGCCGATCAGGGCGATGTGCCTCACCTGGTTGAGATCCTTGAGGGAAAATTCCAGGCCCAGGGCAAAGAGCAGCAGGGCCACCCCGATCTCGGCCAGCAGTTCTATGTCGTGGCTACCGGCGATAGTGACACCGCCGGTGTGAGGCCCCAGAATGACGCCAGCCAGCAGATAACCGAGAATGAGGGGCTGGTTCAGCCGCTGCATGATGAGGCCGCAGCAGAAGGCGGTTACGATGAGAACGATGATATCGGCGGCAATACCCATAGGCTTTGCTTCATATTAATAAATGGTTGAGGAGATTGGGTCCGGACAAGGACTTTACCATAACCAAAGGGTTCCGAGTATTTTTTCTTGCCGTTCATCACCCAGCGGCCGGCTGACAGCCATGCGGCCGCATGAGTTGAAACGATGGCCTGCCTCTCCCGCAGATCTCCCTGCTTCTCCTGTTGCCACCTATTGGGCCAGCCCTTGCCAAACACCCATATTTGAGTTAGGATTTAGGGTAATCTTTGATCTGCTTGAAGCGAGGTTTCTGTTCGAGGGGCAAAGGAGGTACTGACCATGATCGAAATGCCGAAGGTTATCAACTGCACCGTAACCAATTGTGCTTACAACACCAGCCAGATCTGTCACGCCCTGGCAATCACCGTAGGCGATATTTCCAATCGGCCCAAATGTGATACGTTTTTCCAGACGAACATCCACGGGGGAAATCAGAATGTAACCGCAGGCGTGGGTGCTTGCAAGATAGCGGATTGCAGCTATAACAAAGAACTGGAGTGTAGCGCACCGAACATCAAGGTCGGCATGCAGGCAGGTAACGCGGAGTGTCTCACCTTTAAACCCCGTTAACCCATCATATACCATTCCCGGAGAGCAGAAACCTCTTCCAACCATCCTGGATCATTAGTACCTGAGGTCATTTTTTGTTTTTAAGAAATGTTTTTCGTGAAGGTACTTATCCCCTCTGCTGTGGGAGGGGATAACAGCCCTTTGGGTTGCGGGCGTTCAACCCGCATTAGAAATGGCTGCTTCAGCCACAATAGACAGGAGCATTCCATGAATCAAAAGGCCGGAACCGCCGCCACTTTCGCCATCATCGCCGCCATCGGCAGTTTCGTTCTCACCTTCACCGGCAGCCCGGTGTGGGGGCTTCTTGTCGCCGTTCTCGCGATTGTCTTCGGCATCGTGGGTGTCGTCATGTCGGCCTCGCCAAAGATCGGCGGCGGGTTGATGAGCAGTTTTTCCGTCATTCTCGGGATCTTCGGGGTGGGGATATCCATCCTGGTGCTGATCGGGATCGTGCTATTCTGATCCAGCCCCAGGTGCGATCACCACTCATGACCCTGCCTCTCTGCCGGAAACCGGAGATGGGCTAAGGGAAATCGCAGACTTGCCGCAGAAGTACACACAGAGGCCGCAGCCACTGCAGCGGGTGGCGGTGAAGAGGAGCTGTTTCTCCGACCCGGAACCCTTGACACGCAGGGCCCCGGTCGGACAGATCCCGGTGCAGAGAGGACAGCGGGTGCAGGCGGAATCTATGGTTATCCTGTGCGTGCAGAGGGAGACGAG
>OBJA01001854.1_pt1 | contig 13331 bp, 11 predicted proteins | sample 1519751 | NCBI WGS metagenome assembly OBJA01 (sample SAMEA3881238, study PRJEB22517) | soil metagenome | biome: lake sediment; feature: soda lake sediment; material: sediment, water from around vicinity | place: India | collected 2013-12-23 | depth 3 m | reverse complement strand
ATAAGAGAGTGCATTCGGACATAGTTGGATGCTCCCGGTTGTTCTATGGTGAAAAAAGTCGGTTTGGATGTCGGTTTGGAACCGCTCTTTTTTTTGATATATGTTCTGGACAGTTTCGATGCAGGGTAGATAGGACATTTAGCCGGCGAACATGATCCCGATTGACAAGGAAATGCATGTATTTCATCTGGATCGAAAAAAAGCAGCTCAACTCTGCGGTTTGCCTGTGATTTCGTATCGTTCTGGCCGACATTTTCAATAGGCCAGTTTTCTCCGCATCCTGCTGACGGCATATCACTGTAATACCATTTGAGTAGCGAGCGCTGTTTTGACATATCGCTTACTTCGAGCAACTTCGCAAGTTCATCCTGAAATAACCGGAAAACTCCAAGCCAGGTCTCCCTGGAAAGTGACTCTGAAACGGGTAGAGAAAGTGAAAATGCGTTGTTACAGGCTGCATGAAAATTTTTGATCGATTTGCGAGTGTTTGAACCATGAATGCCATCGATTTTTCCGGGATCAGTATCCCATCCTCGCTTGTGTGCAGCCCACATTAAAATGTGCTGAATATCCTTCGTGTGATTAGTCTTTGTCGCGAGGTCTGCCCATTCATTCTCTGAACCACTGAGCATATACTGAACTGATTGTGCCCGCTGGAAGGAAAGTTTCTGGTTAGTCAAATCATTACCAGATGTATCGGTGTGGCCTGCGATCAGCAATTTCTTCTCCGGATGTTCGGCGAGGAATATAAAAGTGTTTTTTAATACTTCAATGCCTGACTGTTTCTGCATCATCTCTTTTGTGCCTGGATCGATCGGGTCATCACCATCAACAATTTCATCTAGCATATCAGGCATAAATACCGCGCTTGCGGTCCGGAATAACAAATCCTCCATTTCAAGCACCCAGAGTGCAATCGGTTTATAGATAAACGTATATTTTTCACCGATTCGAAGTTTGAAGGTATTCTTAAGCATTGAAGGGTACAGATTGATTGTTTCCGGCATAGGGGCTCCCAAGCAAATATGTGGATAATCAGGATGTCTGCTGTTCTATTTGATTATTCCCGTAGGAAAAACACACTCAGAATCACCATGTTCGGGTTAAAGACTTTAAATCTTATGTAAAAATGCTGCTTTTTAAGCTATTTCAAATATGAGAGCTTTCTGTGCTGATTGGATTTAAATATAATCTCACTCGGAAGTTATTTACATAGTAAAAAACCTCTTGAGGCGTTTAAAACAGTAAATGATAGGTGATGATACTTATAACAACTGAAAAAAAAACAACACTCAAAGAGTGGAAAAATGAAGATAGGTTCTGACAGAAACGATTGCAAGATTAACGATGTAGAAATTACGCATGAAACACTTTCCAACCGTTGTGGCTTAAGTTTTATGTTTCGTTATATTGATAACATTGGCATTGCTTCCAAAAAAGGAAGAGAAGTTCGGTCATTTACGTAAAAGCCGAAAAGGTGAAACGATTGGTGAATGTGTCCGCTAATTTATGGCATTGTGCATGGACGGGACCAAGCACTCACTTTCCCGATTCCAGCGGGTCCTCTTCGTATACGCACCTAATCAACGCGGCCCAAGCCATACGGCTTTTTCGGTTATATGATTATAGGCTTCGGCCACTCCGGGCACGGGCAGCGCACTTTTAATAGCGTATCTGGTGCTTGCTCTTACTGAGATGGGATATGCTGCAAAGCTTCGGCAAGGAAGTATAACGGCTCGTATACCCTTTCTGGGAACACCCCGCCATGAATGTCTTATCTCCCGAGAGCGGGAAAGAATTGCAGTTGGCGGAAGATGCCCGATAGACACTCTTGCCGTCCTGGGTCAGAGAGACATTCGTCCAGGTGAGAAGAAACACTCATCTTGAAACATAGCTCATTTTTTCAAAGCCTCACTGCCCAGATTAGTGATACGGTTGGTATTCCAACAAGAAACGGGGAGTGCACAACACCAGACCGGCTGTGTCCGCTGCTGCCGGCATCTTTTTAAGACCGCCCTGAGTGTGAATCGTTAAAAAATACACTTCAAGTTCACACACAGATATAACCGCTTTGCTACGTTATTTGGAATATCATGAATTCAGATCCAGAAAGATTTCCCTGTCAGCATTCATGTATTAAGATCTAGTATTTTGCTAATTTGCCCACTGGAGACTATATTATAAAGATCAGCGCAAGACAATCTCGTTGTTCACTATATTAAGTGCCATTTAATGAGATCGAGAGAATAAGGTTATTCTCTTTGCCTAAAATATACAAATTGATCTCAATCAGAATGTTTTTTATGTTAAAACATGGTAGTTTAAGTTTAATACCTCTGATGCTTCTTTTCATAAGCAGTTGTATAGACAAACCTACAGCACCATCAAATGATCCATTCTATCCCGGTATGAAAAGAATCTCATCGAAAAACAACGAATTTCAACAAGGATCGCTTGATCCATGGGCAGCAGGTGACGAAAAGCCTCCGATTACAGTTCGTTTCACTTATGATTTTTGGATCGATACCTCTGAAGTCACATTACATGATTTTTATGCTCTAACCAGATACATTCCCTCAGAGTATAAGAAAAGCGAAATTAATAAAAGAACTCCCGTATGCTACGTTACCTGGTATGATGCGATCCTTTTCTGCAACGAAAGAAGTAAAAAAAGCGGTTTGGATACCGTTTATAGTTACACACATGTTGAAAGGAATGCGGACGGGAAGGTCTATCAAATATCAGGACTCCATACAGATCTGACAAGATTGGGATATAGGCTCCCTACCGAAGCAGAATGGGAATATTCCTCAAGTGCCAACACACGAGAGATCTTTCCATGGGGTAATGAACCTGATTCCATTATAGCCGAAAAGTACGCTTGGTATGAAAGGAATTCAGGAGATTCCGCCCATACTGTTTGTTCTCTTTTACCTAACAGGTTTGGTTTATACGACATGTTCGGAAATGCAATGGAATGGGTTAACGATATCAAGTGTGGATACCAAAATGACACGCTATATGACTTTGCCGGAGCACTGTATTCTGATTTTGAAGAAAGAGTGGTTAAAGGAGGTGGCTTTGTACATTCGATCGAAAAGTTGCGCAGTTCCAGCCGTTCAGATATTTATTCTACCACAGGCGCTACCTCAACCAAATATATAGGCTTTCGTTGCTGTTTGAGTCCTGTTCCCAATCCGCAATACCTGACTGTGCATGGGGCATCTGGAAAGATAAACCCAGTAGTTCTTTGTACTTTTTCTCTGGAACAGGTTACAGGAAAACGTGATTCAAAACTGGCTTTTGTAAACATAACCGGAAATGCACAAATTCTCTGTTTTGTAGATTTTTCAGAATTAAAACCCAGAGTTTACCAGTATTTCGATATCGAGCAGGTTTATTGTCCGGCTATTTCTCTTGATGGAAAATGGGTCGCATTCTGTACAAGAGGAGAGGGATCAAGAGATGGATCTGATATATACATCAGAAAACTGGACCATTATGGATCAGAACTGACTATGCTCAGTGACAAACCAGCGTTTATTCCTCGATGGTGGGTTGATCCTGCAACTTTCGATACGTTTCTTGTTTATACGAATTCTGCAGTACTTAATTCCAGCTCACAATGGAAAACCTCTGCCACCAAGATCCAAAAGATCTCGAATGGAAAACCTGTCGGATTACCTCAGATCATAGAACCAAATGGAAGTTTCCATGGCGGGCTTTCAAAAGATAAACAGTTTCTGTCGACAGGTTACCAGTTTCTCTCAATGAAGAATTTATCGACAAATGAACAACGCATTTTGTTTACAGCACCAAAAAACGGAAAACCGGCGGATGATACTTCACAGGTATGTAATGTCTCTATTACTCCGGATTCCATTATGACTGACAGGGTACTTTTTTTAGACTTCGGAAGTGGTAAAAATGTCAGCACTGTAACAAATTCCATATATGGAGTACATGAAATAATTTTTATGAGTAACTACAATGACGACGTACTAAATTGGTATCAATGTCCCGCTGGTTATAAAGAGTGGGATCATCCGGAGTGGTCAAACAACAGCAGATTTGCAGTGGCTTCAGCCAAGCCTGTATCTGACCCCAATAATAGAAAAGACATCTTTGCCATTGACCTCGAAAAATCAATTTACACCAAAATTATAAGTGGAACTGATTTGTGGCACCCCTGTCTATGGATCTCACCAGTGTCCACTTCAGCAGATTTCTCTTTAGCGATGGATAGTGTTGGGTTTTATGATGATCCAGCTTCACATTTTTTTCAAAGTGAATTGGCTCGAAAATTCACTGATTTTTGGAAATTTAAAGATTCGATCGAAATACTTTTTCTGGGTAGTTCATATATTCAGGATGGCGCAGCTCCTTTTGTATTTGAACCACTCTTTGGATATAACATGGGATTTGCAGAAGGAGGTTTGTTAAGTATCAAGCATTTATTATATGACTATGCATTGATCCACTGCAAAAATCTGAAAGCTGTCGTAATCAGCGTCAATATCTGTTGGTTCAATCAATTACATGGAGACAATGCGTGGATCACCGGCTCCGAAAACACAAAAGGGTATAACTATGATAAGAATAACAATTTCTGGAGATCCGGTATTCCTTCGGGATTCATCGAAGCCGTAGAAAAAGCACCAAATCCATATAATTATCTTTCTGAAAAGCGCGGCTGGTATGAGAGTCCATCAAACGGATGGGGAGAAGATCCCCCTCCAGTCCTTGACTCCTGGAAATGGGATTTGAATGATAATTATTATAATAATATCAAAACTCTTAAAGATATCATTGCAGACCTTCAATCCAGGGAAATATTTCTTTTAGGAGTTCTATTTCCCAGTAGCCCATATTATAAAAACACCCCAATTTACGGTAGCTCAGGACCGAATTGGGAAACTGCACACACAATTATTTCTCAAATACAATCACTGGATTCAATATATGAATACTTTACATTGTATGATGCGTACAATTTTGGTAACAACGATTTCAAATATGAGGATTTCTCCAATGCCTCTCACCTGAGTCGGTCAGGTGCATTGAAAATCAGTACCCGTTTAGACAGTATTGTTGATGAATTTCTTTCCAGCATCAGTAAATAGCTGATGAATTTGCTTTCTCCAGGCTTGGGCGAGCGGATGAAAATAAGGCTCTTTACATTCGCTCTAATCTTGCCTCGCAACCGGATATCCAATACATCCATCAAAACAGCTCTGCAGACGCTGTCAAAAAATCCATGGTCCAGAACTGACTCCTGCAATACCGTAAAAACGGAGATCTATTCGAAGCTCTTTGCCGGAGATTTGTCTGGGTAGAGAAAAACGGGTTCCGGCTTTTTGAAGACAAAGAACTGTACGATCCGTGAAGTGTGACTTGTGCAGGAAATCACCTTTGCATTTACCTGCATAATCGATTCATAGCCTCCTTGAGAGTGAGTACAGGGAGCTCTTCTTGTTTCAGATACTCTAAAAAATCTCTGAATGTCGATTCTCTGCACCAATATGTCGGAACAGGAGATTCATATTCATGGAGAATTTTGTGGAATCCGATAATAACCAGTGGCGCTCCTGCTGCTCTGGCCCGCTCTACTCGTGCAATAATATCATGTGTGGTGTGACCTCCCTTGACCGCAAAGTATCCCAGTTCCGTTCGCTTTACACCATCAAGATACTGAAAATCATGTGAGGTACGGATATTTCTGAACCGTTTTTTCACCAGGGTTAAAACGTCCTCGTTGTAATTTCCAAACGGGAATGCGAAGCTCTCATGTGAAAGATGGTTGTGTTTGAGAAACTGATAACTTTGTTCTATCTGTATCTCTGCAGAGTCTAATGGAACCGATGAAAGGTTTTCGTGGGTGTAGCCATGTCCTCCGCTTTCCCATCCATGGGCCTCCATTTCACGCAATTGATCAACTGTGCAGAACCCTGGAGAACCGGCAAAAGTTACCGGCAAAAAGTGTGTCGCAGCCCATGTGGAATTCATTGATTTCATTAGTGGAAATGCGATGGTACCTATTGATGTGTCCGCATCATCGAATGTGATGACAACCAGGGGAGAGCTGTGGGTTGGTTGCAGACTGCACCTACAGACAAAAGCGAAAAGCAGGATCAGAACTGTACCCATAATTCCGAAGTTCCCGAATAGAAGTGTGAAGATTTTCCGGTTCTGGTACAACCAACTTCTATAGTAAGATTGGCATGATCATTTTGCGGGAGAATGAGAATCTTTACCACGGGTTTCATGGTTTGCAGGGTAGTGTTGCCGTAGATTTCTATACCTGTTCCCAGGCCGATCCATTTTGAGAAAGCAGAGGTAATGTCTGCTCCGGAATGAAACCGCTGATGTGTGTGCTGTTTTTTTTCTACTACTTCATAAGCGAATAGGAGATCAAGATCAAAGGTGTGAAAGGGGCCAAGTTCTGCTTCTGTGACATATGCATATCGGGACCCTGGGTGCATGGTGGGGTTGGTAGTGTTTCCATATCCGTTAAAAAGCTCATATTTCAGGGCTGCTTGTGCCTTAAAAGAGGTAAGCTCGCTAAGAACATGCATTGCTGTTGTCACTACGTTGTCCTGGTTTTCCATGGAGCAGGTGTGGAAACCAGCAAGGAGGGAAGATTCCAGATGGGGAGTACTGGAATGCAAAGTAAGAGAAATAGTTCCGTTTTCCCGGTTATTGAGAGTTGCGTTTGTCTGTGCAGAGAAGATTTTTCCTGTACTTCGTGCAGATACTCCAAAACCGGTACTGTACCAGATAAATGGATTGTTAAAAAACGGGTTAAACAGTGAATGAGGTCTGAAATAGAGGCTTTGGCCCAGCCGTTTTGTTAGAAATCCTGCATCTATCCTGAACCAGTCTTGTTTCAGGAACAAAAAACCCTGATCTATGCTAAAATTGGGTAGATTTCTGCTTGCCCGCACTTCGATTACCGAGCCGGTATGTTCGGAAAATTCATGCCTGAATTGCAGTGAGAGCAGAGCACTTTCAGAGGCCTTCAATCCTGATGTGCGTTCGTAGCTGGCCAGTGCACCACCGGCAAGCCACAGTGAAAGCGAGTCGTGTGTACCCAATTCTACAGAAGGTAAACTGCAGGCGCAAATGCAGATGAGGATAATACATATCTGATTCATGCTATATCGGATAAAATAGTTAAATTTTTCGTTGAGCACCACCTGCAAGGACTTAGTATTCTCAGTTGATTCATTCCTGATACAGTTATACCCCAAGCCATCGTAATCTTAACGGATCGATAAGCAAAGGAGTTGTATATGGATATACGACCAGAAAAAAACTATAACGAAAGTGCTCGACAGGAGCAGTTTGATGCTGAAAAGCAGCATTTTAAGGAAACGTTATCAGATCGGGGGAATCGTTTTGCCCGATCGGGGAGGGATGTTGCAGCGCAGGAGTTTGGAAATATTGGAAATGCGCTGCATGCAGCTGCAGACAGGTTGTCGGAACAGAATGATGTCCTGGCCAGCTGGGTAGGCAAAGCTGCAGACAGCCTTGATTCTGCAAAAAATTTCCTGAACGAACGGGAACCGCAGGACCTTATGCACGACATTCAGGATTTTTCGAAACGCAATCCGTATCTGACTGTCGGGGGAATGTTTGCTGCAGGGTTGGCCCTGTCCAGATTCTTCAAAGCCGGAAGTGATTAGTGGGAGGAGACTATGAACATGTTTCATGACAGGACAGTAACGATTGAGGAAGAGTCGGTTACGGATCTGATTCGGGATCTTCGTGACGAAACCGTGATAATGGTGCGTCAGCAGGTCGAATTAGCAAAGACCGAAACTTCCGAAAAGATTTCCCAAGTCACCAAAAATGCAGCCACTCTGGCAGTATGGGGGGCAGTTCTATATGCTGGATTTCTGTTTCTCCTTGCTGGTTTGACATTTCTGGGGTATGTTGGTCTGACAGCTGCTGGAGTGTCAACAGGGATAGCGATGTGGCTGATGCCACTGATAACAGCTGCTATCGTCCTTATAATAGGAGGTATCGGCGCAAATAGCGCCATAAAGAAATTGAAGGTATCACCGATGCCAAATAAAACGGTCCACACACTTAAGGAGGATCAACAATGGCTGAAGAACAAGTTAAAATCAGAGAAGAGATAGTGTCTGATGGCAGGAGGACTGTTGCCATTCACGACTGGTCACCTGTTGATGAGCAGGGGCATCATAAGAGTTCTGAGGAAATTGAACACGATATAAATGAAACGCGCCACTCAATGGATATTATTCTGGATACTCTTGCTGGGAGAGCCAGTCCCAGATCGATAATGGACCGGATATCAAACTATTTCGGACGTCCGGAAAACAGGGATAAGGCGAAAGATACTCTGAAGACGGTAGGAAATCGTATCGCGAATTCATTTCAGAGGAATCCGCTGCCGGTTCTTCTGGCAACAACGGGTGCAGTCTGGATGGTGTGGGAGAGTGGACGAAAAGAGGTTGAACGAATAGAGATAAAGCAACCACGTGAAGGACCTTCTGGTGCAGAGAAGGCGAAGGGAAAAGCTCAGGAGTTTTTCGAAACTGCAAAAGAAAAAGTCAATGAGGGAAAGGAAATGGCAAAGGAGAGGTTTTCCGGGGCAAAAGAGAGAGCATCCGAGAAATTTGAGCAGGGTAGGGAACGAGCCCGGCAGTACCAGTCTGAAGCCGGTGAGAGAGGTGAATCATACAAGGAAAGAGGTGCAGAGCTGAGAGGACAGGCATCTCAGTACTATAAAGAAAACATCGGCAAGGCTGACAGGGCATTTCATCAGAATCCGTTGGCCTTTGGCGCTGCTGCTCTACTTGGTGGCTTGATTGCCGGTTTTTTTCTTCCGGAAACTAAGGGAGAAAAAGAGCTGGTAGGAGAGCAGGCACATGAAACCTTTGAGAAGGCACGTGAAACCGGTGAAGGCGTTTTAGAGAAATCAAAAGAGGTTGCTGGGGCGGCTGCTGGAGCAGCCAAAGGGAAAGCCCAGGAGCAGGGAATGACACCAGAGCAAATAGAACCTCAGCAAAAAGAGCCTTCGCAGGAAATTGGTACTAAAGCTGCAAGTACTGCAGAGAGTGCTTTGAAAAGCGCAGAAGAAAAGGTGGACCAAAAAAGGAAAGCTGCATAGAGGGGCGCTAAAAGCGCCTCCTCATTGTATGTGAGAGGGGTGTATGGGAAATCTTTCTCGTAGAGGGTGGGTTTTCTGGGTTGTTATAGCTGTTTTGGTACTCTTCATAAGTATCAGGCTGGTACTTCCATGGGTAATCCAGTGGTATGGGGAATCCACACTTGATGGAATCGAGAATTTCTCCGGTGAGATCGGTGCCATTGACTTGAATTTCTTCAAGGGGGGCTATTCAATCCGAGATCTGTATATTCGACAGAGGGCAGGTACTGTCGAGATTCCTTTCATACATATAGAACGTATTGACTTTTCGGTCAACTGGGGAGACCTGTTCAGTGGGGCACTGGTTGGATCGATTATCATGACAGAACCTGCAATCAATATTGTTTTGGGAGTGACTGATGAAGCAACACAAGCCCCCAGAAGAGGGAGGCCCTTTACACAAATACTAGGAGAACTTTTTCCGTTCAGAATCGATCTTTTTCGCATCGAACGTGGAAGAGTATGGTTTAAAGACATGCGGCAGGAACCGCAATATGAACTGTTTATGACCCATATCGATGCAAATGTGTATAATTTGACAAATAGCACAGAAGTTTCAGAACGTCTGTTTGCACAATTGGAAATGACAGGTACGGCAATGCGCTCAGGCAGATATTCCATGACTATGAATTTCAATCCGCTCAGTACCTTTCCGCTTTTTGATCTCAATGCAAGACTGCAAGATCTCAATGTTGTCGAATTGAACGGGCTTTCCCGGGCCTATGCATCGTTAGCTTTTGAAAAGGGAACCTTTGATCTGCTCACTGAGCTTAGATCCAGCGATAACCGTATCTCCGGGTATGTACGGCCAATATTCAACGATCTTTCCATAAATTCTGGAGAGGAGCAGGGATTACTTCAGGAATTCTGGGAGGGGATTGCCGGTGCAGCTATTGAGGCGTGGGAGGATCAGGAACATGATATTTTAACTACCAATATTCCTCTTGATATTACAATCGAGCAAACCGATGTTGATTTCATGGCGACTGTTGGTGATGCACTTAGGGATGCTTTTATCAGAGCTTTTATTCCCTCCTTTGAGTGAGATCACATAAAAAGCTATTCAGAGAAAAGCTATCTTTTGATCGGCGAAGATAGAATTCCAGATGAAAATTACCGAGGTCGCTTACTACCGGAACAACTATCCTGGGGGCAGGGATTTTTATCAGGTTCTTCTTATTGTGAAGAATCGAAATGGACCTGGCGGTAAATCCTTCACTTTCCTTAGAGAGCTCGTTACATATTTTTTTACAAATACGCCTGATGGGTGCGACAGAACGACCCAATGGAGTGGGTGTAATCTGGCATCTCGACCATTTTTCTAAGACACCGGAAGGTAAACTGATCGCAGCAAAGCCGTTGAGGTTACTCCAGAACGTTATCACGCCAGTTATGTCATGGTAAAATGATGTGTTAATTGTTGTAAATGAGGGGGTGTGAAGAGCTTTCACGTGCAACTCTTCAACAGCCCTAATAAAAGATGCGATAAAAAGATTGACTATTTCCGTTTCCATTACGGTATCAGTTCTGATAACTATACATGCTGGAAGGTAGTGTGTTCCATTCCACCCGACGATTTTGTGCATGGCAATTATCATTTGAACAGTTAAAGGTAGAAGGACGTTCTTTTCCATAGGAGGTGACGTCTATTCTGCTCTGTTCAATGCCAAACGCAGTGAGCCACTTTCTGACCGCTTGTGCCCTGTTTTCTCCAAGACCCATATTATACTCACTTGAACCGCGTTCATCACAGTGCCCCTCGGCACGCAGCCGTACAGCCACATTCTGTTGCAGATATCTTCCGATCTTCTCGAGCGAGCCAATTGACTCTGATGTGAGTGTATAGGAATCGTACTGAAAGTAAATGGGAACCAGGACCGATTGTGTCCTGTCGACCTCCTTAAATTCATTGTTATCTGCAGGTGCTGTAATTTCCTGCTTTATTTCTTTTGGTGGAAGCTGGTTTTCCACTTTGGTAACTTTTTTGGAACAGCCAGAAACCATAAGCAGTGTCATACCTAAAGACAGTGATATGCAGATCCGATTCATAAAAGACCTCCTTATTTATTTTTTCCAGTCGAATCGGTTTGAAATTGCGTAGTATCCAATCCTACAAGTAACGATGCCGTTTTGAGATTTTCGGAACTTTTATACCAGATCACAACAGGTGCATTGTAATCGAGTACCCTGATCCCCATCTGTCTGGTAACCAGTGTGGAGCTATCTATATAGACCGTATCAGTACCCTGTGGTGATGAAATGACAAGTTCACCCGACAACAGGTCTATCTGGCGGATTGTACCTTTTATCACCTTATTTTCCACATTGTTCTGTTTGTCCTCATCCTGGGAATACAGAACGGCTGTTGTTACAAGTATTGGAATAAGAATTTTGGATATCATTTTGTACATTCCTTATTGTGCGGAGAAATATGCAAATGGTATGCCGATAATTATAATGTAAAAAGGTGTGTTTTAGGGGTACAGAGATCAGGCGTTACCCCAAAAGGTAAAAGTGATCTACCAAAAGGTAAATCAGAAGTAAGACAGCGGAAATAATTTTTGGGATAGTTCTAGATCAGTCCGAACTTTTCTGCTCTATATTGAAATGTTCTGTATGTCATTCCTAAAAGACGAGCCGCATCTGCAAGAATACCGTTAGATTGTGTTAAAGCCTGTTCGAGAAGTGAGCGCTCCCAGTCTTCGAAAACGATGCCTTCAGGAGGAAGGAGAGAAGTGGTTTTGGTGACTTTTTTGTCAAAGTGGATTTCCGAAGGAAGGTCTTCCGGAGAAATGGTAGTTGTGGCTGAGAGGACAAGAATTCGTTCCATCACAGCCTCCAGTTCCCGAATGTTTCCGGGCCAGGAGTAATTCAAAAGATGTCTGAGAGCTTCTTCGGTGATCACTTTGTCATGGCTGCGTCGGTTCAGGAAAAAGCGGACAAGTGAGGGGATATCTTCTTTGCGTTCCCTAAGGGGAGGCAGGAGTATCGGGAGAATATTGAGACGATAAAAGAGGTCCTCTCTGAATGTTCCAGCTTTGACGCACTCCTGAAGGTTTTTATTTGTTGCAGCTATGATCCGTATATCGACCTGGATCGTCTCGGTGCTTCCGAGACGACGAATCTCTTTTTCCTGAAGTACCCGTAATAACTTTGCTTGTGTGCTGAGCGACATGTCAGCAACTTCATCCAAGAAGAGTGTACTGCCGTTTGCAGTTTCGATTATCCCTGGTTTTCTTGCGAGCGCACCGGTAAAAGCGCCCTTTTCAAAGCCAAAGAGTTCAGATTCCAGAAGATTTTCAGGAAACGCAGCACAGTTGATCGTTTGCATTGGCCAGGCACTCCGTGGACCTGAGTAGTGGATAAGTCGTGCAATGCGCTCTTTTCCGGTTCCGGTTTCACCACTGATAAGCACCGTAGCATCACTTTTTGCCATCTTTGAGGCGATCTGCATAATACGGCGCATCGATGATGATTCTGCTACCAGGCCTTCTGTTACCTGACGTGTCAGCTCTTCACTCAGTCGTCGTGTGTTCTCCCGAAGTGCATATTTTTCTGCAGCTCTCTTAACTACCAGCAGCAGCTGGTCATGAGCAAGTGGTTTAGTCAGGTAATCATATGCACCCGCCTGCATGGCTTTCACCGCAGTCTCTATTGTTCCATAGGCGGTTATTACGACTACTTCGGGCGGGAAAAGGAGTGTCCCGATCTCCTGTACCAGATCCAGACCAGACCTTCCGTTCATTTTCAAATCGCTCAGTACAACTGCGGGTTTCTCCCGGGAGATTTTTTCGAGTGCAGATTCTACTCCTTCTGCCTGGGTTGCATAATAGCCGGCAGCTTTGAGAATCTCACACATAATCTTTCTTTGCGCAATTTCATCATCAACAACCAGTATACGTACCATCAGTATCCTTCTTCCGGTAAGGAGATATCAAAACATGCACCGCCCTGCTCGAGGTTTCTGGCAGAAATGCTCCCTCCATGGGCTTCCACAATGCGACGAGAGAGCGTTAAACCAAGGCCTGTGCCACCAGGCCGTTTTGAAAAGTAGGGTTCAAATACCTTTTCCATATCTTGCGGATCAATTCCCGGACCGGAGTCTTTCATCTGGATAAGAATACCTCCAGTAGTCTTTTCCACACTGATGAGA
>OBJA01001853.1_pt1 | contig 13335 bp, 11 predicted proteins | sample 1519751 | NCBI WGS metagenome assembly OBJA01 (sample SAMEA3881238, study PRJEB22517) | soil metagenome | biome: lake sediment; feature: soda lake sediment; material: sediment, water from around vicinity | place: India | collected 2013-12-23 | depth 3 m | reverse complement strand
GATGCCATATCCCCTCCCGGCAGAATAAACTGTGTAAGTTCAGGCAGGCCTTCCTCCATCTGGTCAATACTTCTTTCCAAAAACTCCAGATGCTCAGGTGTTATCGATAACCCCGATGTATATGCTTCCCCCTTTTCATCCGATGCCAGCCTCGAACCAATATTGAAAAGCCTGTTCTGCACTTCCTCCAGTTTCTTTTTCAAATCATCAGGTATGTTAAAGGAGCGAACCACGCCAATTGCTGAATTCAGTTCGTCAACTGAACCATAGGCTTCCAGCCGCAAATCGTATTTTTTAACCCTGGTGCCTCCTACCAGCCCGGTTGTGCCATCATCCCCCGTCCTGGTATATATTCTGCTTCTCTTAGTCATAATCACACTTCAATAGAAATTAACTGGAGATATAACACACCGCCGGCTATATTGTTACCTGTTCGGCACCATATATTGGCTGAGTGTTAACTGTGTCCGATTCAACAAGCCCGTCTTTAAGCCTTATGATCCTGTGGGCATGCCGGGCAATTTCTTCTTCATGGGTAACCATAACCAGTGTATTGCCCTTGTTGTGAATTTCGGCAAACAACCTCATTATTTCTTCCGAAATTTTTGAATCAAGGTTGCCTGTTGGTTCATCCGCCAACAGTATGGAAGGCTTGTTTGCCAGGGCCCTTGCAATGGCTACCCTTTGCCGCTGTCCACCCGACAACTCATTGGGACGGTGCATCATCCTGTCCTCTAGCCCTACCTCTCTCAGCATCTCAATTGCCCTGGCTTTTCTTTCATTCTTGCGAATGCCTCCATATACCATAGGCAACATTACATTTTCAAGGGCCGTACTCCGTGGCAACAGATTAAATACCTGGAAAACAAAACCGATTTCAGCATTGCGTATTCCTGCAAGTTCGTTATCCGACATTTTACTCACCTGCTTTTGGTTCAGGACATAAGACCCACCGGAAGGCGTATCAAGACAACCGATAATGTTCATCAATGTAGATTTGCCTGAACCCGAAGCACCCATAATGGCTACATATTCTCCCTTATATATATCAACAGATACCGACCTTAATGCATGCACTGTTTGTGTGCCAACCCGGTAGTTCTTTGTAATATTTTCCAGATGTATGATTTTTTCTCTCATTGGATAGCCTTTTGTTTAAATTGGTAACATAAACAGAATCCCTGTTACAATCAAGACTGGTAAAAATAATAAATCCTCCTGATTATCCTGCTTGTTTACGTGCTTTACCAAAAAACTAATACATACCACTCCCTTAATGGAATGATTTGAAAAAGTTTTTTATTGTTCTAAAACAGGAAAATGCAATTATTTATAATTAAACCTTTATTTTAGAGGCGGGTCCAATTTTTTAATCAGAATAAAATCAGCATGAAAAATCAACTTTCTTGTTCCTTTCTCTTCATCTTATTGATACATATTACATCATCACCTGTGAGCTCTAAAATCACAGGAGACAACTGGCCACAGTGGCGTGGCAAAATGCATACCGGTGCAGCTGAAAAAGCGAATCCTCCCATCCGGTTTGGTGAACACCAGAATCTGAAATGGAAAACCGAAATACCCGGGAAGGGACATGCAACACCTGTTGTCTGGGGCAATAGCATTATTGTTGTTACAGCCGTTGCCACCGATGAAATTGCCCCGCAAGCTACTTCTGGCACAGATGGGGGAAGCAGGATGGCTCCGGTACAAACCGACAAAATACATGAATTTAAGGTGCTGCTAATCGACCGGAACGATGGCAGCATCATCTGGGAAAAAACTGTAGCACGTGAATGGCCGCATGAAAGCACTCATGACCTGGGCAGCTGGGCCTCCAACTCTCCCTGTACCGACGGGGAAAAAATATATGCTTATTTTGGTTCGAGGGGTTTATATTGTCTCGATTTTGCAGGGAATGTATTATGGCAACGCAATTTTGGCCAGATGCAAAAACATATGAGTTTTGGTGAAGGCAGTTCCCCTTACCTGTACAACGATAAAATTTTCGTGCTCCGGGATCATGAAGGCGAGTCTTTCCTGTACGCACTAAATAAAAACACAGGGGAAACGGTGTGGCAGAAACCACGCGATGAAGGCACCTCCTGGTCGACACCTTTGGTTGCAGAAGTCAATGGCCAGCCACAGGTTATTACCACTGCCACCAACCAGATAAGGGCATACGACTTTCACACCGGGAATATCATATGGACATCCACAGGCCTCACCCGGAACGTCATTCCCAATCCGGTGTATGCCAATGGCATCCTGTATGCAATGAGCGGATTCAGGGGAAGCGCCATGCAGGCAATCGATCTGAGTAAAGCAAAAGGCGACATAACCGGTACAGATGCCATCCTTTGGACATACGACCAGGAAACACCTTATACCCCTCAGCCGCTGGTTATGAACGGAAGACTCTATTTTCTCCGTGTGAACAACGGATTTTTATCGTGCATCGATGCCAAAACAGGAGAACCCTTCTACACCAAACAGAACCTGAGAGACATCAGTACATTGTATTCATCACCCACAGGAACCACAGGCCGGCTGTACATCGCTGCCGACAAAACAGTGATGGTAATCAGGGAGGGAAATGAATTTGAAGTACTTGAATCGAACCAGCTCGACGACAATTTTCATGCGTCTCCTGTAATTGTGGGCAACGATCTTATTCTGCGCGGGTTTAAATCTCTGTACTGTTTTTCGGAGGAATAACCGGCCCTGGTAGCTGATCAAAATATTTTTTGAAAATATCAAACCGCTGCGATTTTGATTTCGACTTCTTTTCTCTTAAGAATTTAAGACTCACAGGAAAATGTTTCTCGAGGTTTTGCAGCCACATGCCGGAATATAAACCGGGTGAAAGCCCCACCGACTCAATCATCATTGATTCTATGCTGTGGTTCATAAGCTTCAGCATCTGGTTCATTTCTGTTCCCTCAAAGCATGCCAATTTTTCAAGGGCCAGTCTTCCAAAATGTATGGTTTTATTTATAAGGGCTTCCAGCAAGGCCTTGTTTTCACGACAGGCAAAAAGTGTTTTGGTCTTTGCCAGGGTATCTTCTGTTATATCCTGTATGTCGTCGAGCATCTGAAGATAAACACCATAGCCAAACAATGCCTGTTCCTGAAGGGGTGTCAACCTGCCTGCAACCAGGTAGCCGTCGGCCAGTACCGAAGCCCCACCTTTTTCAAAACGTATATTACGTACAACACCCTCTTCCGGGCCATTGCAATCAATAAGCTGCAGACTCCGGGTCTGTCCCTGCTGAATGCCATAAAGGCTTTCAAAAACCTCCGGAAATTCCTCACGGGGAAACTGCCCTTCTATCATTGAAACCAGCATGAAAAGCTGCTTTTCTGCAAAATTCTCCGGCTCAATGTGATCACCATGCAGCCGCATGTTAAAGCGTTTGCTGAACCTCTGCTTTTCAAATACGGATAGATCCGGTCCATCAAGCAGGTTATCGCTGTAAGGATAAATCATGCTGTAAGCAAAAACAGAAGGCGTGATTTCTACCGGAATACCCATCATCAGTTGCAGGCCATTCATAATCCACACATTGCGAAGGCCCTGGTAAATGTTTTCTGGTGAGAGTTCCGGGCCGAATTTACGGGCACGGTAAAAAAAATCCTTTGATACCTCCTTAAACCTGTCGGAAAGAATGATTTCAAGCTGTGCGCCTTCAAAATCAAAAACATTTTCCATGAACTCCCTTAATACAGGAAAAAATATCTTTCCGGGATCCCCCGGCTTATTTGTCTGTCGGTCATTTTTCTGTTGCAGCTTTTTTACCTTCTCCTGTATGGCGTCAAACCGGAGTTCCCTTAATAATTGTTCATCTCGGTTATAAACCCGTGGAAAGAAAGGAAAATCAACCGGGCATGCTTCCCACAGCCCTGAATAATATTCTATATGCGATTGTATTTCCGGCATTGTTCTGTTTCGTTTAATGCCTAAAGTTAATCAGGAAAACAATTCCCTTTGGTTTTTTTAGATAACTTGTCGGAATTTATAGCCAAACGCAAGAAAATGGCAGGACAAAAAATCCGGAAACCTGTCACCTGGATAATTCTCAGGCACTGTGGCTAATTTCTATATGGTTCAGGCTATATTGGTGTAAACAGCCTGTACATCGTCATCCTCATCCAGCTTATCGAGCATCTTTTCAATATCTTCCAGCTGTTCTTCGGTAAATTCTACCGGGTCGTTGGGAAAACGTTTGAGGTTTGCTTTCTGTGCCTCTATATTCATCTCTTCAAGGGCATGTGCCAGGTCGCCAAAACTGGTATAGTCGGCATATGCATAGAATGAACCTTCATTTTCTTCTATTTCTTCCAGGCCGGCATCAATAAGTGCCAGTTCGAGTTCTTCAAGGTCCATCCCCTCTTTTTTCTCGAATTCAAAGACCGCCTTTCGCGAAAACATGAACTCGAGAGAGCCGGTTGGTACGAGGCTCCCGCCTGCTTTGTTGAAATAACTCTTAACATTGGCAACGGTACGGGTGGTATTGTCGGTGGCGCACTCCACAAACACCAAAACGCCATGAGGGCCTTTGCCTTCATAATTCACTTCGGTAAAATCGGCCGCATCTTTTCCGCTGGCCCGTTTTATGGCTGCATCGATGTTTGCCTTTGGCATATTTTGTGCCTTGGCATTCAGGATGGCAGTACGCAAAGCTGCATTTAAATCCGGGTCAGGACCTCCTCCTTTGGCTGCAATTGTTATTTTCTTTGCCAGCCTGGGAAATGTACGCGACATCTTATCCCATCGCTTTTCTTTGGCCGCCCTGCGGTATTCAAATGCTCTTCCCATAGTTCAGAATTTTGTGGATTGAAATTTTTTGCGAAAATAATGCTTGAATTCGAATTAGCGGCTATCGAGCTTCGAAAATTCCTTAGCTTTTAATTTTTTTAGGTTTACATACCTTCTCTTCCTTTTTCACTTTTGCACCGCAACTCCGGCATTCATATTTCGGCTTGTCGTGATCCTTAAAATCCTTCTTCTTACAAGCGGTTTTACCCATTCCTCACCTAGATTTGTTGTTCACGATGTATCACAACAACATTCACGTTAAAATTGTTTCTCAGGTGGGCTGCCAGTTTTTCTGCAGCAAATACCGACCGGTGCTGTCCGCCCGTACAGCCAAAATTCACTGATAAGTGGGTAAACCCCCGTTCCAGGTAATTTTTAACCGACTGTTCTACCAATGCCTTTACGGGTTTCAGGAACCACCTCATCTCCGAATTATGTTTTATAAACTGCTGAACTTCCGTATCTTTTCCTGTAAGAAACTTAAATTCGGGCAACCGCCCCGGATTATTTAGTGCCCTGCAATCGAAAACAAAACCACCGCCATTTCCGGAAGGATCTTCCGGGATTCCTTTTTTATACGAAAAACTGGTAATGGTAACAGTAAGAGTGCTTTTAACCTGTCCGATTTCTTTAAGCGCCTCCGAATGTGTCAGCAGGTCCAATACTTTGATAAGTTCAGGCAGCTTCACCGGCAGGTTCAGCTCCGGCAGCAGGTTCTGCAGGTTTCGTATGGCATAGGGTATGCTTTTTAAAAAGTGCTCTTTCTTTTCATAGAAACCACGAAAGCCATAAGCTCCCATAGCCTGCATGATGCGGATCAGCACAAAACCGTTGAACCAGGAAGTAAATTCATACTCATTAACCGGCAGATAAGTTTTTAATTCATCCAAATAATAACGGAACATCAGGTTTCTTATTTCCGGCGGGATATCGGCCTTGCCATCGTACAGCAACGAAGCCAGGTCGTACTGCAGTGCCCCTCTCCGGCCCCCCTGGTAATCGATAAAATATACCAACCCGTCTTTCAGCATCACGTTGCGTGACTGAAAATCACGAAACAAAAAATAATCCGACGGAGCCGACAACAGGTAATCACTGAATGTAAGAAAATCATCTTCCAGTGCCTGTTCATCGAAAGGTATCTGGGCAAGCTTCAGAAAATAGTACTTAAAATAATTCAGGTCCCACATCATCGACTGCTTATCAAAGGCTTCACGTGGATAGCATACCGAATAATCCATATCTTTTCCTGCCTCAATCTGAATACGTGGCAGTTGCTTAAGCACCTTTTTATATTCGTCGATAATGGTTTCTGAAAATCCTTCTGTTTCCCTTGTTTTTGTAAGATAGTCGAAAAGTGTAGTATTCCCCAGGTCCTCCAAAAGGTATTTCTGCCGGTCGGTGCTTACGGCATACACATCAGGCACCGGGATGTTCCTGCTCCTGAAGTGGGCAGTAAATGAAAGAAATGCATTATTCTCCTTCACATCGGCATTATAGGCCCCTATAACAGTCCGTTGGCTGTTCTTAATCCTGCAGTACTCCCGGTACGAGCCAGAAGGGGGCAGCATGGTGATTTTGGATACCTCCTCGCCAAAATGCTGTTCAAACAGTTGCTCTAACTCCTTCTTTACTTTGTTCTTCAATTTTTAAAAGTTAAAAGATTAAATGTATTTTTATACCATTAACAAAACTAATGGCAAATACATATTCCAAAAATATTCATTTTTTAAGGATACTCCGCATTTTTTTTATGGCGGGGGGAATTTTATTCACTGCCATGGTTGTAATAGCATTTACCACCCTGCCCTTCCGGGCCCTTCATTGGCTGGGCACCAGCAAGAGTGAATTAGGCGGCATTCCCAAAACAATAGTATTGCTTGGTGGTTCAGGCATGCCAAGCGAAAGCAACCTGATACGAAGCTGGTATGTTGCAAAGGCAGCGCACGGTTTCCCCGAAGCAAAAATTGTGATTGCCATGCCTGGTGATTCTGCTGACAGCCACAGCACCCCGCAGATGATGAAGGCAGAGCTCGCCCTGCGTGGCATCAATCCTCACCGGATGATGTATGAAAACAAAGGCACCAATACCCGGGCACAGGCACTGCACTGCATCAACCTGCTGAACCGGGAGGAGCCGCTGTTGCTGGTAACTTCTCCCGACCATATGCGGCGTGCCGTGTTGTGTTTCCAAAAAGCGGGATTCAGCAGGGTGTATGCCCTTCCCGCCTTCGAAAATGCTACAGAAGCCAATCTCACCATTAAAGACATGGAACTGGGAGGCCGCAAGAATATAGCCCCCGGCGTGAGCAACAGCATTTCGGCCCGTTATCAGGTATGGAACCACCTGAAATATGAAATAACCTTTGCACGCGAACTGGTAGCCCTCCAATACTACCGCCTGAGAGGCTGGATCTAAAATTGACCTGGTGAATAAAATTGACCTGGTGAATTCTCATTTCCTGCACCGCCCTTAAATCATTAACTGCTGGAGATTCCAACCTTATAAACGATTGGAAATTATGCACAGGTTTAAAACATGCCTTAAAATTTTCATTATACCATCCTTAATTTTGCAGCAATATCAATTATCCTCTATTTTTACATCTACTAAATATTGTATGATGCAGATCAACTTTAATCAACTCTCCGCCCAACTCGAGGGTGACCTTTTCACCGACAATGTCAGGCGTGTATTGTATTCCACCGATGCCTCCCAGTATAAAGAAATGCCGGTTGCCGTTGCACGGCCTAAAAATAAGGATGACATTAAAAAGCTTATCGGTTTTGCCAGGGAAAACGGCACATCGGTAATTGCACGTGGGGCAGGAACTTCCCTGGCAGGGCAGGTTGTGGGAAAAGGAATCGTTGCCGATGTTACGCGTTATATGAACCGCATTTTAGAGTTGAATCAGAAGGAGCGTTATGTGGTTGTAGAACCCGGGGTTGTGCTGTCGGAACTGAATCTGGCGCTGGCGCCACACGGACTGCAGTTCGGGCCGGAAACCTCAACTGCCAACCGCTGCGTTATTGGTGGCATGCTGGGCAATAACTCCTGCGGATTGCATTCGCTGATATACGGAAGCGTACGTGAACATATTCTTGAGGTGGATGCCATCCTGTCCGATGGTTCGGAGGCAACTTTCAGGCCTATGTCAAAAGATGAGTTCCTGCAAAAGCTGAGCAGCAACGACAACCCACTGGAGAAAACCATCTACCGGAATATCCATGATATGCTTTCTGATCCCAAAAACCAGGAGGAGATACGCAGGAACTTCCCCCACCCTTCCCTTACCCGGCGCAATATGGGGTATGCCATAGATGTGATGCTCAATACGGAAATATTCACTCCGGGGAATGAACCCTTCAACTTCTGCAAACTGCTGGCCGGATCGGAAGGGACCCTGGCCTTTTCGTACCGGATAAAGCTGAACCTGCTGCCGCTGCCTCCCAAACACAAGGGGCTGGTATGTGCCCATTTCAATACACTGGAAGAGTCGCTGGAGGCAAACCTGGTTGTATTGAAACACAATCCGGGTGCCATTGAACTGATGGACGACATCATACTGCAATGCACCAAGGAAAACATAGAGCAGCGCAAAAACCGGTTCTTTGTAAAAGGCGATCCCGGGGCTATATTGATGATAGAATTTACCTGCGAAACCGAACAGGAACTCCTGGATAAGGCAGCAGCTGTAGAAAAGGACCTGCGTGCGGCAGGGCTGGGCTACCACTTCCCGCTGGTTACCGGTGCTGCAAACATCAAAAATGTGTGGGCACTGCGTACGGCAGGGCTGGGATTGCTTGCCAATATCCCCGGCGACCGTAAAGGCATCCCCGGGATCGAAGACACAGCCGTGCCCCCCGTTTATTTGCCTGCCTATGTGGCCGATATCAAGAAGGTACTGGCCCAATTGGGCCTTAACAGCGTGTACTATGCACACATTGCCACCGGTGAGATTCATTTTCGCCCGCTGATAAACTTAAAGGATCCGGCCGATGTAAAATTGTTTGAACAGCTTATGGACGAAACCGCAAAACTTGTAAAAAAGTACGGCGGTTCAATGAGCGGTGAACATGGCGATGGCCGCGTGCGCGGCAAATTTATTCCATTCATGCTGGGCGACCACAATTACAATTTGCTGAAGCAGCTGAAGAAGGCATGGGATCCTGACAACATCTTCAACCCAGGGAAGATAACAGATACCCCTCCGATCACCGAAAGCCTGCGCGTTGTGCCGGGACAACCAACTCCTGAATTTGAAACCGGATTCGACTTCTCGAGGTACCGCGGCTACATGCGGAGCATTGAGAAATGCAACGGCTCGGGCGACTGCCGCAAGAGCGAGATAATCGGCGGCACCATGTGCCCCACTTTCATGGCCACACGTGATGAATACAAAACAACAAGAGGCCGGGCCAATGTATTGCGCGAGTTTATGTACGCCGGTAACGGCAAAAGCCCCTTCAGCCATAAAGAAGTTTACGACATCCTTGATTTGTGCATCTCCTGCAAAGCCTGCAAGGCCGAATGCCCTTCCAATGTAGATATGGCAAAGCTGAAAGCAGAATTCCTGCAACACTACTACGACATCCACGGCATCCCGCTGCGCTCAAGGCTGGTGGCATACCTGCCGAGACTAAACAGGCTGGCCATCCTGATGCGGTCATTCACCAACCTGATGATGAAAACAGCGGTGTTTAAGAAATTTACCGGCATCGCACCAAAACGGCAGTTGCCACAGCTATCGAAGCTTACCCTCAGCAAATGGACCGGCAATGGCATCCCCGCACCAGATTACACATCAAAAGGAACAGTTTACCTGTTTAACGATGAGTTCACCAACTACAACGACAGCGACATTGGCATAAAGGCCATCCTGCTGCTTACCCGGCTGGGCTATGAAGTTAAGATCCCCCGGCACCGGGAAAGCGGACGTACCTTCCTTTCAAAAGGATTGGTACGCACTGCCAAAAAAGTTGCCTCCGACAATGTGAATCTGCTGAAAGACATTGTTACAAGAGAAACACCGCTCATCGGCATTGAACCGTCGGCCATCCTGGCCTTCCGCGACGAATACCCCGAACTGGTTGAAAAGGAACTTCAGCCGGCAGCACTACAGCTGGGTAAAAATGCCCTGTTGTTTGAAGAGTTTTTTGCCGATGAAACAGCAAAAGGCAATATCACCCCAAAGTCGTTTACCGAAGAAGAAAAGCACATCCTGCTGCACGGCCATTGCCAGCAAAAGGCGGTTGCAAGCACCTCACCAACCATCCTGATGCTTTCCTTGCCCCAAAATTATACAGTGAAGGAAATCTCCTCCGGTTGCTGCGGCATGGCAGGTTCATTTGGTTACGAAAAGGAGCATTACGATTTGTCGATGAAGATTGGAGAAATGGTACTGTTTCCCGCTGTCAGGGCAGCCGAAATGACCACCCTGGTAGCAGCACCCGGCACCTCCTGCCGCCACCAGATTAACGACGGCACCGGCAGAAAGGCACTGCATCCGGTGGAAGTACTGTTTGATGCACTGGTGAAATAAACGACCGGAGCAGAGAGCGATCCAAATATTTAATCATCTTGATTAAATTGACAACTTGTAAAAATCAGCAGCCTTTATATTTTATATATTTGTGAATCTGGTTTTAGTTTTTCATGCATGATGAAACCTAATATGGGAAAACATGATATTGCTCACCGCATTTGAAACAACCTTACCTCTTACAAACCCGGTTTTAAAATTCTTTGTAATATTGGTCATCATTCTTGTTTCCCCTCTCCTACTGAATAAAATAAAAATCCCACACCTGTTGGGGCTGATTATTGCAGGAGCAATAATCGGACAGCATGGGATAAACCTGATGCATCGCGACAGCAGCATTATCCTGTCCGGAACGGCAGGGCTTTTATACATCATGTTCCTGGCAGGATTGGAAATAGATCTTGCCGACTTTAAAAAAAACAGCAAAAAAAGTCTTATATTTGGTTTATACACCTTCATAATTCCAATGATACTGGGAACCATAACAGGGCTCCTGCTAACCTTTTCTCTGACCACTTCAATATTACTGGCCAGCATGTTTGCATCCCACACCCTGATAGCCTATCCTTTAATAAGTAAACTGGGTGTGGCAAAAAATAAGGCGGTAAATATAACTGTTGGCGGAACCATGATTACCGATACACTGGCACTTTTGGTACTTGCAGTGATTGTTGGAATGACCACAGGAGAGGTAAATTCCTCTTTCTGGTTGCGGTTATCCATCTCCACCGTTGTTTTTGGCCTCATAGTAATGCTGCTCTTTCCGGTTCTGGGACGTTGGTTCTTTAAACGTATTGATGACAATGTATCACAGTATATTTTTGTATTGGCAATTGTTTTCTTTGGTGCAGTCCTTGCAGAAATGGCAGGAATTGAAGCGATAATAGGAGCGTTCCTGGCAGGACTGGCCCTCAACCGTCTCATCCCGCGAAAGTCGCCCTTAATGAACCGCATAGAGTTTGTGGGAAACGCCATTTTTATTCCGTTCTTCCTGATAGGTGTGGGAATGCTCATCGATTACCGGTTATTTTTTAAAGATCCGGAAACCATAAAGGTTGCCGCTGCAATGATAATTGTAGCAACAACAGCTAAATTTATTGCAGCATGGCTGACACAAAAAACCTTTAAGTTCACCCTGGATGAACGGAGATTGATTTTTGGCTTAAGCAACGCACAGGCAGCCGCGACTTTGGCGGCTGTAATGGTTGGCTACAACATCATTACAGGCGTATCTGAGTCCGGTGAACCGGTAAGGCTTCTCAGTGAAAGCATATTAAACGGAACCATTTTAATGATTCTGTTCACCTGCACCCTTGCTTCATTTGTTGCTCAAAAAGGTGCAAAGAATATAGCCATACTGGAAAGTTCAGGAAACACTGCCGATGATCAGGAAATACAGGAGAAAATACTGATACCCATCAGCAATACGGAAACAGCGGATGAGCTGATTAATTTAGGTGTGACAATTAAATCAAAGAAAAACAAACATGGCTTGTATGCCCTGAGCATTATCGACAATAAAAAAGTGGATGGTTCAGCCGACAAACAAGCCCGGAAATTGTTAGGCAAAGCAGCCATAACAGCATCGGCAACCGACAACACATTGCACGAGTTGCTTCGTTACGACATAAATATCGTAAACGGAATTACAAGTGTGGTGTGGGAACATAAAATTACCGATTTGATACTGGGGCTTCACATCAGGAAGGGCATTTCCGATTCCTTTCTGGGAAATCTTACGGAAGGCATTCTCACAAAATGCAACACCACAACTTTAATTTATAAACCTGCCCAGCCTTTCGCAACAATTAAGAGGCACATCATTATTGTACCTGTGAATGCGGAAAAAGAAAACGGATTCCCGTTCTGGCTGGTAAAGGTATGGAACATTGCCCTGAATTCAGGTGCAACACTACTGTTTTATGCAACGAAAGAAACACTTGGCTACATAAAGAAGGTACATCTCCGCCATCCATTGGAATGTCAATTCAGGGAATTTGCCGACTGGGATGACTTTTTGGTGCTGACAAGGGATTTCCAGCCCGACGACAACCTGATTATTGTAATGAGCAGAAAAGACAAAGTTTCGTACCACAGCAGCATGGCCCGGATACCCTCATACCTCAACAAATATTTCAGGAACACCAGTTACATTTTAATCTACCCTATGCAGCCGGGAGTGGCCGACTCTTCAATTATGAACCTCGACCCGACGCTGCTTGAACCCCTTGAAAAACTCGACGAAATCGGAAAAACAATTGCCGGATTGTTTAAAAGAAAGCAGGTAAAATAGCAGGTAAAACTGTGCTTGCAGCAGGTGAACAGCCAATCAATTAAAAAGAATGGTTTTCAGATTTGAAAACCATTCTATATATAAATCAGGGTTAGCGTGAAAATTAGTAAATATTTTAATGTAGCTTTATTTACAATATCCACAAATGTATTAATCCCCTACCTGCCAAAGAAGGATTTTCACAACAACCTCATCAGGCCAAATACCCACGGCAGGAATTTTTGATTGCCCAAAAACAAAAAAAATGTGATTTTTTTTCCTGCTGAAACAACAAATCCCATATTAGGACAGCATTTTTATTGACAATATCATTTTTAATGCTGAACTTTTGATTGATTAATCAACGATATTAATATCACCGTATTACAAATATTTTTTGTACTGGAATAGATAATTCTTTTCCAGCATAGCTTCTTCCGGAATCTGTTTTCCGTAATCTTTCTGCGGAAGGAAATGCATGCCATTTGGCTTTTATTAATTCAAAAAAAATACAAAATGCCGGAAAATTTATCAGGATAATAATATTTTTTCAAACCCCCTCTATTCTGAAAGAGACCAACCTGTTATACACAATCTTAAATTATATTTTTATGAAAAAATTCAGAATTAATAAACGCACAATTATTCTTTGCTTTTTTACTTTTCTTTTTCATCTGCCTCCAGAAGTTATGAGCCAGCCA
>OBJA01001852.1_pt1 | contig 13355 bp, 16 predicted proteins | sample 1519751 | NCBI WGS metagenome assembly OBJA01 (sample SAMEA3881238, study PRJEB22517) | soil metagenome | biome: lake sediment; feature: soda lake sediment; material: sediment, water from around vicinity | place: India | collected 2013-12-23 | depth 3 m | reverse complement strand
TTTTTAAGGTATAATGATTTTCATGAACAACATTAAACTTCTGTTTAAACACAAAACAACATCATTATCATGGTTTTTCGTGTTGATGTTTCTTGAAATGGTTTTCGCAAATCTTGCTCATCCAGCAACACCACTTCTTATTCAGCAGCGAATGCTACCAGCGTACACATTTGGCTTTGCTTTTTCAGCGATGGCTTTTACAAACTTTTTGTTTTCACCATTTTGGGCAATCATGAGCAATCGCTATGGGCGAATGAAAATTTATCTGATTGGTTGTTTGGGTTATGCAATTGGTCAAATCGGTTTTGCTTTAGCTATGTCATTTTGGGCAATTATTGCAGCACGACTTGTTGCTGGCTTTTTTATTGGTGGTATTATGGTGATGCAACTTACAATAGTTATGGACTACTCAAATGAAGATAGCTTAGCACAAAACTTAACAGCACATGCCACGGTGTTTACGATGTCTGGAGCTGTGGGTTATTTAATAGGAGGCTTTATTGGCGATGTTTCATTAACAACGCTATTTGTTGTTCAAGTGTTAGGGTTAGCGCTTAGTGGAGTTTTGGCGTACGCCACATTTATACAAATACCTATTGATGAGGCTGAAAAGAATAAAGTACACCATTGGTTTGAGGATATTAATCCATTTTATGCTTTTAAACAAGTGTACAAATACTTATCTTTTTCCTTATGGGTATTTTTTGCAATCATATTCTTGTTTCAAGTTGGCTCCATTGCTTTTGATCAAAGTTTCAACTTCTATATACGAGAGCAGTTTGGTTTTCCACCATCTTATAATGGTATGTTAAAAGCTGGATTTGGTGTTTTATCTTTAATTGTTAATACAACTATTGGATTGTGGTTGGTACGAAAAACAAAACAACAAATACCTTGGCTATTCACAATGATGTTTATGATGATTGCAAGTGTTGGTCTACTTGTTTCAAGAAATCAAATTGAGTTTTTATTGCTATCTGTAGGAGTGTTTGTGTTCAACAGTGTTGCGATTATTTTAGGTCAAACAATTGCAGGAACACTTGGAAGGAAAATTGATCATTCACTGTTTATGGGTTTGTTTAATTCCATTAAATCGTTTGGTATGATTATTGGAGCTAGTTTAGTAGGAGTAATATACAGTGTTCAAGCAAATTTTTCGTTTGTATTTGTTGCTTTGAACTTCTTTATAGCTAGTGTCTTATTGATGATGTTTATCTTAAATAGAAATAGAGGACGTGTATGAGAGGTAACAAGTTACTTTTTTTGCTTATAATTATGGTAGTTGCCATGTTGATTATCATTGATCATTCGGGCTTATTTTCTTATTGGGGGCGTTCCCTGATCAAGATTTGCTTGTTTGGCTTTGTTCCAATTTTGCTGTTAACATTGACGAAATCATGGACACCAGTTTTTGCAAAAGGGAAGCATTTACCATTTGTATTGTTGTTTGGTGTTGCTGTTTTTATTGTTGTCATAGCAGGATACTTCATTGTTTCTCAATTTATTTCATTTGATCAAGTACCTGACTCATTGAGTAATCAGGTAGGTGTTTCATTGGATAATTATTTATGGGTGTCCATCTATATTATTCTAATTAATGGACCATTAGAAGAGTTCTTTTTTCGATATTTCATTATGACAGGCACTTGGTTTAAAAATCGTCTAGTTTTGATTTTAGTGAGTAGTTTCTTATTTGCGATTTATCATGTTGGTATGTTGTTTACGATGTTTGATTTATATGTATTTGTTATTGCTATCTTAGGGTTAATGATTGTCGGTATGTTCTTTATATGGCTTAATCATCAAAATAAAGGGATATTATACTCGGTTCTAATTCACATGTTTGCCAATGCAGGCATTAATTTAGTTGGCTATATCATTTTAAGCGGAGCAAGTTAAGCATAGTCATATTCAAACTTTTATGCTTTATGATATAATTTAAACAAACATAAGGGGGAAGTTATGGATATTTTTGTTGAGTATTTAAACCATAGCGGCTATGTTGTTGAAACACCAAATAGTGTGTTGGTTTTTGATTATGTTTTTGGCAATCTTCCTAGGCATTATTTGGATAACGGTAAGCCAGTTATTTTCTTTGTTACTCATTCACATGGCGATCATTACAGTCCGAGTATTTTCAAGTTTCGAAAAAGTGTGATCGTTTCTGATGATGTGTCAATACCAATCAAAGAACGTGCTATTTCAGTTAAACCTGGTGATTCGGTTGTTTTAAATGGTCTAAAAGTAAATGTTTTTGGCTCAACTGATTTAGGTGTGAGCTATTACGTTAATACAGGCGATGCTCGCATTTTTCATGCTGGCGACTTAAATAATTGGCATTGGAAAGAAGAGTCAACTGAGGATGAAATTGAGTTAGCTACTTTTCTGTTTTTAAATATCATTGAAGACTTGAAGGGATTTCCTGTTGATGTTGCCATGTTTCCGGTAGATCCTCGATTAAAGAAAGACTTTGATCAAGGTGCTCGTACTTACATTGAGTCGATAAAACCAAAATGGTTTTTCCCGATGCATTATGCCAGTGCAGCAGATTTAAAACCATTCATTGATTGGGCTAAGAAGCAATCCTATACTAAGTTTGAGATACCTATTGAAAACAATATAAAATATGTCTGTGAGATTTGATGATGGCCATTCAGTCATTCTTTAACCATAGCCCTAATATTCATCCGACAGCCTTTGTTCATCCAACGGCTGTTATTATTGGTAGGGTTACAATCGAAGCAGATTGTTCGATATGGCCTTTTGCTGTGATTCGTGGCGATATTGAGCCCATTCATATCAGACGAGGGACTAACATTCAAGATCATGTTGTGATTCATACTAGTACAGGAGCTCCAGTAGAGATTGGTGAGTATGTCACGATTGGGCATCAAGCGATTATTCATGGTGCTACCATTCATGAGAAGGTATTGATTGGTATGGGGTGCTTATTGTTGGATCACAGTATTGTGCACAAACACTCAATAATTGGAGCAAAGGCAATGATAACTTCAAGAAAAATCATTCATGAGCGATCAATGATGCTGGGAAGTCCTGCGACATTGGTTCGTGAAGTAACACAACAAGAAATTTTTCAAATTAAAGAAAACGCAGATCATTACATTCGATTAAGAAAACAATATCAGGAGTGAGATGATGATAAAAGGAATTATTTTTGATTTAGACGGAACATTATTGAATACCATTGAAGATTTAACAGATAGCCTAAATCATGCTTTAAAAGAGGTTAATCAACCAACGTATACAAGCGAGGTTGTTCAATCCTTTATTGGTAACGGCATGTATCGTTTAGTGGATTTAGCACTAAAAGAACGGGCCACTCAACAAGAAATCGAACATGTCATGGAGTTGTTTAAAGAGGAGTATGCAAAACGCTACACAAACAAAACATTACCATATCCAAATATCAAACTTGTTGTGAAAACATCTAAAGAGTTTGGGTTAAAACTAGGTGTTTGCTCTAACAAAGCGAATAAATATGTTCAACCATTAATCGATTTTCATTTTGGGGAAGATGTTTTTGATTTTTTATTAGGTGAAGTGGATTATATTCCGCGTAAACCAGATCCAGCCATGGCATTGGAAGTGTGTGAAAACTTAGGATTGAGTACTGATGAGTGTTTATTTGTGGGTGATTCAATCGTTGATATTAAAACAGCCCGTTCAGCAAAAATGCCTGTATGTGCAGTAACATTTGGTTTTAGTGATAAAGAGGTTCTCGAAAAAGAGAATCCAGAGTATATCGCTCATGATGCATTAGAGCTAAAAAGTATCATCGAAACAGTTGGTCATTGACAAGATTCCTTAATAGGAATCTTTTTTGTTATTTGTGTGAAAACGCTTTCAAAAAAACAACGATTTTGGTATAATAATGGTGGATTAGAGAGGATGAATACTTGTTAATGATTGCTAGTAACTTTCTTGTCACGTTGATTAATAATAAAGCCAAAAAGGCCGTTTTGTAATATCAATTCAAGACGGTTTTTTTTACATAAAGGAGGAAATACATGGAAAAGTATGCATATATGGAAAAATATGGCTATGAGCAACTTGTTTATTTGTATGATCGTAACTCAGGATTAAAAGGTGCTATTTGTATTCATAATACAACCTTAGGACCTGCTCTAGGTGGAACTAGAGTTTGGGAGTATGAGAGTGAGGATGATGCAATTTATGATGTTATGCGTTTAGCCCGAGGTATGACAAAAAAAGCAGCTTGTGCAGGTCTTAATCTTGGAGGCGGAAAAGCAGTCATCATTGGAAATTCAAAAAAATTAAAAGCAGACACTGTTAATAGAGAAGCATTTTGGCGTGCTTTTGGTCGCTATGTTGATTCATTAAATGGTCGTTATATTACAGCGGAAGATGTGGGTACTTCACCAGAAGACATGAATTATGTCAAAATGGAAACAAACCATGTGCTTGGGTTACCGGAAACTTCGGGAGATCCATCACCGTTTACTGCATTAGGTGTGTTAAAGGGAATTAAAGCATGTGTAAAAGAAGCTACAGGTACAGCGAAGTTGAATGGTAAAACAATTGCGGTTCAAGGTGTTGGTAGTGTTGGCTCTTACTTGTGTGATTATTTGCATGAAGAGGGGGCTCGTTTAATCATTTGTGATGTAGATCCCGAAAAAACTGAAGCTGTCGCTAAACGAACAGGCGCAACAATTGTTGGGGTTGATGAAATTTATGATCAACCATGTGATGTGTTTGCACCTTGTGCACTTGGCTCTGTAATATCTGAAGAAACTCTCGATCGCTTGCAATGTAGAATTATTGCAGGTGGAGCAAATAATGTTTTAAAAGATAGCAATACAGATGGTCAATTAGTTCATGAGCGTGGATTTATTTATGCGCCAGATTATGTTATTAATGCTGGAGGACTAATCAATGTTTATCAAGAAATTCAAGGATATGATAAGGATTCAGCAATTAGACAAATTGATTTGATTTTTGATCGTGTTCGTGAAATTATTCGTGTTTCGAAAGAGACCAACACTCCAACCTATTTGGTTGCAGATAAAATGGCAGATAATCGGATTAATATGATGAGGAATATTAATAGCATTTACATAAAAAATGGAAAGAAGTTTTAATATATGATTAAAGGTAGAGTGAGAATTGATACTGATCGATGCAAAGGTTGCAGTCTTTGTGTTTCAGTTTGTCCAGTATCGATTTTAGCATTAGATACGAAAAGTATAAATGCGATTGGCTATCATCCATCATATGTCATCGAACCTGATAAATGCATTGCATGTGCTTTTTGTGCAACGATTTGTCCAGATGTCGTTATTGAAGTAGAGAGGTTGGATTAGCTATGAGTAAAGTACTGATGAAGGGAAATGAAGCGATTGCACAAGCAGCCATTAACGCTGGCTGTGAAGCATTCTTTGGGTATCCCATTACTCCTCAAAATGAGCTGATTGAGTACATGGCAAGGCACATGCCGAAGCAAAACCGAGTTTTTGTTCAAGCTGAAAGTGAAGTTTCAGCCATAAACATGGTTTATGGTGCTGCAGGGGCTGGAGGACTTGTCATGACATCATCTTCTTCTGTGGGTATTGCATTAAAACAAGAAGGAATTTCTTATTGTGCAGGGGCAGAACTAGGTTGTGTCATTGTAGCGATTAGTCGTAGTGGGCCTGGTCTTGGAGGTATACTTCCAGGACAAGCTGATTATCATCAATCCGTCAAAGGTGGTGGAAATGGTGATTATCGTGTCATTGTACTTGCACCTAATGGTGTTCAAGAAGCAGCAGACATGGTTCAAAAAGCATTTGAATTAACTCAAAAATATCGAAATCCTGTTATGGTGTTAGCTGATGGAGTCATTGGCCAAATGATGGAGCCTGTACACATCAATAAGCAACCAATAGAAAAATTGCCAACAGAGTGGGCTGCAACAGGTAATCATCAACAACGTAAACACCGTAACATCATTAATTCTTTGTATTTAAATCCTGATGAGTTGGAAGCTCATAATCGTAAGTTGATGGAAAAATATAAATATATCGCTCAACATGAAACTGATGTTGAGTTGATAAACTGTGACGGGGCAGATTTAGGGATTATTGCATATGGGACTTCAAGTCGCATCGCATTAGCTGCTATTGATCTTGCCAAACAACAAGGAATAAACATCGGATTGATTCGCTTAAAAACGCTTTGGCCGTTTCCTTATCAAGAAATTTTAAATGCAACAAAAAAGATGAAGTTTGTGTTAGTTGCAGAGTTATCTATGGGACAGTTAGTGCAAGATGTCAAAGGATTGTTAAACAATCGTGTAAAAGTAGGATTTTATGGACGTGCAGGTGGAAATATTTTTAAGCCTGAAGAGTTAGTGGATGCGATCATTCAACTGGAAAGGGAACCTGAACATGACTACTATATTTAAAAGAACTTCGGGTTTGACGGATAAGGACTTTTCCTATTGTCCTGGTTGTACCCATGGAATAATTCATCGCTTGGTTGCTGAAGTATTGGAAGAGTTAAATATTCTAGATCATAGTATTGCGATTGCTTCGGTTGGATGCTCAGTTTTTAGTTATGAGTATTTTAATACTGATGCCCTACAAGCGGCTCACGGTCGAGCACCTGCGGTAGCCACAGGTGTGAAGCGATTGCATCCAGATAAAATTGTGTTTACCTACCAAGGTGATGGTGATTTAGCATCAATAGGAGCTGCTGAAATTGTACATGCTGCTAATCGTAATGAAAACATCACCGTTATTTTCGTTAATAATGCGATTTATGGGATGACAGGAGGTCAAATGGCACCTACTACTTTACTTGATCAAGTGACCTCAACAACCCCTTTTGGAAAAGACGAAAAAACAATGGGTTATCCACTAAAAATAAGTGAGATGCTTGCTACGATTGAGCATGTGGCTTATATTGAGCGCGTGATGACAGCTGATGTCAAGAGTATAAGACAAACAAAAAGAGCTATTCGCAATGCGTTTGAAGCACAAATAAACAATGAAGGTTTTAGTATGGTTGAAGTGCTTTCATCTTGCAATGTTGGTTGGAAGATGTCAGCAACAGAAGCATTAACTTACATCAAAGAGAAGATGCAACCGGTGTTTCCTCTAGGTGTGTTTAAGGAGCGAAATGATGAAAAATCCAATTAAGCTTGTTTGTGCGGGATTTGGTGGTCAAGGCGCTTTGACAATTGGACAGTTAGTAGCAATGATTGCCATGAAACATAACTATTTAGTCAGTTGGATGCCTTCTTATGGTCCTGAAATGCGTGGTGGTACAGCTAATTGTCATGTTGTAATTAGCAAAGATAAGCAACAATCCCCAATTATTACAAATGATATGACACATTTGTTAGCACTTAATCAGCTTGCAAAAGACAAATTTAAGAGTCAATTAACTGCAAATGGTATTTGCATCATTCATCAAGCTCTTGTTAAGTCAGATCCATCTGTTCATGAAGTTGCTGTAGACTTTAATGAGATTGCAAGTCAGTTAGATAATACAAAAACAGCCAATATGGCTGCATTTGGAAGTTTAATGGTCACACTTGATCTGTTTGATGTTGAAGCAGGTGAGCAAATCATTCGCGAAAAATTTACTTCGTTAGATGTTCAATTGCTTGAAGACAATGTTCGTGCCTATTACATGGGTGTAGAAGCAGCGAAAAAATTAGCTTCTTAGCTTTTTTAAAACAAACTTAACTGCTATTACAGCAATCAATCCAAATACAAACATCAAAATAAATCCATAAAGACCGTACAATATGTCAGCAAATTCCATATGTCCGGTCTTACTTTGGTATTGCCCAATTTCAATCGCAAATGCTAAAACAACCGCAACGGTAAAGGTGTATATAAATGAAAGGGCAACGATACTATGCTTAGCAATCCATTTGAAGGCGAAATGAACAACAACAAACATGACGATACAGACAAACCCAAATACCCAAAAATGAAGTTGTTTATCTGTCATGTTGATTTGATAGGTGTCGTTTAGCTGCGTGATGGTGTAGTGAATTCTTGACATCACTTTTATGATAAGTCTTAGAAAATCTATCATATGGTGTTCTCCTTTTTAGAGAATAACTCTCAAAGTAATCATTAGCAATGGCAACAAATGATTTTACGTAATCATAACAGTTATTTACTTATTCGTCATTGTTGAATCCATGTAATTTTATGGTTCATTATTAGAGAAACAATGATTTTAATTTGATATAATATAACCATGAAACAAAACAAACGCAAAATCATTCGGATTATTGGTTACTTATTAATTGTAACATCGCTCGGGTTTTTTGGTTGGGATTATTACCTTACACAACAGAGCAAGGCTGCAAACAATGAGCTCAATAACATTAATGCGCAAATCATTGAAAACACAGTTCCAATTGATGATCAACTGTCTGATCAAGAAAAGTTGGCAATTTCAATTAGACGAATCAATGAAGAGTTTTTTGCAATCAATGAAGATTATATTGGTTGGATTGAGATTGAAGGGACAAATATTAATTACCCGATGGTACTAGGAAACAATAACGAGTATTATTTACGACATAATTTTAGACGTCGTAACATCAGACATGGTGCTATCTTTATGGATTATCGTAACAAACCTGATTATTCCGATAACCACACTGTCATTTATGGGCATTCAATGCGCGATGGAACCATGTTCCGTGCTTTGGATAAGTATAAGAATCAATCGTTTATTGATGGGCATGAGTACATTTCAATTCGAACATTAAAAGGGTATCGAACATACCGGATTTTCTCTGTTTACTTGGTTGACGCAACAAGAACAGGTTTAGAGATTCCTGCTAATAATCGTGATGTGCAGTCACTTATCAGTTTCTATAAATCACAATCAAGATATAGGATTGATACGGATACATCAGATGCAGATCATATTTTATCACTTGTATCTTGCAATTATGACATCGATAATGGCCGCATCATTTTGCATGCTGTGCTTGTTGATGTCAATGAAATTGAAGATTAAGTAAGCTGTTTGTTTATTAGTATTCATTGTATTTCTTGTTTTTGCCTTTAACGAGTGAAACAGGATATTTGGAGTCATTCAGCGCCATTTTTCGTTGAAACGCTTCATCTATGTTCACATCGTATAATTGAGCAAAACGCAAAACAAAAAACAAAACATCCATGAGCTCATCTTCGATAAGCTCTTTTTTTTCTTTGAGTGCGTTTAGGGTTTGATTTTTGTCTAAAAAACGAAATATAGATAATAACTCATTGGCTTCAGTAGACATACCAATCGCTAGTTCTTTTGGATCGTGAAACTGATCCCAGTCCCTATTTTGACAAAATTCTTTTATTAATTTCTGTGCTTGATTTATGTTCATATGATAACCTCTAGTGCTATTCTCTCAAACGTTTGTAAGATAGTCAATTAATCGAATGAAATGGGTATCACATGATATAATAAAACATGAGGTGACAATATGAAAACAGTAATAATTGGAGGAGTTGCTGCGGGAATGAGTACCGCTGCTAAATTAAAAAGAGAATGCCCTGATGAGCAAATTGTGGTCTATGAAAAATCAAACGAAGTATCATATGGTGCTTGTGGGCTTCCTTATTATGTGTCAAAAGAAAATGATGATATCAACCGCATGAGGATACGTTCAGTTGAAGATTTCAAAAAAGCAGGCATTGAAGTGTACATTGAACATGAAGTGGTTGACGTTGATCCAAGTAAAAAAGAAATAACAGTCGTACATCAAGGAAAGCAAATAAAGGATTTCTATGATCGTTTAGTTATTGCTAGTGGTGCATCACCAATTATCTTACCAATCCCAGGAGCTGATCATCCGAAGGTTTTCACATTAAAAACATTAGATGATGGTGAAAAATTAAAGGTTGCTGGTGATGATGCTAAACATGTTGCCATTATAGGTGGTGGGTACATTGGGATTGAACTTGCAGAAGCCTTTACAACAAGAAACAAGAAAGTCAGTATCATTGAACGTTTCCCTGATGTTTTAACAATTTTTGATCCTGAATTTTCTAAGATAGTAGCTGACCATTTAGAAGAGCGTGGAGTATCACTTTATCTTGATCAAACAGTGACACAGATTAGTGAGATTAATGGCCAGTTAGAGTTGACGACCGACAAGGATAAAGTTGTAGCGGATATTGTTGTCATGTCTGTTGGCATTCGACCTAATACAGGGTTTTTAAAGAACACAGGTATTGAAATGTTAAAAAATGGTGCCATCATCACTAATGAAAGAATGGAAACAAACATTAAGGATATTTATGCAGCAGGTGATTGTTCTGCTATTGTGCATGCTTTGACCAACAAACCAGCTTACATCCCTCTAGGAACCAATGCTAACAAACAAGGACGAACGCTTGCTGAAATATTAGCTGGGCATAAAAAAGAGTTTAAACAAGGATTAGGATCAGCAATGATTAAGGTTATAGATTTAGAAGTTGCCAAAACAGGGTTAAGTGAAAAAGAAGCAAAAGACTTAGGATTTGATGTTATCACATCAATGATAACATCTGAAGATCGTGCTGGTTATTACCCTAATGCAACGGATGTAACAATCAAAGTGATTGCAGATAAAAAGACACGTGTGTTGCTTGGAGCACAACTTGTTGGTGAAAAGAATGTTGCGCTAAGATTGAATCCATTCGCAGTTGCAATCGATCAACAGATGACTGCTGATCGCTTTTCATTAGTTGATTTTGGTTATGCACCACCGTTTGCATCAACGTGGGATGTGATGCATATAGCAACCAGTACTTTAAAATAGAAAATAAAGGTTGCGTTGTCTTTTTATAGTTCACGTTGTAAAATAAAAGTGCAATCGCTTCGAATGTGTTTACTTTAAATAAAGTAATGTAAAAATGAATTTGGAAAATGATTGTCATTGCAAAGACCTTATAGGTCTTTGTTCATACAAAACAAAAAGCGAGGTATACTTATGAGAAATGGGTTCACAAGTAATGATTTAGTGTATGTTGTGGGGCATCGCCATCCTGATAGTGATTCGATTTGTGCAGCCATTGGTTATGCAGAACTCAAAAAACAGTTAGGATTTAATGCTATTGCTTGTCGTTTAGGGGATGTAAATCATGAGACAGACTACCTTTTAGATAAGTTTGGATTTAGAAAACCAATCTATCTTGATGATGCTAGAAGTCAATTGTATGAAATTGATATGGATGAAGCAATAACAATCACATTAGAAACGACTATTTTTGAAGCTTATAATTTATTAGTCCAAAATAACAAGCAAGCGTTGATTGTTGTGGATGATAAAGGCATGGTTCTTGGTATGGTGACAAACTCAAACTTAGCACAAGTTGCTATGGGCGATACCGCTAAAAGTATTGAACTGCTTCAAAAGACACCAATTGAGTACATAAGTAAAACGATTAAAGGAAAACTTGTGTATACTCCAGAAAAAACACGTTTAAATGGTAAGGTTAGTATTATTGCTATTGCAGCATCCAAACTAGATAATTATGAGCTTAAAAATCGAGTCGTTATAGTTGGCAACGACACACAAGCACAACTGGAAGTGATTGCCAAAGATGCTGCTTGTTTAGTTGTTGTTTGGGCAAACTCAATATCTCCTGCGGTCATTCAGGCTGCACAAGAGACTGGGTGTGCCGTGATTTTGTCAGGTCATGGAACATTAAACACAGCACGTTATTTGTTCTTTTCATCACCTGTTAAAGATGTGATGACTAAAGATTTAATTACGTTTAACAAACTGGAATATGTAAATGAAGTTGCTAAGAAGATTACAAAGACGAGGTATCGTGCTTATCCTGTTGTTGATGATAAAGGACGCGTGTTTGGACTTGTGTCAAGATATCACGTTCTAAATAGTAAAAACAAAAACTTGATATTGGTTGACCATAATGAAGTATCTCAAAGCGTTGAAAATGTCATGGATGCTGAAATCTTGGAAATCATTGATCATCATCGTATTGGTGATATTCAAACATCTAATCCAATCATGTTTCGTAACCAGTTAGTTGGGTCTACTTCCACCATTGTTGCTTTGATGTTTAAAGAGTATGAAATTGAAATACCAAAACAACTGGCTGGTCTGCTACTTGGGGCTATGATTTCTGATACATTAAATTTTAATTCTCCGACAACAACACAGATTGATCTTGATGTATCAAAACAGCTCGCACATGTAGCTGATATTGATATTGAAGCATTTGCAAAAGAGTTATTCTCAATGGGAGCAAATCTTAAAAACCGATCAATGCATGAAATCATTGAACATGATATTAAAGAGTATACCATTTCAAATCTGAGGTTCAGACTCGGTCAAGTTAACATTTATAATTTAGATGAACTTCAAGCCATCAAACCACAACTTATTCAAGAAATGGAAGCATATTGTGTGGATGAAAAACTGGACTTACTACTGATGATTTTCACTTCAATTGAAAAAAACGGATCAATTATGTATTATGCAGGCAAAGAGAAGTGGATTGTTGAAGAGGCTTATCCATCAGTGATTAAAGATGAAGATATATTCATAGAACATGTTGTTTCAAGAAAGAAGCAAATAATTCCGAGAATTTCTGTTGTTATTTCAGATAAGGGCTTATAATAGCCCTTTTTATTTGTAAACATGTGATAGCTTTGTTAAAATATAACTAAGGTGAACAACTATGGATTTTCTAACTTTAGCTAAAAAACGATGCTCAACGCGTTCATTTTTAAAGGACAACATCAAAGAGGATCAGTTATCCATTATATTAGAAGCTGCACGTGTAGCTCCAACAAATGGCAATACGCAGAATTTCAAGATTTTTGTTTTTGATCAAGAATCTACAATACATCAGCTTTCAAACCATGCACAAGTGTACAACGCTCCATTAGTTATGGTCATTGTGTATGATAAGGATAGAACATTTAAAACGTCTGTTAACACAAATGATTCAGGGTTGATCGATACAAGCGTTATCATCACACATATGATGCTTGCTGCAGCTGAGTTAGATATTGGTACTGTCTGGATAAATTATTTTAAAGCAGAACCTATTCGAGAGTTATTGGGGTTATCAAAAAACATGGTCGTTGCACAGATATTGGCACTTGGGTATCCAAAAGTGAATTTTAAAGACCCTAATCGCCATCAAAAAGATCGTAAGCAATTAATTGATTTAGTTGAATTTTTTAGAAAATAGAGGAGAATATGGAAGAATATCAAATTTATCTTGAGTATGGTTTGCGTTTGATTGTCGCGCTCATTTTGTCCGGCTGGATTGGTTATGATCGATCTAAAAAAAGTCGAGCAGCCGGGTTAAGAACCCATGCACTGGTTGGGCCTGCTTCAGCACTTGTCA
>OBJA01001851.1_pt1 | contig 13366 bp, 9 predicted proteins | sample 1519751 | NCBI WGS metagenome assembly OBJA01 (sample SAMEA3881238, study PRJEB22517) | soil metagenome | biome: lake sediment; feature: soda lake sediment; material: sediment, water from around vicinity | place: India | collected 2013-12-23 | depth 3 m | reverse complement strand
TGGTGAATTTACGGTTTCTTCGTTTTAAAGAGGTTTCTTCAGCAAGTGTGTGGCCCTCCTTGACCGATTCAAATTCTTTGCAAAATTCGTCAACCAAATAGAAAATTTCGATAATTTTAGGGTCCATAATAGAACAAGGTTTTGTTTTTTAAGTATTTAAATTTCAGACACTTAAATATAAACAAAACCTTATTTCTATTCAAATATTTTAGCACTTTCTTACATCGAACTCACTTTAAAAAGGATATTGAATCAGGCCGTTTGACGCTTCCGGAAGTATAACAAATCCAAAACAAGAAACTGACGATCCCGAGGATGCAACTGGTCAGGGATATTTTTGTTTTTGCCTATTATACAGGTTTGGCGTATGTGGATATTACGAAACTGAATGCTCAAAACATCCAAAAAGGCAATGACGGGAAAAACTGGATTATCATTGACCGGACAAAAACCGAATCAAGGTGCAGAATCCCGATTCTTCCAGTTGCACAGGATATCCTGTTGAAATATGAGGATCATCCGGCAACCTGTTCCTCCGGCAGGGTACTTCCGGTGCTGTCCAACCAGAAGATGAACAGCTATCTGAAAGAACTGGCCGACATCTGCGGAATCACCAAGAATCTCTCTATGCACGTAGCCAGACATACATTTGCCACCTCTGTTACCCTGGCCAACGGAGTACCGATTGAAACGGTTTCAAAGATGCTGGGACATACATCGTTGAAAACCACTCAGATTTATGCCCGGATAGTGGATTCAAAAATATCGGAGGATATGAAAGGCAAAGCTTAAAATGTAAGCCTTAGGGTCCAGACTGGTAACCGTAAACAGCTAATCACTCTTCCATTGTTTCCTTCTCGATCAGGCAAATTACATGGGGATGAAGCCATAAGAAAGACGCGGGTAACAAACCGGTTATTCTTTGGGATAAGAATTGTTTTACGATAACTTTCTTTTGATACCCGCTGATTAAAATAAGGATCTTTTTGGATTGAAGAATGTCGGCCATTCCTAATGTCAGCCCATAAGTTGGTTTTTTTATCAAGCTTGAAGCCATTTGGTGCTGCAATGAAATTGCAGAAAGTCTGGCAACGTGGCAATGCGCCTGTAAATATCCTGAAGGCTCGTTCAATGCCAGGTGGCCGTTCATGCCCAAGCCCAAAATGCAAAGATCAATCCGTCCCGCACTTTGTAGTTTCTCGTGAATAACCTGGCATTCCTTTTCAGGATCTTCAGGATTGCTTTTAAAACCAACATACCTGGAGTCCGGAATCTGCAAAGGACCAAGAAGATTCTCCCGGAGATAGGATTCGCAGGTGCCTTGCTGATGGAGCGGAATACCGCCCCATTCATCCAGTTTGACAATCCGGAGATTAGAAAACAATCCCGCGTTTCGTTTGAATTCTTCGGAAAGCAACTGATAAGTTCCGGTAGGGCTGCTCCCGGTAGCGGCGCATAACAAAAGGTCGTTTTTCTCCCCAATGGACCGGATGACGTGATCTTTGGCTATCCTGCTCAATTCTTCGTAAGAATCAACTGGTTGAATGTGCATCGGATTCTGTGATAGGCTGTTTTACAGTTTCAATTCGCCCCATCCCTGGCGGTATTCTCTTTTAACAAACTGGTTCGCGGGTTCAAAATTGGTGATCCGCATATTTTCTCCGTCCCACCTAAAATTGATATACCGCCCGGGATATTCGTATGCTTCCACTTCTCCGTAAACCGGGTCAATCCGTTTGATTTTTTTGCGGATATCGAAGCTTCTTAGCACCAGGTTTCCCATCAGCACGGTCTCGGTCAGCGGTCCGGCGTAACCTTCGAATGGCGAGTCAACCTCTGCATTTCCATACCCTGCAATACAGGCATCAACAAACTGCCAATAATGGCCGTCCATGTCGCCTTCAACGCGCGGATATTTTTTAGGAACGTTAATAACTTCATTGAGTGAAAGCGGCAACAGCACCGGGCTCCGGCCACCCCAGCCGCAGGCAGCCTTTGCTTTTGTACCCACAAACAAGGTGCTCCCTTCGTAGTCATTCAAACCGGTAAAGTCACCCAGGATATCGTTCATGTTTTTGTCCCCTTCCAGCTCTTCGGGACGTTCGGGGGCGATGCCTCCATCCATCCAGTACAAGTCGAGGCTTTTGCCGTTTTTTAGCGTGTATTTGAACTTGATTGAACTGGAAACCGGACCGCTTTCCGGAAACCTGGCTTCCGAGAAAATGCCGTCATAAATGGTGCTGGCGCTCCCGGATACCTCGGTTGGGTAGCCCAATTCAAGCAGTTTAAAAGGCGGCCCCATGATGTGGCAACCCATATCGCCCAATGCACCCGTTCCAAATTTCCACCAGCCGCGCCAGTTAAAAGGAACAAGGTTTTCAATATATTTCGTTTCGGGTGCCGTTCCAAGCCATAAATCCCATTTGAGTTCTTTGGGGATACGAGCAGCAGAGCCCGGCCACGGAATGCCCTGTGGCCAAACGGGACGGTCGGTCCAGCAATACACTTTTTCAATATCGCCCAGGAGTCCTGCTTCAAGCCACTCTCTCAAGGTGCGCATGCCGTCGCACGACGCTCCCTGGTCGCCCATTTGGGTCACTACCTTGTATTTTTTTGAAGCTTCGGTCAGAATCCGGGCTTCATAAATGTCATGCGACAATGGTTTCTGCAGGTACAAATGCTTGTTCAACTGCATAGCGGCCAGGCCGACTACCGCATGGTTGTGGTCGGGGATCGCTACGGTTACTGCGTCGAAATTTTTGCTTTCCTTGTCAAACAGCTCGCGCCAATCGTGATAGAACGGGGCTTTGGGGAATTCTTTGCGGCGGTCGGCTGCCATGCGGTCGTCCACATCGCATAGGTGGGAGATCACTGCATTTTTTTTAGGTGCCCGCATGAATGCCTGTATATCGGCTGCCCCTTCGCCCCCGCAGCCGATAGCAGCTATGTACAGCTTGTCGCTCGGGGCAACATGTCCGAGCCCGCTTACAGTAAAACTCGGAAGGATAGTAAGAGCCGTTGCGCCGGAAGCAGCCATTCCGACAAATTTTCTGCGGGAAAGCTGTTTCGTCTCGTTCTTGTAGTTATTGATGTTCATTAGGTGTTTGTTTAATTATTTACAAGCGGTTTAACAGCCACTTTCCTGAAAAATACCACATCTTCTTCGCCATGGTTTTGCAATCCAATGTAGCCGTACTCCGGCCGCGGCCCGCGAAAAGGCTCAAAATCAAATTTACGTTCCGGAACCGGGTCGCCTTCGGCATAATCGGTGACTTTAACGCCATTTAGATAAACGATGGTGCGCAGCCCATCCAGTGTGATTTCCATCGTATTCCATTCGGGGCCCGGCAGTCCCGTTTTTTCCAACGGCCTGGTCAGGGAGTACAGTCCGGCAGTGTAATGATAATCATCTTCGCCGGAAAGCTCCGGCTGGTTGTCAATCTGCACTTCGTAACCATAAAAAACCGGCATCCACTCTTCGCGCGGCTCAATGGGAATGCGGATGAAAACGCCGGAATTGGAGTTTGTCTTTTGCATCTTAAATTCGACATGGATCACGCAATTTCCAAATTTTTCGGCCTCCCAGTACAAAAGTCCCATGCCGCCGTGGCCCCTGATCATTCCGTCTTCGACCGACATGGAACCCCGCCCGACGTGTCTCCAGCCGGTAAGGTCTTTCCCGTTGAACAACTGCCGCCACTTCTCCTTCATATCCTCTTTGCCGGGAGTTGTCGGATTTTCAGCGGCATAGCCAAGATACGCCAACAAGCTGATTAGAAGCGCCAGGGACAATCGATTAAGTTTTATATATCTCATTTTAAAAGTTTAGTTCAGGTTCATCCGAAAATTGTTGTCAAATATAAAACCGAATATTTAGGTTTCAAAACATTTCAATATTAAACTTTCAATTCGTTTTATTTTTACTGTTTCGACAGTGGCTACGGGAAATAGATTATTATGAAATCTTTATATTTATTACATTTGTAGCGTTTGATCATTAATAAGAAGGCTCTTTAAAGGGGTTTCAATTAGTTTATTTCTAAAAGTCAAATCAACAAAGATGAAAAATCATCAGGAAGTTTCGACTGTTGAAAGAAGAAGAATCATTCTTGAAAAACTTCAGCAGGAAAAACAAGTATTTATTACTCAGCTAAGCGGGCAGTTCAAAACCAGCGAAGTAACCATTCGCAAGGATTTGAGGTATCTCGAAAACAAAAACCTGCTGGTTCGTTCCCGGGGAGGGGCCATGACAGCTGCAAAAATGAGCGACGATCTTTCGGTTGAAGAACGGAAGGTTTTATATCTGGATCAAAAAAAATCCATTGCTGAAACTGCTTTTTTGCTTATCAAGCCAGGCGACACAATCATCATCGATTCAGGAACCACTTTGATGCAATTGGCAAAACTTTTAAACCGAGTGAAGGAGCTGACTGTTATCACTAACGCGTTAGACATTGCAGTTAGTTTGTCTGAATTCCCAAATCTTAAAATCATTGTCCCTGGCGGCATTTTCCGAAGAAAGTCGTTTTCCCTGGTTGGCGTAAATGCAGCGGAAAATATGCAAATGTACCGCGCCGACAAGTATTTTGTCAGCGCCGACGGAATCAGCGGTCAGGGTCTCTTCACTTCAAACCTGGAAGAAGGTCAAATTGCAAAGCTGATTATGTCGAACGCTAAAGAGAATATTGTGCTGGTTGATTCCAGCAAATTCAGCAGGGAAGGCCTTATCAATTTCGCAGGTCTTTCTAAAATTCACACGTTAATCACCGATAAAAAACCGCCTGAAAATTACCCGGGACTTTTGTCGGAATCGGGCGTAAAAGTGATTATTTCAAACAATCAGGCAGAAAATAAAAACCGTCGATGAATGGATAAAGCGCTTGCACATGAAAAAATATTGACAGACGGTCTGAAAGAAGGTAACGAAAAAATTTTTGATCATCTTTTTCATTATTACTATTCAGGCCTGGTAGTCTTCTCGTATAAATATGTGGAAGATATGGCTGTCGCGGAAGATCTTGTGCAGGATTTTTTCTTTCATCTATGGTTTAACCGACAAAGACTGGACATTCGTCAATCCATCAAAAGTTATGTTTTCACTTCTGTGAAAAATAAAAGCCTTGATTATCTAAAACACAGGGAGATCCGGCAAAAAGCCAGCAAAGAACTGAGCTATTTGCAGCAAGAAAAGGACAGGCATATAAATGTGGTGACCCAATTTGAACTGGAGGAGCACATCGAAAACGCGCTGCGAAAGTTACCTGACAAATGCAGAAAGGTCTTTCTGATGAACCGTTTTGAAGGAATCAAACCAACAGAAATTGCCCGGCTGGAAAAAATTTCGATACGTACTGTTGAAGGGCACATTGGCAAAGCAATCCGACTCCTGAGAAAAGAGCTAAAACCTTATTACCCTGATTCTGTGATCATGCTGCTGATCAACCGGGTTTAAAAAAAATTAACCCCGACACGTATTTTTTCTCGCTGAATCGTCTTGATTTCAGAATGCAAAAAAATGAAGGACCAAGATTATTCAAAAGATCAGTTTGAAATGCTCCTGAAAAAGTATCTGTCGGGCACGGCTTCTGAAATTGAAAACGAAAAGCTTTTCCGGTTGTCGATGTCGTCAGCAGCGTTAAAGGAGAAGCTCGAAGCATCAGCGAGGGTTGTCAGGCAACTGGAAGACCTGAAGTTGATGAGGCAGGTGGATACCTCGACAGCACTTCAGACATTGAAGAAACGATTCGGCAAACACCAGGTGAAGAAAGACTGGATGGATTACTGGCAAAAAATTGCCGCCATCCTTTTGTTGCCGCTGTTATTGCTTGTCGCCTTTCAGCTTTTCCAAAATAAGACGAAGCCCGCCATTTTGTCAAAACTTGCTTATAATGAGGTTAGTACCTCGCCGGGGATGCGATCGGTATTTGAACTTCCCGACGGCACTAAAGTTCGGCTGAATGGCAGTACCCGAATCCGCTATCCGATGGTTTTTCACGGAAACGAAAGGCGTCTGCAACTGTCCGGTGAAGCTTATTTTGAGGTGGCAAAAGACCCTGAAAAACCTTTTATTGTTGATATCGGCGCGTTGGAAGTCCATGCAGTCGGAACTGCTTTTAATTGCATGGCTTATCCTGATGATCATTTGCTGGAAACGACATTGGTTGAAGGCCAGGTGAAGGTGGTAAAAACCTCAGGAACGGGTGATAAAGAAGCATCTGAATATTTAATGAAAGCCGGACAGGTTATTTCCTATGAGCCGGATTCAAAAAACTTCTATTTAAAAGAAGGAGAAGTAGATAAGCATATCTCATGGCTTTCCGGAAAATTTATATTTCGGAACGACCCGCTTGACGTTGTCTGTCAAAAACTTGGACGATGGTTTAACGCTGATTTCGAGATTCAGGGCGAAACCTTGAAAAATTATGCTTTTACCGGAACTTTCCAGGAAGAAAGCCTAAATGAAATCCTGGAACTGATCAGCCTCACCTCGCCAATTACGTACAAAATTTCTAAAAGAAAACCAGATAACACCAATGAATATGAAAACGCAAAAGTGATCATTACGGCTAAATAGCTGAGGCATCTTGTGAAAACCGGGAAAGTGCGGTCACACTTCCCCGGTCAATTTTCTGAAATCGCTCATTTAGAGCATCAATCAACGTAAAATTTAGTCAAACTTATGAAAAATTTTTTATTAACGAAACGGCCCGGAAGCATGTTTCTTCCCGACCGGAAAATCTTTTTAAAAATGAGATTTACATTGTACCTGTTTCTTGTGGTTCTTATCCAGGCCAAAGCCTCCAGTGGTTTTAGCCAGGGTGCAAGGTTTTCGGTCGACCTGAAAAATACCACTGTCAATGGGGTTTTGAATGCCATTGAACAACAAAGCTCTTATTTTTTTCTGTTCAACAACAAACTGATCGATGTAAACAGAAGGGTGACCATTCAAGTTCAAGATGCTTCAGTTGAAGATGTTTTGAATGGTTTATTTGAGAATACGGATGTAGAATATATAATCAGGAACCGACAGATTATCCTCACCAATCAACGGGCAAATGAGCCTGTTTTCCAAACAACCGCTGTCACAGGCAAAGTAACCGATTCCTCCGGAACCCCACTTCCAGGAGTGACCGTAGCGATAAGAGGAACGACCCGGGGGACGGTGACCAACAATGATGGAAATTATTCGCTCAACGATGTGCCGGGCGATGCTGTGTTGGTGTTTTCATTTGTAGGAATGAGGACGCAGGAGATTGCGGTCAGCAACCGGTCTTCCATTAATTTGGTCATGGAGGAAGAAGCTATTGGTTTGGAGGAAGTTATCGCGATCGGGTACGGTGAAAAAAAACGGGTGAATATGACCGGATCAGTTGCTTCGGTGGAGTCGGAAGTGCTTGAATCGCGCCCAATCACCAATACTGCAACTGCTATTCAGGGAGTTATGCCTGGATTGGTTGTCCAACGTGCTTCAGGACAACCGGGCAGCGAAGGATTCGACCTCAACATCAGAGGGTATTCGTCAACCAACGGTGGAAACTCCCCGCTTGTGCTGATTGATGGTGTTGCGGGCGATCTGCAATTGCTAAACCCTGACGACATCCAATCCATCAGCATCCTGAAAGATGCTTCAGCGTCGATTTACGGCGCCAGGGCTGCCAATGGTGTACTTTTGGTCACTACCAAATCCGGGAAAAAAGGCAGTCCCAAAGTCAGCTATCACAACAATTTCGCTGTTACCAAACTGGCCGGGCTGATGGAGACGCCCAATCACTACCAAATGGCTGTGATGGACAATGAAGCCAATATTCACAACGGGGCAGCCCCCATGTACACGTCCGATTTACTTGAGCGGGTCCGGATTGGCGATCCAAATCCAATTCCTCACCCGGTTTACGGGAGTAGCGGTTGGATGTTGTTTTTCACTTCGACTGACTGGCGCGACGCCGTTTTTGAAAGCGGCTTTCAGCAAAAGCACACCATCAATGTTTCGGGGGGCGGCGACCAATCGGGCTATTATCTGTCAGGAACTTATTCTGATCAAAAAGGTGTCATCAAATTCGGAGACGACAGCAACCGCAGGTACAATCTTCGTATGAATTATGATTATGATTTCACCCGATGGCTCCGGCTCGAATCCAAGGTGTCATTTGAAGACCAACACCGTTCCGACGTGGGTGGTGTCGGGTCGGCAGGGATCATGTACGAGACTATTTTCGGTATGCCCAACCATCCGGTTTATACCCAAAGCGGAGAGAGATATTTTGCTCAAGGCGGGTGGGGAAATGCGCTTGCACAGGCTAAAGAAGGGGCGACTGCATCATTCATCACCCGAAATATGAATTTCAATTTTAAATTGGTCGCCGATGTTACCAAAGACCTGACCCTTAATTTTCAATCAGGGGTGAATATTGGGACAACCAACAGCAAAGATATTGGCAACTCATATCCACTTTACCGGTGGGACGAAAGCAGTATTGCGTATTATTCAATTGCCAACCCCAATCAGACCTGGGTTTCGCAATACAACAGCACTGATACCTACCGCAATTTTACGGCCTATTTTCAATATAACCATCGGTTAGCCGATAAACACCAGTTCGATTTGATGGGCGGCGCTTCCCACGAAGAAAATGATTTTGAAGAATTCAGCGCCGGACGTACCAATTTTATCACTAATGATATATGGGCTTTGCGACTAGGTTCAACCGACAACATGACCAATGATGGCGGTGGTTACCATTGGGCAATCGGTTCATTCTTTTCGCGCCTCAGCTACAGTTTCGCCGACAAATACTTGTTGGAAGCAAACTTGCGGTACGATGGCAGTTCCCGTTTTGACAGCGATACCCGCTGGGGCTTGTTTCCCGGCATTTCGGTGGGCTGGCGCATTTCAGAGGAAAGTTTCATGAAAGACATTGAAATTGTGAACGATTTGAAATTGCGCGCATCGTATGGTGAAACCGGAAATCAGGAAGGAATCAATTTGTATGACTATTACCAGTTGATCAGCGTGGGCCGCGGTTATCCTTATCCTTTTGGAGACGGAAGGCAGGACCAGTCGGCCTATTTGTCGGGAATGGTTTCGCCCGACCGGACCTGGGAAACGATTGCAGTGAGCAACGCGGGCCTTGACTTAACAATGTTCTCGTCAAGCCTGGGATTCAGCTTTGACTATTTCATCAAAAGAAACAAGGATATGCTGATTCCGGTAACTTACCCAAGTATGTTGGGTGCCACTCCACCCACCACGAATGCCGGCGAACTGAAAACCAGTGGATTTGAAACTTCACTGAGATGGAGCAAACGAAGAGGCGATTTTCGGTATTCGATCCGGGCAACACTAAGTGACGCAAAAAACGAACTGGTCGATTATGGCGGACAAGACACGTACAATCTCGGACTGAATGCCCATCGGGAAGGTTATCCGCTGAATACTTATTTTGCCTACGAATTTGATGGGTTGATCCGTACGCAGGAAGAACTGGATGCTTACAAACAACTGGATGGGGTACCAAGTGATATCAGTATCGGCGACGCCCGCTTTAAAGACCGGAACGGCGACGGAAAAATAAGCATTTACAGCGATGCGCCCGGTGAAGACGGTGACGTGATGAATGTGGGAAGTACCACCCCACGTTACACGTATGGATTAAACCTTGATCTGAAGTGGAAAAATTTCGATATGGTTGTTTTTTTTCAGGGCGTCGGAAAACGGACGCTTTTTAGGGTCGGCGAATATGCAATGCCCTGGAGTGACTGGTGGCGGCAGCCGCCGCTGTTCTATTATCAGAATACCTGGAATGAAGACCGGCCCGATGCACAATACCCGCGGCTGAGCCATGGCAATATCCGTTACTGGAATTACCAGGAATCAACCTTGCAGGCTGTTAATGCCGCCTATCTGCGGTTGAAAAACCTTCAGCTTGGATATACCCTTCCGGCATTTCTCCTGAGCAAAGTGAATATCTCAAAAGCCAGGGTCTATTTCAGCGGTTTCGACCTTTATGAATGGCATCAGGTAAAAGGAGGTTGGGATCCTGAATCCAGCGATTCCGGCTTCAATTACCCGTTCCAACGATTATATTCACTGGGCATCGACTTAACTTTTTAAATGAAAGAACAATGAAAAGCATATTCAAACTTACCATACTTTTGTCTTTCATTTTCACCGGATGTGAAAAGACACTTGATCTTACACCAAAAGACCAGATATCGGACGCTTCTTTCTGGAAAAATTCCGATCAGTTTAAACTGGCAGCCAACGACTTTTATTACAGTTTGCAGGAAGCGCCCAACTACACCGACCGGAACTCCGATATCGCTTTCGGACCAGGCCCGAATGCTGTCAGCAACGGTTCTTATTTGGCAACGGCAAATTCAGATGTTTGGGACAATGCCTACCGGGGGATCCGCGGCACAAACTACTTGCTTGAAAAGGCCGAAGAATCGGAGTTGGGCGAAGCTATTGACCGCTGGGTTGGAGAAGCTTCGTTTTTCAGGGCTTATTTTTACTGGAACCTGGTCAAAAATTTTGGCGGGGTTCCGCTGATCACCAAATCGTTGGATGTGACTTCGGAAGAACTTTATTCGCCGCGGTCGTCACAACAGGACATCATTGACTTCATCCTTTCAGAATTGGACAAGGCAGTTTCTGTTTTGCCAAAACAAAGTGAACTTTCAGAGGCAGAAGTGGGGCGGGTCACGCGAGGCGCAGCACTTGCGCTGAAAGCGCGGGCTGCACTTTACCAGGGCACCTGGATGAAGTACCACGCGGGAGCCAATGCATCTTCCTATTTCGCTGCGTCGATTGAAGCCGCCGGGGAATTGATTTCTTCTGAAGAATATGAACTCTATCGCCAAGACGGCGACGCCAGTTACAAATATCTGTTCATCCTGCGGGGCGACGACAGCAAAGAAGTCATCCTGGCAAGAAGATATTTCCTTGACCGGATCACACACAACTGGACCCGGGAATTGTGGTTTAATGCCATGGTACCCACAAAAAATCTGGCTGATCTGTATTTGGCAACTGACGGGCTTCCCATTGAAAATTCCCCGCTTTTTAAAGGATATGAAGAGCTTGGAAGCGAATTTAAAAACCGCGACCCGCGTATGGCCATGACTTTTATTGTTCCCGGTAGCCAAATTTTCGCCGATGGAGGCGTCTGGGCAACAACCTACCCGGGGTTTACGGGGACCAATGCCACACGCACCGGGTACATGTTGCGCAAATTTCTGGATGAAACTATTGACGCCACGCAGTTCCAGGGAAGTTACGACTTTAAAGAATTCCGTTATGGTGAAATTTTACTGATCCTGGCAGAGGCGCTGTATGAACAGGACGGGCAAATTGCTGACGATGACCTGAACCGGACAGTCAACCTGCTTCGGCAAAGGGCCGGAATGCCGGCATTGACAAACGCACTTGTCACGGGTAACGGCTTAAACATGCTGACGGAGCTCAGGAGGGAGCGGACTGTCGAACTGGCTTTCGAGGGGTTCAGACGGGAAGACCTTCGCCGCTGGGGGGTGGCGGAAACTGTTATGCCGCAAGCAATAAGAGGAGTGAAGTTTGTCGGAACGGAGTATGAAGAAAGGTACCCCAATCTCGAAATCGGTCAGGATATCCGTGTGGACGGCAATGGTTTTATTGTGGTTGAAGCCGCATCATCACGCCGGTTTCTGTCAAAACATTACCTGAATCCTTTACCGTTGCAACAAATTCAGTTATCAAAAGGAACGTTGGAGCAAAATCCGGGTTGGTAAACAAATAAAACAAATTCAATAGGGTATCCGGGATCAACTTTTCCGGATACCCTGAAACAGCATTAAATTCAATACAATCATGCAAAAACCATTTTTGACATTCATCTTATTTTTCTTTTTTGTCGAAACTATCTTGGCCCAAACAGGCAAAGGGCAGCTCGACCTTTCAAAAATTCCGGTTCCGCAGTGGCATTATCAAAAGGAATATACTTTTGACAAACCTTCGGACCCGCAAGCCTGGGAAAATTCGGAGCCTGGCCTGAACGTGGCTTTTGGAACCACCGACGAATTATTTCTTCGGTGTGAAGTGCCGGCGGTCAATCCGGAGCCTCTTGTTTGGAACGGAACCGCCTGGCGCGGCGAACGGCTGAACGCACAAATTCTGGTTTGGTCGCCCGACAGCCTTGAACAAATTCGCTTTGAGGCCAGCGACCTGATTGGCCAAAATAACCATAAAATCAGCGCCGATAATATCCGCCTTGACCTGGTGAGGTATGTGGTTTCCAATTTCCCTTACGGTGCAACCGGTTTTACCTGCGATGCCCCGCTGGATTCAGCATGGCTGATGCCCGACCGATTCGAATCTTTCGAACGCTTTGAACTTCCCGGAAACACTGTCCGTCCGGTATGGCTGAAAATCGAGGTTCCGGTGGATGCCGGGCCAGGTAATTATTCCGGCACAATAAACGTCAAGTCAAAGGAACAGGAAGTGAAACTCAAGGTAAACCTGACCGTTCAAACACAGGTGCTTCCCAATCCGGAGGACTGGAAATTCAGGCTCGACCTTTGGCAGAATCCCTGGGCGGTTGCCTGGTATTTTCAGGTCGAACCGTGGTCGGAAGAACATAAAATGCTGTTAAAGAAACACCTCCGGCCCTATGCCGATGCCGGTGGAAAATACATCACAACATACGCAGTCCATTCTCCCTGGTCTGACAATTCTTACTGGATTGAAGGCGCCATGATCGAATGGATCAGGAACGAAAATGGTGCCTGGCATTTTGACTATTCCATTTTTGATCAATACGTGGAACTAGCTATGGAAACGGGAATTGATGAGGCCATTACCATTTATACGCCTGTTCCCTGGGGACATCGTTTCCGTTATCTGGATAAAAAAACCGAAAACTACGTTTATGCTGAGTGGTCGCCTGATTCCGAAGAGTTTAGGAAATTTTGGAGCGTTTTTCTGGATGATCTGCAGGGACATTTGCAGCAGAAAGGATGGAAGGAAAAAGTCTATCTCGGAATCAATGAAAATCCGCTTGAATACACGCTGGCAGCGGCCAAAGTGATCAAAGAACATCCGGGTGACTGGAAAATTACCTATGCCGGCGACTGGCATCCCGAACTCACGGATTTGCTCGATGATTATTCCCCTGTTATCACCAGCGAACCCAGTCCGCAGGAACTGAAAGACCGAAAAACAAAAGGACTTACAACCACTTATTATGTGTGTTGCACGCCGCCTGAACCAAATAATTTCGTGTTCTCAAAACCGGTTGAAGGAAGATACATCGGCTGGTACGCATCCGCTTACGGCTACGACGGTTTTTTGCGTTGGGCTTACGACGCCTGGCCCGCCGATCCGATGCGCGAT
>OBJA01001850.1_pt1 | contig 13369 bp, 7 predicted proteins | sample 1519751 | NCBI WGS metagenome assembly OBJA01 (sample SAMEA3881238, study PRJEB22517) | soil metagenome | biome: lake sediment; feature: soda lake sediment; material: sediment, water from around vicinity | place: India | collected 2013-12-23 | depth 3 m | reverse complement strand
AAAAAGAAAGCCCGGGATTAACCGGGCCGGGCTTTCTGAGGAATTATAGCAATAACTTTATTTGCAGAAGCAAGGTACCCCGAACGACTGAACTGTCCCGAAACCTCGGGATGGATAAGAAGGAATTTCGTGAAGGATACCATTAAAAAATGAACTTTTGAACTAAGGAACTCTTTTTTTATTTGCCAATTTCTTTTTTTTGAGCGGTGAATGTTTCTCCGGTATTTGTAAGAAAAATAAACGTTTAAACTTCAGGAACTGAACTAAGGAACTAAGGATTTTAAAGTATAACCGTTAATTTATTCTTTTGCCAACGAACTTTTATTTTTTTTTATTTGCAGTTAAACATTCAAACTCACCACTCACAACTCGGTACCAGCTACTCGAGATATTCTATTTTCCGGAGAATTGCCGAAGCTTTTTGCTGGTAGAACCCTTCGCTGGTGGCTATTTTTTTAAACTGCTGATATGCTTTTTTTCTGTTGTCGGTTTGCAGGTAACACAGCCCGATGTACCACTGTGCCTGTTCCACAAAGAGGTTATCCCTGTCGCTGACCACATTCTGGTAAGCCCCCAGTGCCAGCGCTGTTTTTCCGGTTTCCTGGTAAGCCATCCCGGAGTAGAAATTGCCTACCGGGTTGTTTTTGTCCACTTCCAGCACCTCGGCAAACAGCCCGATAGCGGTGTTGTAGTCTTTTTCGTTGAATTTAGCCAGGGCCTTTGTCAGTTTGCTGTCCACCAGTGCGTCTCCTGAGCGGAAGATGCCTGCAGCCTGGTATGGGCTGTAATACTGGCTGTAGAGGTCGCCTCCGGCCGGGGCGTGGTTCTTGCTGACAAGCCCGGCAATGCCGAGGATCAGGATCAGCGAGGCAGCGATTGTTGCGATGACCACCCTGGGCGATCCGGCCTTTGCTGCGAAGGAACGTTTTTGCCTTTCCTGCTTTGCCACCTGCCTTCCGATGGCGCCCAGTTTTTCCCTCAGCTCCATCACGTCTGATTCTTTTACGGCACTGTCTATTTCGGTGTACAAACCGATCTCGGCTGCCAGCGCCGGGCTGTTGAAAAGTTCGTCTTCGAAAGCGGCCAGGCTGTTGCCAGCCAGTTCTCCGTCAAGGTACTGGTCTATTTCTTCGGCCCGCTGCAGTGACGAAGTTTCAGTGCGGTATGCTGCCTGCAGGTTTTCCCTCAGAGCCATAATGTCGTTTTCGGCAGCAGCCAGATCGATCTCGCGGAACAGTTCGACATCTTTTGCCAGCCCCTTGTTCAGGAGCATTTCCTGTTCAAAATCTTCCATTTCTTGTGCTGAAAGCTCCAGGTGGTTGTACTGTTCGATTTCCTGTCCTGTACGCTGATGGGCTGGAAGGTTTGCGGCAACCTGCCTGAGGTTTGCCCGCAGGTCCTGAATGTCTTTTTCAGCCAGGGCAGCCTGTATGTCTTCAAAGATGGCCTCGTCGGCAGGCGAGAGCTCGTAGCCGCTTCCGGACTGGGAAGCCTGTCCCTGCTGTTCTTTATAAAACAGGTGTATGTTTTCTTTGGCTGCGATGTTGTGTTGGGCCAGGTGTATTTTTGGCAGGCTTTGGCTGAAACCGGTAATGTCTTTTGCGCTGACGGGTTGGGTGAATTCTTTAAAAGATGACAGTTCTTCTGAGAGTTCGAAGCTGAAAGCCTGTTCCTGAAGGTTTACCTCCATCATCAGGTCGTTTTCCTCTTCCTGCAATTGTTTGGCGATGTTTTGAAGGCTGGCCCTGAGGTTCATGATGCCTGTTTCTGAAACGGCTTGCCCGATTTCCGTCTGAAGCCGCACTTCCTGTGCCAGGTCCTGGTTAAATGCCAGTTCGGTGTTGAATTTCTCCAGCGTGTCGCCTGCCAGTTCCCCGCTGAGATACTTGTCAACTGTTTCTATGTAATTTTTACGTGTCATCTTCCAATATTTTTTTGTATTCAATGTCTTGTTTGATACTCTTGACGAGATACTCTTTAAAAGGTATCGGTTAAGATTGATCTAGTGTTTTTTTGTTTTTTGATATCGATTGATCTCAAATCAAGTAATAAATTCGAAAAGTTTTGCGAGCATAGATACAAGAAAGAAATCAAAAAGCACGGAATCAATTAATCCGCAGCCTTTCATTACTGAAAATCTTGCATGGGTTCTTGTAGAATTACAGAAGAATTGAAGTCATTACTCAGGACCTTTTGGTGATCCCTCCGTACGTGTATTTTATCATTTTCAACTGTTTATCCCCAAATAGGGGAAAAGGTAACCCAGTTTTGGAGTTTTTTTTCAGAAGAAACAGTAAAAATAATTTTTTCCGCAAAAAGAAAGCCCGGGATTAACCGGGCCGGGCTTTCTGAGGAATTATAGCAATAACTTTATTTGCAGAAGCAAGGTACCCCGAACGACTGAACTGTCCCGAAACCTCGGGATGGATAAGAAGGAATTTCGTGAAGGATACCATTAAAAAATGAACTTTTGAACTAAGGAACTCTTTTTTTATTTGCCAATTTCTTTTTTTTGAGCGGTGAATGTTTCTCCGGTATTTGTAAGAAAAATAAACGTTTAAACTTCAGGAACTGAACTAAGGAACTAAGGATTTTAAAGTATAACCGTTAATTTATTCTTTTGCCAACGAACTTTTATTTTTTTTTATTTGCAGTTAAACATTCAAACTCACCACTCACAACTCGGTACCAGCTACTCGAGATATTCTATTTTCCGGAGAATTGCCGAAGCTTTTTGCTGGTAGAACCCTTCGCTGGTGGCTATTTTTTTAAACTGCTGATATGCTTTTTTTCTGTTGTCGGTTTGCAGGTAACACAGCCCGATGTACCACTGTGCCTGTTCCACAAAGAGGTTATCCCTGTCGCTGACCACATTCTGGTAAGCCCCCAGTGCCAGCGCTGTTTTTCCGGTTTCCTGGTAAGCCATCCCGGAGTAGAAATTGCCTACCGGGTTGTTTTTGTCCACTTCCAGCACCTCGGCAAACAGCCCGATAGCGGTGTTGTAGTCTTTTTCGTTGAATTTAGCCAGGGCCTTTGTCAGTTTGCTGTCCACCAGTGCGTCTCCTGAGCGGAAGATGCCTGCAGCCTGGTATGGGCTGTAATACTGGCTGTAGAGGTCGCCTCCGGCCGGGGCGTGGTTCTTGCTGACAAGCCCGGCAATGCCGAGGATCAGGATCAGCGAGGCAGCGATTGTTGCGATGACCACCCTGGGCGATCCGGCCTTTGCTGCGAAGGAACGTTTTTGCCTTTCCTGCTTTGCCACCTGCCTTCCGATGGCGCCCAGTTTTTCCCTCAGCTCCATCACGTCTGATTCTTTTACGGCACTGTCTATTTCGGTGTACAAACCGATCTCGGCTGCCAGCGCCGGGCTGTTGAAAAGTTCGTCTTCGAAAGCGGCCAGGCTGTTGCCAGCCAGTTCTCCGTCAAGGTACTGGTCTATTTCTTCGGCCCGCTGCAGTGACGAAGTTTCAGTGCGGTATGCTGCCTGCAGGTTTTCCCTCAGAGCCATAATGTCGTTTTCGGCAGCAGCCAGATCGATCTCGCGGAACAGTTCGACATCTTTTGCCAGCCCCTTGTTCAGGAGCATTTCCTGTTCAAAATCTTCCATTTCTTGTGCTGAAAGCTCCAGGTGGTTGTACTGTTCGATTTCCTGTCCTGTACGCTGATGGGCTGGAAGGTTTGCGGCAACCTGCCTGAGGTTTGCCCGCAGGTCCTGAATGTCTTTTTCAGCCAGGGCAGCCTGTATGTCTTCAAAGATGGCCTCGTCGGCAGGCGAGAGCTCGTAGCCGCTTCCGGACTGGGAAGCCTGTCCCTGCTGTTCTTTATAAAACAGGTGTATGTTTTCTTTGGCTGCGATGTTGTGTTGGGCCAGGTGTATTTTTGGCAGGCTTTGGCTGAAACCGGTAATGTCTTTTGCGCTGACGGGTTGGGTGAATTCTTTAAAAGATGACAGTTCTTCTGAGAGTTCGAAGCTGAAAGCCTGTTCCTGAAGGTTTACCTCCATCATCAGGTCGTTTTCCTCTTCCTGCAATTGTTTGGCGATGTTTTGAAGGCTGGCCCTGAGGTTCATGATGCCTGTTTCTGAAACGGCTTGCCCGATTTCCGTCTGAAGCCGCACTTCCTGTGCCAGGTCCTGGTTAAATGCCAGTTCGGTGTTGAATTTCTCCAGCGTGTCGCCTGCCAGTTCCCCGCTGAGATACTTGTCAACTGTTTCTATGTAATTTTTACGTGTCATCTTCCAATATTTTTTTGTATTCAATGTCTTGTTTGATACTCTTGACGAGATACTCTTTACATTTAAACTTTCTTTTTTTAGCGTATTTCTCGCTTTGGAAGCCCATTACCTGGGCAATTTGTTTTAATGGCACTTTGTCGAAAAATAGTTGCAGGATTTTCTGACAATCTTTGCCAAGATTTTTAAAATGTTTTTGGTATAACCTGTATCGTTCGTTTAAATCAACGGTTTCTTCGAGGCCGCGGTCATAAATGTCTTCATTGAATTCGTGGTTATCTTGAATAGAGGCGCGTTCGCTCTTACGTTTTTCAAGCTGCTTTAACCACAAAAACCGGCAGACAGAATATAAATAAGTCTCGAAGGAGCAGTCCAGAACAAGATCATTTGCTTTTAATTTGCGGTAGATAATGATAATGGCTTCCTGAAATGCATCATTTGAATCCTCATCATCTCCATTGTTCTTTTTAATGAAGAAATTGATCTTGTAAAAGAAATTCTTGTAAATATACTGAAGGATCAAATTGTCATTCCTCAGAATTCCGTTAAGGAGTTCTTCGTTCGTGTATTCTATCATTTTCACAGTTTAATTCTTAAAACGTTCCAAAGGTAACCCTGCAGGGACCTAAATTTTTCGAAAACCTCACAAAACACTGCTAAAGACATCAATTATCACGCTAAATATGACTTTTAATTGCGGAAAAAACAAATGGTATTTTGAAGTCATAAGCTTAAAGTTACTCCTGTTAGGTTTTTTTTTTAAAGAAATTAGGTAAAAATACAAAAATACTCTCGTACCAATTAAATATTTTCAGTTTTAACAACAATAATGTTGGCTGGAAAAAATTATCGGATCGCAGAATGTGTTGCCGGGAGAAGAAACCAGAGAAAAATCGGAGGGATATAAAAAATAAAAGGTAGACCCTCTGGCCTACCTTTTCTCACTAAACTAACTAACCTAACTAAACCTAAACTTATGAAAAAAAACGTACTACAAAGATATGCTCTTAAACATTAACTCGAGTTAAAAATTTGTTAATTGTTGTTAAATAATTGTTTTTTCTTATATTACCCGCTTACTGGGGTACAAAAGTATAAGAAATGGTTCCTTTTTGTAAAGCCGGCGCCGATTGATCTTCGTTAAAAACAGTACGAAGGGCGGCTTGTTTGGCGTAAACTTCAAGCATGGGGTCTTGTGGATGGCTGTTACTCCTGATCTCGGCCTGCATCACCCTTCCCTTGCGGTTAACAGCAATTTCAACAACAACCAAACCGCCACTTTGCGCAAGGTAAACCGGGATCGGTAGCCGGATGTGGTAACGGTTTTCAAGGAAGTAACGGATATTGCTTTCCCCCGAATAAATGGTGTTTTTGATTGAATCCGGATCCATACCTTCTGTTGTGGCTTCGGGCATTTCATATTCCCTGACTTCTTTTTTTTCCTTGGAAAGCTGATTATTTACATCGGACACCAGTTTTTTTGCCTCTGCAACCTCCCGCTGATAACTTTCGTCAAAAAAAGGATCTTTTACAGGTGCATCGTTAACCGCGCGATTGCTTCGGGCCTGGTTTGGTTTAATATCGTCGGCTGAGGGGGTATTTTTTTCTTCCGGCTTTTCAGTTTGTTCTTCAAGAAGCTCTTCAGTTTCTTCCAAAGTTGAAAAATCAATGATGACAGGCTCTTCCTTTATTTCCCCTTTTAATTTTACTTCAGTAAGAAAAAAACTGCTAAAGAGCAAAATGTGAAACAACAACGTCCCCATGACGCCGTAAACGTTTTGTTTATATAGCTCTTTAATTTTTGACATACTGCGGCAAAGTTAAAAACAAATGAGCGTGGTACCGCTTTTGTACAGCGAATTTGGTCAGTTGATTTTTGTAAAGATAATTTTTAACAGTGGCTGTTTTTTTAATAATTAATGTAATTTAATGGCAGTGAATATTTTCCGGAAACAACCAAAATATTTGTCATTTCGGGGAAATCCATTTCAGGTTTAAACGTTTTAATTATATCATTACAGGATAAATGTCGTTTTGAGTGAATCGCATGGTAAAATGGATATTTATTTGCGTGGCCGGCTTATTTTGCAGCCACGAGCTACAGGCACAGGAACAACAACCTGATTCTGCCGCTACTCACGCACCGTCCTCTGAACAGTTCTACGACAGCCTTGAACAAAAGGCTAACCGGCATAGGATTACAAGGTTGGTTTACGATAATTTAATGGCCAATAAAAACAGGTTTGATCAGGCAGAATTTGAAAAAGAACTTTTGCGACTGAGCTCCCTTGAAGGCAAAACCATCGCCTCGGTCAAAATCAGGCAACTGGACATTATTGGCCCTTCCTTTGACGACACGACCCGGGTCAGTAACACCTGGCTGGGAAAAACAACCAATAAAATCCATACACAAACCAATGAACGGATACTCAGGAAAAACATACTGATTGATGTAGGCGACACTGTTGACGTTGAAAAAATAATGGACAACGAGCGTATCATCCGGCGACTACCCTATATAAAGGATGTGCGTTTTTTGGTGGAGGAAGATTCTTTATCGCGCGAACTGGTGCATTTGACCGTGCTGACAAAGGATGTTTTTTCATTTGGACTGAGTGCAAATATTGATGGTATGAAAGGGGCATCGCTGGAAATGTACAACCAAAATATATGGGGAGCGGGCCATCAAATTTCGGCAGCAATGGTCGGTCATGTTAATGAAGAGCCTTATGTTGGGTTTGAAGGTTATTATGCGATCAACAACATTGGCGGAAATTTTATCAATGTTTCGCTGAAGTATGCCAATACGTACAAAAGGGAAGGCCTCGCTTTTATTTTTGACAAAGAATTTTTGCGGACAACCACCAGGTGGGGCGGGGGACTGACCGCTTTTCGCTGGGAGCGGGCCGACCGGTTGATCGACGACAGCCCGGTTATCATTGATTTTGACCTGGATTATCGTTATCTGGATGTGTGGGCCGGACATGCTTTCCAGTTGGATAAAGACAGGCCCCTGAAAAATTCACAGTTGGTTTTGTCGGGACGGATAAGACATTACGATTTTTTGGACCGTCCTGAACCCGATCCGCGAAATAACCAATATTTTGCAGATTCAGATTTTTACCTCTTCAGCCTGAGTTTATCGCAGCGAAATTATTTCCGTGATTATTTGATTTACAGTTATGGCATCACCGAAGATATTCCGAAAGGTTTTTTGCATGAGCTAGTGGTTGGTTACGACAACAACGAGTTTACAGATCGCTGGTACACCCACCTTTATTTTTCTTCGGGAAACTTCATAAAATACCGGCCTTCTTATTTTTATGCATCGGGTGGAATTGGCGGTTTTTTTAATGCACAAAGATACGAACAGGGTCAGATTGAGTTAAATGGCAGTTATATCTCGCGGCTGTTTAAAACCGGAAATAAAAGTTTCAGGCAATTTATCAAGATGAATTACGTGCTAGGTATCAGGAGGTTTGAGCTGGAGGAGTTGTACCTTACACGTGAGCTGGGTATTCGGGGATTTTCCAGCTTGTCGGCGGCAGGAAAACAGCGGTTGGGGCTTAGTTTTGAATCTGTTGTTTTTCCATCAAAACATATTCTTGACTTTAACCTGGCTTACTTTGGTTTTGTTGACGTCGGGCTGACCGGAAGCAACCGGCGGGTTATTTTCGGGGGAAAATATTACGCCGGTGTCGGTGCAGGTATTCGCATCCGGAATGAAAACCTGGTGTTCAGAACGCTCGAATTACGCCTCGCTTACTACCCAAACCACCCATCCGATATGGGAGGAGTAGGCTTTTTGCTGGAAGAACGTAGCAAAAGCCAATTCTTTAATTTTCAGCCAAGAAAGCCTGATATGTTACGTTTTGAATAAGTTAACGTTAATAAAAGATTAAAAAAAATGTTCCCGAACCAAAGGACAAACCATTTTTTATAATACATTTGGCGGGTGCTTTAATTCTACATTGGCAGATTGGAAATAAGTTCATTTTTTCGAATATGGCAAAGTAGAACTAGGAGAGGATATTAAGAGGAAGGATTTTTTTATACGTGGGGACATGCTTCAAAAAGAATTTGAAAGACAAGGGAATTTTTTATTTCGTTATCGGGGAATACTCCCATTGGTTATTTTATTTAGTGGATTTGCCGTTTACACACTGAAGGATTTTTATACCATCAGTGAGCCATTTTTTCTATCGGAAAATTTTCGGTATATCTGTTTTTCGGTGGCCTTATTTGGTCAGTTAATCAGGGTATTAACCGTTGGTTTTACGCCCGAAAATACTTCTGGAAGAAACACACACTGTCAGTTGGCCGATGAAGTTAATACAACCGGAATTTACTCTCTGGTGAGGCATCCGCTATACCTGGGCAATTTTTTTATGTGGCTTGGACTGGCGCTGGTAACCGGCGATGTGTGGTTTGTGGTGGCTTTTATTTTTCTGTACTGGATTTATTACGAGCGCATCATGTATGCCGAAGAAATGTATCTGCACCGGAAATTTGGTAGCTGCTACGACGAATGGGCCGAAAGAACCCCGGCGTTTGTCCCCAGCTTCAGGAATTTTCAGAAACCAAAAATCTGTTTCAGTTTTATGAAAATCCTGAAGAAAGAAAAAAATGGGATCAACGCTATTTTTCTGATTTTCTTTATCTTCGATTTTATTAGCAATATCATTGCAGCAAAAAAGTTTGTAATCGTCACCAACTTCTGGTTTTATGCAATGATTATCAGTTTTTCGGTTTATTTCATCCTGAAATTTTTAAAACGAATGACCAGCGTTCTTGACGAGAAGGGCCGGTAAGTCCGTTTTCACTCGTCACAGATAATCGAAAAAATACTGGCTGATTTTTTCCATCAGATGTACCCGGTCCCTTCCCCTGACGTTGTGCGGGTGGGTGGGGTAAGCAAAAAAATCGACTTGTTTATTTTGTCTGATACATTCATTTAAAAATTTCATACTGTGTTGTATCACCACGGTTTCGTCCTGTACGCCGTGGATCAGCATCAATTTTCCCTGCAGGTTTTTTACATGGTTCAGCAGGTTTGTTTCTTCATAACCTTTGGGGTTTTCCTGCGGAGTGTCCATGTAACGTTCGCCGTACATCACTTCGTACATGGCCCAATCGACAACAGGGCCGCCCGATACGCCCACTTTAAATGTTTCGGGATGGCGCAGCATCAGGTTCAGGGTCATAAAACCGCCGTAGCTCCAACCATGCACACCCAGCCGGGTTGAATCAACATAAGGCAGCGATTTCAGGTAGTCAACTCCCCGCATCTGGTCGGCTGTTTCTACAATTCCCAAATGGCGGAAAGTTACGTCTTCAAAAGCCTGTCCGCGGTTGGCCGAACCCCGGTTGTCCACCGTGAAAAGAATATAACCGTTTGATGCCATGTAATATTCCCACCAGCGGACATCGTTGTGCCAGGTGTTGTTTACCAATTGGACATGAGGCCCGCCATAGACATAAATAATAGCTGGATATTTTTTTGAGGGATCGAAGGCGGGAGGTAAAATCATCCGGCAAAACAAGTCAGTTTTGTTGTCGGCTGCTTTGATGGTGAAGATTTCGTTTTTGCCAAACAAAAAATTCTCAGCCGGATCTGCTGCGGAGTGGATGTTTTTGATTTTTTTCCCGTTCGATGACAATAAATCTGTTTCACCGGGTACATTCGCCGCTACCCAGTGATCGATCAGGTATTTTTTATCGGGTGAAAAAGTTGCTGAATGGGTGCCTTCAGCATTGTCCAACCTGCTGATTTTGCCGGTGACAATGTCGGCTTTGTACAAGTGGCGTTCAACCGGGCTTTCTTTTGTGGCCTGAAAATAGGCATACCGGGTGTCGGCGCCGTAAAAATCAGTCACTTCCCATTCGCCTTTGGTAATCTGGTTGAGTTTTTTTCCGTTGGTGTCATATAAATAAAGGTGAAACCAGCCATCGCTGCGCGACCAGTAGAAAAATTGTCCGCTGTTTTCCTGAAAAAAAACAAGCGGGTGTTGTGGTTCAACATAGGTGTCGTTTTTTTCTTCGAACAGCGTTTTTATTTTTTTTCCGGTTGCGACATCATATTGGTTCATTTTCAGGTGATCTTGTCCCCGGTTGAGTTCTGCCAGGTAAATGAATTTTTCGTCGGGCGACCAACTGATGTTGGTCAGGTAATGATCGTCGGGTTTCCCGGAGTCTAAAAAAACGGTTTTGCCGGTTTGCCGGTTGTAAATGCCAACGGTTACCTGGTGACTGTTCATGCCGGCCATCGGGTATTTTACAGGAGTGTGTTCGGCCTGGCGCGCCATAAAATCAACCAGCGGATAATCTTTTACCATACTTTCATCTTTGCGGTAAAAGGCCAGGTAATTTGCATTTGGCGACCAGAATGTGCCTTTTTCAATTCCAAACTCTCGTCGGTGCACTTCCTGCCCGTTTACAATTCCGGCAGCATGGTCGAAAGTAATTTGTTTTTCACCGTTCTCATCCGCCATAAAAAGGTTTTGTCCCTTCGTAAAAGCAATTGAGAGTTTATTACCAGAAAAGTCAAGATTGTCGGAGCCGGAAGGGATGAGAAGTTGACGGCCAAATTTTTTTTCAACCAGGTTGAAAATGATAAACCGGTCGTGCGTGCGGAAACAAATTTCGTTGGGGCTGATAAATTCAAAAGAAGGGAAGCCTGTTATCGCCAGGTCATCAACTTTTGGTGCCGTTTTTTTTAGTTCGGCAAAAGTTAAAAGCACTTCTTTTTTTTCTTTCAGAATCCCATATTGAAAAAGGGTATCACCAATGATACGCACATAGTTATTGTTGTCGCGCCACATTAACGATTGGGGACTTTCGGGCATCAGGTAACTGCCACGGCCAATGACCGCATCCTCGATGGTTAGGTTTTTTTTTGTTTGCGCGGAAGTGTAAACCGATATTTGCAACAGTAGGAGCAGGAAGAATATTTTAACGATGTTCATATTTTTATTTGTTTTAAAACATAAGTGGACTTTTCGCGGAAATAACTATTTGAAGGTACCGGATAATTCCTAATTTCGTAAGCTTATTCAGTCAAAAAGTGTACATAAAGGTCTGTAATTGTGCGAAAATAAAAAAAAGGGATGGATGTAATCAGGAGAAGTATCATTTTTTGTTTGCTTATTATTGCTGTGAGGGGTTTTTCCCAAGACTCGCCTGAAGAGCTTTTTTCCATGAGTTTTGAAGAATTGATGAACCTGAAAGTCACTACCGGTGCAAAATACGAAACCAGCCTTAAGGAGACACATGCTGCGATACAGGTTCTTTCGGCCAACGAAATCAGCGCATATGGGGTTGAAAACCTGGGCGAACTGCTTAATCTGATCAAAGGTTTTTACATCACCAACGACCGCAATTATACTTACGTTGGCGTGCAAGGGTTTAGCCGTCCTTCCGATTACAACAACCGGTTGCTGCTCATGATCGATAGCCATGTTCTGAATGAAAATGTGTATGGTTCGGCTTTAATGGACAATAGTTTCGGCATCGATTTGCAATTAATTGACAGGGTGGAAGTGATTACTGGCCCCGGTGCAGCTTTATACGGGAACAGTGCTATGATGGCCGTGGTAAACGTGATTACAGTGGCCGGCGAAAAAAGTGAAAATAAGGTACGCCTAAAAACCGGGAGCAACAATACTTTCGGCGGCAGTTTTGTTTCGCGCGGGAAATCGAACGATTCCTCGTGGTTTATAAGTGGCAACGCGCTGAAATCGTCGGGCGAAGACCTTTTTTTTGACGAACTTTCCGGTCAGGGAAACGGCGGTCATGCTATCAATCTTGATGATGAAAAAGTATATGCGCTGTATTCGCAATATAACCTGAAAAATTTTGGGTTGAAGTTTATGGGATCGCACCGCCTGAAAGGTGTTCCGACTGCCCCCTGGGGAGCAATGCTGGACGAAAGGTCGGAATCAGTTGACGAAAGAGGCTTTGTTGAATTGAGCTGGCAAAAGTTCTTTTCGCGACAGTCGTTTAAAATTGCCTCTTCCTGGGACTATTATCGCTACTGGGGCCAATACGGGCTTCCTGATGTTGATTACCATGACGAGTCGATTGGCAGTTGGGGTAACCTGCAATTGGAATATCAACTCGAGTTGAATCACAAAAACCACCTGATTGCCGGGGCTGAATGGCATTCTGCCATCAAATCAGATTATTCTGAAGTGGAGGACGATGTGGAACTATTCTATAAAAACAACCGGTTTCATAACTACTCCATGTTTGTTCAGTATGATTATGAAATGAATGAAAAAATCCGTTTTCTTGCGGGGCTGCGGCTGGACGATTACAGTTACACCAACCTGTCATTAAGCCCCCGTATCAGTGCTATTTATGCGCCGGATGATCAACTGAACATCAAACTTTCCTTTAATAAAGCTTTCCGTGCGCCCAACTTTTACGAGATGTTTTATGAATCGGAAGACGCAAACACATCTAATCATGACCTGGATCACGAAGTAATTTATCACAGCGATCTGGATATCAGAAAAAAAGTTACACAAGATCTTCATGGCGGTATTGCCTTATTTCTTTACCGCCTGGATAAGTTGATCGATCCGGTTGTGACGCCGGAGGATTTGGTAATGTTTATCAACAAGGGCAACGCAACCGGTAGCGGGGGACAGGTTTATTGCGAAGGTAAACTGATGAAAAGGCTGACGGTTCATGCTTCCTGGTCTTATCAAAAACTTAAGATCATGGAGTCGCAGGAAAAAGACGGGGAAGCCACCAATTTTCCCGCGAGTTCTTTCAAGGCACATTTTTTATATTATTTCCCAAAAATCGGCACACTTGGTTTTCAAAGTGGTTTTGAAAGCGGCCGCAAACGGGTTACTGAAGGTAAAACGCCTTCGTTTTGGACAAGCGCGCTTAACCTGAAAACTGCCAGTTTTTTCAATCGGGTAAATGTCAATCTTAAAGTCAATAATCTTTTCGACAATATTTATTATCATCCGGCAGGGTTGGAGCATTCGATGGGACAGATCGTCCAGCCGCGCCGCAATTACCTGTTAAGCGTAGAAATTAAACTATGAAGCGCTTATTTCAAATATTATTTCTGAGCATTGTGCTTCAGCTGTTCGCTCCGCCGGTTTCGGGACTGCCCGAAGGGGT